>Ga0209777_10008244_pt1 | contig 11427 bp, 7 predicted proteins | sample FrelakmetHBP12HB_FD_187147 | JGI IMG/M metagenome (GOLD analysis project Ga0209777, IMG submission 187147) | Freshwater lake sediment microbial communities from the University of Notre Dame, USA, for methane emissions studies -HBP12 HB (SPAdes)... | ecosystem: Environmental > Aquatic >...
CTTTCAGACCGGCGTCAAGCTGCGCTATTCCGGCGGCCTGGTGCCCGACGTCAACCAGGTGCTCATGAAGGGTGACGGCATCTTTATGTATCCGGCCCTGAAAGATTCTCCCGAGGGCAAGCTGCGGCTCCTCTTCGAGCTGAAACCCATGGCTTACCTGGTCGAGCAGGCCGGAGGAAAGGCCAGCACGGGCAAGATGAACATCCTTGACATCGAAGCGCACCGGCTCGATCAGCGCGCCCCCATCTACATAGGGTGCGTGCAGGATGTCGAGAAGGCGGAGGAGTTCATCCGAAACGAGGGTGAATGAAAAAGCCCCGCCCCCTGCTAACCGCGCTTGTCACCGGCGTCATGGTTGGGATAACCTGGTCACAGTGGGAGGCGCGGGCTTTCATCGAGGTCAATCGCTTCCGACGCGGCGCGTGGGGCTTCCTTCAAACCGGCTGGGATATTCTGCCTTATCACATCCCCGTCTCGCTGCTCGCCGCCTTTTTTCTGCTCGTATATTTCTCAATATATTCACGAGTGCGAAAAAATTCTTATACCCTGCCACCGATAGATTGGTACATTGCTATAGAAACACTTTTTCTGATCCCGATTATTGCGCTTTTTCCGGGGGATCGAGTCATTGGCGGCATTTTCTATTTATTTGCGATTATGGGGTTGATATTTATCTCGAATGCGCTATTGCCTGTGCTTGGCAAGGCGTTGAATGATCGTGAATTTCATTGGTGGTATCAAATACCTGTCATGGGGGTTGTTTGGGGGCTTTCGTGGCTGAATTTGCCTCCGCCGCCCATCTTGCCGCCGCCGGGTGATGCGCCGAAGAAGGTTGCGGACACCGGCTTGAAAGTTTTGATGTTCGGAGTGGACGGCGCGGATTGGCAGTTTCTCGGCCCGGGGGTGAGGAGCGGCCAGTTGCCCAATATGGCCAGGCTCATAGAAAGCGGCAGTTCCGGCCCTCTGGGCACCCAATCCCCCGCGATTTCAGCGATAGTGTGGAACACCATCGCCACCGGTAAATGCCCTGACAAGCACGGCATCGAGGGATGGGTGGTGTTTCGGCTGAAGGGTACCGGCGCGCGGTTCCTTAATTTCCCGCCCCACCATTTCCTGACTATGCTTAACGGCGAAAACCGCCGTCTCGTCAATATGACACCGCTAACGAGCAACTACCGCCGCTGCCGCGCAATCTGGAACATCGTGAGCGGCCCCGGCGACAAGGTCGTCAACGTCGGCTGGTGGGCAACGTGGCCCGCGGAGAAGGTCAAAGGCGTCATGGTCACGCCGTATGCGTGGCCCTTCGTGGACACGGTCATGATCAACGAAAACCTGCCCTCCGCGCACCCCCCCGGAAGCACTTTCCCCGACTCGCTCATGGAGCGCCTGAGACCGCTCGTCACAAGAGCAAGCGACCTCAAGGACAGGGAATTCATGGGACTTTCCCCCGAAATCATGGCGAAACTTGAGGCGCAATCGCCGGTCTACGACACATGGTACCACGCGAAGGACATCACGTTCGTCAAAATGTTTGATAAATTACTGACGGACCACCCCGATTACACCTTTGCGTCGGTGTACATCGAGGGGACCGACATCGTGCAGCACGTCTTTTTGCGTTATGCGCGCCCGGAGTGGTTTACGACGGCGCAGCAGCCGACCGATGAAGAAAAGCGCGCTCTGGGGCCTGTGATCCCGAATTATTACAAGTGGGTTGACTCGCGGATAGGCGAGCTGCTCAGCCATGCGGACGATAAAACCGTTATCGTGGTCATCTCCGACCACGGCACAGAGGCCGGATGGCGGGACATGCATTACAGCGGCGATCACATCCACGGCCCGCCGGGTATCATAATCCTCAAAGGCGGCCCAATAAAAAAAGGCGCTGCAATCACCTGCGCGCGCGTCGAGGATGTCGCCCCCACTCTCCTTTACCTGCTCGGCTACCCCATCGGAGATGATATGGATGGGAAGGTCGTCACAGGCGCCATCAGCTCCGATTTCCTGGCAGCCCATCCCGTACAACACCTCCCAACACTGGACTGCGGCTTCCAATGGGGCGGCACGGTCGGCGGAACGACCTACGACCGCAACCTTATGGAAAAACTCAAGGCAATAGGGTATCTTTAAATTATCAAACAAAGCAGGAGGGCAAAATGAAAAAAATCGGTATCGTCCTGGCCGCGTTGTTTTTTGCTTTTCTCGCCGCGGGCTGTGAGCAGCAGGCGGAGAGCTATCACAAGGCCACTGCGAAGGGCAGAATGGTGGAGGCCGAGACAAACCTCCCCGCCATCGTGGCCATGCAGGCCGGCTTCAAAGCCATGAACCAGAAGTTTGCGGCGACCTTCCAGGAATTAAACTTCTCCCTCTCGGGAAACAACCAGAACTACTCGTATTTCATGGGAGACGATGTCATCAAGGGCGCTAGAGGCCCTGATAAACTCCCTGAAAATCTCCCTAACCAGCCGTCTACCGCCGACTCGTTTGTTGTTTACGCCATTGCCAATCTGGACGATGACGCCGACCTCGACGTCTGGAAAATAGACCAGAACGGCAACCTCCAGCACGTGCGCTCCGATCTTTAATCTAAAAGCACTACGGGATTAAAAAGTTCTAAAAGGGGTGTGGGTAGAGCTTTTTTCCCTTCGGTGCGTTTATACTTGGAAGCGGCAGGTTTATTCTTACCCCTTTGACGGAGGAATGGAAATATGAGTAAAACCAGAGTGGCTATATTCCTGTTTATTTTCGCCATGTTATCGCTTGCGCGGACTGCGAAGGGGGACGGCATGATCGTTCCCGTCCGGCCCATGCCAATCATTCTGGGCGACCTCTATAGCGTCAAATATCACCGTGTCCATGTTGAGATTCGTGATCAGATGGCGACGACCACGATCGAGCAGGCTTTTCTGAACGAGAGTGGTCAGCCGATGGAGGTGCAATATATCTTTCCTGTGCCGCCTGACGCTCAGGTCAACAAGTTTTCATTGATCGTCGGCGATCAGGAGATTCCCGGTAAGATTCTTGGCAAGGAAGAGGCCCGGAGGATTTACGAAGACATAGTTCGCCGGCAGCGCGACCCCGCTCTCCTCGAATACATCGGCCAGGGCATGTTCCGCACTGGCGTTTTCCCTCTGCCCCCCCATGGCGAGCGCAAAGTAAAGATTGTTTACTCCGAACTGCTGAAAAGGGACGGCGACCGCGTAGGGTACCGTTATCCGCTCAACACCGAAAAGTTTTCCAGGAAAGTGCTTGAAGAGGTGCGTATCGAGTTTGACTTGACCTCGAAAGCGCACATTAAAAACGTTTACTCGCCCACCCACGACGTCGCCCCGCGCTGGGAAGGCAACAACCACGTGAAAGGCCGCTGGGCCGCAGAAGGCATAAGGCCGGAAAACGATTTCAGGTTGTTCTGGACCCTCTCAGGCGAAGACGTTGGCGCCACTCTGTTTACCTATCGTCCCGACCCCGGCGAGGACGGGTATTTCCTTTTCCTGGCAAGCCCCAGAGCAGATGAGGGGGCGCAAAAGATCATCGGTAAAAATGTAATACTGGTGCTCGACCATTCCGGCAGCATGTCGGGCGAAAAATTGCAGCAGGCGAAGGGCGCCGCAAGGTTCATCGCTGAAAATCTCAATTCGAAGGACCGCTTCAACATAGTTTTTTATGATGACCAGGTGGACCCGCTCTGGGACGAGCTTCGCGATTACAACCCCGATAACCGGCGCGAGGCGCTCTCCAAAATAGACCACATCGAAGCGGGCGGCAGCACGGACATACACGCGGCGCTGACCCGCGCGCTCGGCATGATAAAAGACCGCTCCCGCCCGAACTTCATAATCTTCCTTACGGATGGCCTCCCCACCGCGGGCATCACCGACCTGAACGGCATAGTCGAGGACGTGCGGAAAGCCAATACAAACAACACGCGCCTGTTCGTCTTCGGAGTGGGATATGACGTCAACGCCGTGCTGCTCGACCGCCTCGGCGCCGAGAACCATGGCCTCGCGGAATACGTCCGCCCCGGTGAAAATATCGAAGCGTCCGTGTCGGGTTTTTACGTGAAGATACAGAACCCGGCGCTCACCGATCTCGCGGTGAGCTTCGGCGGCGCGCGAACCAGGGACTTATATCCCCGGGTCTTGCCTGACCTCTTCCGCGGCGGCCAACTGGTCCTCGTCGGGCGATACCGAGATTCCGGACCGCAAACCGTAACCCTTGCCGGAACCGTGGCCGGCAGGAAACAATCATTCGCCTATAAGCTGAATTTCGACAACAGGACCGACCGCGAGGAATTCGCTTTCGTCGCCCGCCTGTGGGCGCAGAAAAAGATCGGATGGCTCATCGAGCAGATACGCCTTCACGGCGAAAACAAGGAATACGTCGAGGACATCGTCAGGCTCAGCACGCGCTACGGAATTATAACGGAATACACGAGCTTTTTAGCCCGCGAGGACGTCCGGCTTGAAGACGTGGCAGGCAACGCGGCCGAGGCGCACACCAATCTGAAAGCCCGCACCGCCGTGCAGACCGGGCCGGGCGGAGTGAACCAGGCCATGCAATCGGGCAACATGCAGAACGTTCAGCAGGCCAACAGCGCCGTTCAATTCCTGGATCAGGAAGGCCACCAGGTCAACCTCAAGACCGTCAAGATCATCGGCTCCAAAACCTTCTACCTGAAAAAAGGCGTCTGGGTGGATTCCGAATACAAAGAGGGGATGAAGCTCGTGGAGTTGAAACAATTCGATAACCCATACTTCGATCTGGCCAACAAGGCCCCCTCTCAGGCCCAATATATGTCCTTCGCCCCGAAGGAAATCATCATCGTCGTGATTGATGGGGTAGCTTATAAGATTATCGCGCCCAAATGAAAGTTAAAATCGGGGGACATGTAATTATTGGTTGTCCCCCGATTGATGAATTTGCAACGGCCTTGAAATATTCAAATGCGAAGGGCCTTTCTTACTCTTTCTCTCAGTTCCTTCGGCTCGAACGGCTTTGTCATGAATTCATTCCCGCCTTTCTGTTTTCCGGTCCATTCCGAGGCGGCTCTGCCGCGGGCGCTGAGAAATATGACATAGGCGTTTTTAGTGTCCGGGTCCTTCCTCAGCTCCTCGCATACCTCGTAACCTATTTTGCCCGGCATCATTATATCGAGAATGACTAGGTCCGGCCTTATCTCTTTCGCTTTTTTCAAGGCTTCGTTGCCCTCGATCGCCTCGTAAAGCTCAAAGCCCTCGTCTTCAAGGCTGGCGCGCACCAGCTCGCGGACGTTGTCTTCGTCGTCGGCTATCAGTATTTTTTTTGGCATTTTTACCCTCCGCTAAATAGTTAGTCAGACAAGGGGTTTAAACCCCTTGTCTATGGTGAAATAGAATACACTGCCTTTGCCCGGCTCGCTTTCGACCCCGACGCTGCCCCCGTGGTGACCGATGATCTCCCTGACGAGTGCGAGGCCGAGTCCGCTGCCCTGTTCCTTGGTCTTTACCAGGTCTTCGACCTGCTGGAATTTATTGAACAATCCGCCCTGTTTTTCTTTCGGTATGCCGGGGCCGTTGTCGCTGACGCTCACTTTTACGGCGCCGTTTTCGTTTTCGCGGCAAGTTTCCATCGCCACTTTGACCATTCCCCCCTCCGGCGTGAACTTGATGGCGTTGCTCAACAGGTTGGCGATTACCTGCGCGAGCCTGTCCCGGTCCCCCTTCACGAATATATTTGCCTCGGGGATGTCCCTTTGCAGCGATATCTTTTTGGCGATAGCGGCGCCCTCGAAGGAGTCGGAGGAGGCTTTAACGATCTCGGAGAGGTTCACATCCTCGAAAGCCATCCGCATCTTCCCCGCCTCAAAACGCTGTAAATCCAACAAATCGTTGATGAGGCGCGTGAGGCGGTCGCTCTCGTTGACGATGATGGACAGGTATTTGAGTTGCCGCTCTTTATCATACTTATCAATTTTTTCCATGAGTATGGATGCATAACCCTTGATGCTGGTCATCGGGGTGCGCAGGTCGTGGGAAACCATGGAGAGGAAGTTGTCCTTCAGCTCGTCGAGGCGTTTAAGCTCGCGGTAGCTTGTCTCCAACTCGACCATCATTTTGAGGTCTTCGACTCTGCGCGCGATTTCGATGGAGAGGGCGGTTTGTATCATCAGTGCTCTCAGGAGATCAATGTCCTCGGTGGAATACCATGCGCCGGACATCTTTTCCCCAAGGCCCAAAAAGCCGATTAGCCTCCGCTCGTAATGTATCGGGACGGCGACAACGATTTTTATCCGGCGCATCAATTCGAGCATTTCGCCCCGATGTTTCCGGAAGGCCTCCAGTTGTTCGATGTCGTTTATCTGCAGGCCCCGGCGTGTCTCTTCGAGGCTCGTGATAAGGGGGTTATCGAGGGGTATCTCACCGAGCGGAATGTCATCGTTGCCCTCGTATCCTCTTGAAATCGCGGCCGCGAATCCCTCGACGCCCTTGTCCCGGATGAATATGGCCCCTCGGGTGATCTTGATGGCGTTTACAACGATGTTGAGCATGTGGTTCAGCAGCTCGCCGAGGTCAATTATGGTGGCCAGTGACTCGCTCGCCTCCCGGATCGTAGTCTGATACTCGTACTTTTCCCTGTTGAACCGCCTGTCTATAACGCGCTCGACACTGTCCCTTATCGGACGGAACAATATCATTATGATGACGGTCGAGGCTATCTCTGCGATGCGGGATGAGTAGCCCGTGACGTTTTGCAGCAGGTAGCTCAAAACAAGCACCATAACGATAAAAATGCCCACTATTATTCCGGACACGAACACGTAGATTATTGTGCGGCGGATCACCTGATCCGCATCGAATATGTTGTGCACAACTATCGCATAGCCCAGGCTCAGCGGAAATATCAGTATTGAAATTCTCAGAAGGTAGAAATAATAAATGGCGCTTGCGCCGGACAGGTATTCTCCCAATTGGGCGGCGCCGACGCAGCCGGCGGTAATCAGGGAGCCATATACGGCGATTTTCCCCCTCTTTCTTACCGACATGTCCTTTGCCCGTATAAAGGAGCGGGCCATTACCAGTATCCCGACAGACGTCCATAGGGTATTATTGGCAATCGTCAAATTGGTCATAATGAAGTAGAAAGGCGCGCTTTTCATCGAATAGGCAAACAATGAAAATATCGGGATCGTTGTGATCGCCATAAATGGAGCGACCAGTTTCCGGTTTTTCACCTCTATCGGGAATTCAAAGCACATAAGCCCCATCGCGGGCGCCAGTAAGGGCAGGAAGAACGGCGTAAGGCAAAATTGATTTACTCGATAGTCTATAACGGACTCAATGGTGAAACCGACACATACGCCAAACAACAGGAAATACCAGCTCTGGCGCGAATTCGGCTTAATGTAAAATACCACAATACCGATGAGATAAAAAAGAAACCCGTTGATTTTAGGAGAGAGAAAATATTCCAGATAATTCCGGAACGTCATTAATTGAGTGGGAACAGTCAGTGTCCTTTTCTCGCCCGCCTTGTTTTGGACCAGATAGGCAATTTCCGTTCCGGGTCGCTGCCTGCTCACAAAATCCAGAATGTCCAACCCGTTTTTGAATGAGCGCCCGTTAACCTCAAGAACCAGATCGAATAACTTAATCCCTTTTTTATATCCCACCATGTCCTTGAAATACGGCCCCGCCACCGACCCGTTTTCGAGTATCCAGAAACCCGGCGTCACACGGTTGATCCAAGCCGTTCCCCTGATCATACTATAAGCGGAATGGGCGACAAAAATCGCAAGGAGGAGCGCAATTATCAGGTTCCGCAACCAGCTGCTTATGTAAATCTGTCTTCTCATGCCGTTCCCCGACTCGCGGTCAGCAACAACCGACGAACCGGCAAAATGATACTACAATATTTTCCGGGTAACTGTCAAAATCGGTAAGAAACGCGTTCATAGCGGTTACAATGTCAGAATACATACATGAAATATCGCTGAAAAAGGAAATTTAAATCCAGACAACGTTTGCGCCATTTTTCTCTATGTTCGATCCCGTCCCGGGCACGACGCCGTTTTTTTGAAAGAAAAATAACTTATATCCGTACCTTTCACGCATCTTTGAAAATATTTCTCCCGGATCAATGTCAATCAATCTCCACGTCTGCGGATTTATTTCGCATACTATCATGGGCCTATTCGCTGTGGAAAGATAATCCTCCATGCCTTGCAATACAAAAGGCTCCGCTCCCTCGACGTCTATTTTTACCAATGTTATCTCCTTCGGATCAACGCCGGCTTTTTTTATATAATTTGAAAAGGTGGTCAATGTTACTTTTTCTGTGGAGCCCACTTTGTCGGAGGGGATTACGCCGGGGATAATCGAGTTCCATAATCTATTCTCTCCCCTGCTGATCTGAATTTCCGCATGACCTTCGCTGGCGCCCAACGCAGAATTATTGGCGATGATTTTGTACCCTCTGGACATGGCTTGTTCCGAAAGCCGCTTGAGGCGATCGAACGCGAAAGGCGCCGGCTCAAAAGCGTGCACCGCGCCGTCCCTGCCGACCGCCAGGGCCATATGGGCGGAAATATAACCGATACTGGCGCCCACATCCATGACAACTCCGCCCCGTCTCAACGCCCTTTTCAAGAAACGTATGACCTCATATTCATAAAACCCATAGTACATGTATTGTTCCCATTTAATATTAAGATCAAACTGAAACGGCAACTCTCCAATAAAATCATCGAGCCATCCGTTTCCAGGAATTAATCTGGGGGCAAAAAATTTCATAAGACGCCCCCTCCCACGAATTTGAAGATCGGCTGATAAAAAGCGGATCGCGCTCCTCGCCAGTTTTTTAATCACGTTCTCTTTTGGGTATTCCGCTTTCATCTCGTTTCGGCCGCCGGAAGATCGCCAAGATGACGGCGGACAGTAAACGGCAAAAAACAGCCCCATCAATCGTCATCTTAACTGTCTATCCCGATTGCCGCTTCAGGGGTAACCGTCTACTGTCCACTTATTACTCATTTGGAATTAAGGTGTTTATATTTGGAGAGGTATCGGACGGGCTTGCTCAGCGCGTCTCGTCTGAACGGCTCGGCGAGGACATTCTCGCCGCCCTCGATAACGGCCTCGATGACACAGGGCCTTTCCGATGAGATCGCGTCCCTGACCGCGCCCTGAACGTCCTCATAATTTTCGATGCGGTATCCTTTCGCGCCCATGGCGTCCGCGACCTTTGCGAAGCTCGGGTTTTCCTTGAGGTTCGCGCCTACGAAGCGGTTGTCGTAATAATCAATCTGGTTTTTTTTCTCCGCGCCCCATTCATAATTCTGGAAAACCACGGCGATAACGGGGATATTTTCGCGGACCGCGGTCATCACCTCGGAGAGGCCGCTTATCCCGAACGCGCCATCGCCCTGGAGCGCAAAGACGGGCAAATCGGGCCTGCCGATCCTGGCGCCCATCGCAGCGCCATAAGCGAAACCGCAATTGCCCCAACTCAGCGCCGAGATATGCCGCCGCGCTCCATTGAATTTAAAATAGCTGTTGCACATCGAGGACGTGTTGCCAATGTCGGTGGCCACTATGGCGCCGGGCGGTATCGCCTGCGACAGTTCACGCAGAAGCCGACGGGGATGCATCAGCTTCGCGGTCGAGGAGGACATCTTTTCTAGCTCGCCGGCCCAATCGGCTTTTTCCCTCTTGATTGCATCCAGTCGTTTCGCGTCAGGCTTTAACCCGGGATTTATTTCGCCGATTATTTCCAGAATTTCCCTTGCGAACTCCTTTGCGTCCGCCATTACGCCGAGCGCGACCCGCTGGCTGAGGCCTAAAACCTTATGGTCTATGTCCACCTGAATCACTTTCGCGTTTTTCGGCCAGTAATCAATGTCGTATTGCGGCAGCGTCCCGAATGGCCCGAGGCGGCATCCGAGCGCAAGCACGACGTCGGCCCTCGATATGACGCGCATGGCGGCCTTCGAGCCGCAATATCCTATCGGGCCGACGCCGAGGGGATGACCTGCGGGAAAGGTATCGTTATGCAGATAACTATTGCAAACCGGCGCCGTCAAATATTCGGCCAGCGCTCTCGTCTCTTCAAGGGCATCCCCGATTGAAACGCCGCCGCCGGCGAGTATGACGGGGTATTCGGCCCCCGCGAGCAGCATGGCGGCTTCCGTCAACTGATCCCGCGGCCCGGCGCCCCTTTTAACCACCGGGGTAGGGTAAATCTCGTCCTCGCAGACCCCATAGAAATAATCGCGCGGTATGTTCAATTGGGTTGGCCCGCATTCCGCTTTTGCCATGAAGAAAGCGCGGCGGGCAAGCTCGGCCATGCGGTCGGGACGGTTTACCCGGACTTGGTATTTGACGCTTTTTTCGAACATCGGCATCTGATCAAGCTCCTGAAAACCTCCCGTGCCGATGCCTTTCGAGCCGGTTTCCGGGGTTATGGCCACGACGGGCGAATGCGCCCAGAAGGCCGCAGTCAGCGCGGACACGAAATTCGCGGCCCCCGGCCCATTCTGCCCGATGCACACTTGGGGCCTTCCCGTCACGCGGGCTAGGCCGTCCGCCGCATGACACGCGGCCTGCTCATGGGCGACAGATATAAACCGGATGCCCGCCGCCGGGAAAAGATCGAGCGCATCCATGTACGCCGACCCGACTATCCCGAAAACTTCCTTCACCCCCTCGGCAACCAGCGTTTCCACCAGAGCCTCGCTGGGGGTCATTTTCATCTTCATCATAACCCTCAAATGGCCGCCGGCTTCCAGCCGCCATAAGCCTCTTCAAGTACCTTGCCCATGGCCAGCGTTATATGATCAGAGAATCTCGAGCCGACCACCTGGACGCCGACCGGCAGGCCTTTATCGTTCCAGAAGATCGGGACGCACGTCGCCGGGAACTCGAGTATGTTAAATATGCAACTGTAGCTGATGCCGGTGAAGGACAGCCACGGGCCGCTGTGGCGAGGCGCGGCGCGGTTGTAAGGCGGGCAGATCAATACCCCGTCGGAACCAAGCTTCTCCTCGATGACCCGTTGTAGCTCCTTGCCTTTGTTGTACAGCGTTTTGAGTTGTTCCATGGTGCTTCCGCTCATTTTTTCCAGCAAAATGGTCCCCAATATCGGGAACGTGAAGTCGGAGCGGCCTACTAACAACTTGGGGAACTCCTTCAACAGGCTGACGTGTCCTCCACCGGTGACAAGGGACTCGAAGGTCTCCGCCCCGCCAAGCCCGAGCGACGCGAACCAGATTTCAAGGCCGCGATTTATGCCCGGCGGCGTCCATGGCTCTACTTTCACCCCGCGATCCTCCAGCGCGTCTGCGGCTTTCCTGACCGCGAGCCGCACGTCGTGATCCGCATGAGACAGGCCGTTATCAACAAAATAGTATGCCCGTACGGTTTTTGGATTGACCTTTTGCGGGTCTCCGAGCGG
>Ga0209777_10008245_pt1 | contig 11426 bp, 9 predicted proteins | sample FrelakmetHBP12HB_FD_187147 | JGI IMG/M metagenome (GOLD analysis project Ga0209777, IMG submission 187147) | Freshwater lake sediment microbial communities from the University of Notre Dame, USA, for methane emissions studies -HBP12 HB (SPAdes)... | ecosystem: Environmental > Aquatic >...
ACGGTGATCAGCTTAGTGATCGTCAACAGCGACTTGATCTTATCAGTCACGTTCGACAGTTTCATTTCACCACCGGCTTCCCGCACGGTCTTCAGGCAGGAAATCATGATTCCCAGCCCGGTCGAGTTCATCCAGTCGACTTCCTTCAGATCGATCACCACGTTTTTCGCGTTCTGGTTGACGTGCTCTCGGATAGCTTCCTTTAGAACGGTTGCGTCTGGTCCACCCATGATCTTACCCTTGGGCTCCAAAACGATCACACCATTCTGCTCACGGCTGTTAAGCTTCATATTGTCCTTTCCTCTAACTCCTTATTGCGGCTTGCGCTGGCCTTCCCGTACTACGGGACAGCCTTGGTAAGATAGAGATTCGCGTAGTTCTGTCAATCAATTATACGGCGTCACCGTCTCAGGGTTGTGGATGCTGTTTTGGCGTCTGTGACCACGGAAGCAGAGTCCTGGCAGGGCGATGAAGAACTCCATTCCGCGCTCCGGGAATGCATGTCGGGCTAGGGCGAACTCAAAGGACCTCCGTTGGCGTGCAGACTGTCGTCTAATTGGCTTGACCGACTTTCCTATCTCAAATAGCACCGGAGACTCGATATTGTTCTTGACATCGTACGGCAGATTGTTTATACTGGGCCGAGTTGGCAGCGTAAAGAGAGGCTCTGACCCTACAGAGGAGAGTCTCAGGTATGCCTGCCACATGTACTTCAGGAAAGTATGTCAACCCGATCGAGGAGGATTTATGTCAAGAATGCTGCTAACGCTTCTTACTCTGATGCTGATTTTCGCATCAAGCGCTTACGCGCAGAGTTGTGCCGATGTTAACAAAGATGGTGCGGTCGACGTCACCGACGTGGCTTACATGATGGCTGAGCATATCGGAGGATCTCCTATCCCAGCAGGTAAGGGGGACATCGACAATCGTCAGGGATATAATGCGGGTGACGTGCGTTTCCTTATTGATTACATTTTTGGCGGTGGCCCCACTCCGGGATGTCCGCCGTTCCCATCCTATTCACTTGTCAATACCGAAGACTCTCTTATTCTGCCGAGCTACGTGATCCCGGCAGGGAGTGGTCAGTGTGTGCTACCGATCTACCTCATCAATCACGCGAAGGTTAGCGACATGGTGTTACCAATGCATGTCAATGGTTTAGGAAGCACCGTCTTTTTCGATTCTCTACAGATCGCCAGCTCATTGAATTCGTCAGGATTTGCCAGAAAATCTGTGAGTGGTTCCACCGCAGTAATGGCCTTTTCTTCCCTCTTTCATTCACAGTACGTCGTATCCGGCATCAATCTTCTTGCCTTGGCTTTCTTCCACTATACATCGGGTCCTGGCGGAACGGTCAGCATGGATACGGTTACTGTCAGACCGCACACATTCCTGAACTACGTGTATGGCCCCAGCAACGCAGTCGGTGTTCCGAAAGTCGTAGTTGCTGCGGCATCAACCTTTCCCGAGATGACCGTACAGCCGGACACTCTGATTTTTAAGGCCATAGTGGGCTATCCGGATCCAAACGCGCAGCAGTTTTCGATACTATCAAACGGAGAGTCATTCAGCTGGACGCTTACTCCGCCTTCCTGGGTCAACGTTGATGCCACATCAGGCATTTCCGGTCAGAGCGTCAGCGTCACTCCCAACACAGCGGGTCTGTCCGAGGGTGTTTTTTACGGTGATATCGTTGTCTCTTCTACCGGAGCGCTTGGTTCACCGCAGATAGTCGTGGTCAAACTGATACTCAAGCAGTTTCCTTCGCTTGACGCCAACTGTGACGGCGTATATAACCTTGCCGACATTGTAGCCCAGATCAATTACATGTTTAGAGGCGGCAGTGTGTGCGATCCCTGCACCGGAGCGTGGCCAAAAGGCAAGTAATAGCCATTTTCTACGGTCTAATCACGATCTCCGTCGTTATCTTGCACTTGTCCGACAAGGTAGCACGAACAGAGCAGTATTTGTCCTGCGAGAATGCTACTGCTTGCTCAACTTTATCGCGATCCAGGTTGTCCCCTTCGATGACATACTTGATGTGTATCTGCGTGAAGTACTTGGGATTCTCTTCAGCTTGCGTGCCGTCCACGTCGATGCGCAGTGACTGAAATTGCTGTCGCATCTTCTGCAGAATCGACACGACATCAATCCCCGTGCAACCTGCAACGGCGGCCAGCAGATGATCAGTCGGGCTCGCAAAATCGCCGGAACCACCCGATTGTTTCTTACTGTCCATCCGGAACTTAGCGCCTTCTTCGTTGATCGCTTCAAATTGCTTGTTGCTGACCCAGCTTACATCGACGTGCATTTCACAAACTCTCTGCTCGCCCTATTCTACCGTCACCGATTTCGCCAGATTCCGAGGCTGGTCGACATCGCAACCACGCAATAGTGCAATATGATATGCCAGCAACTGCAAAGGTATAATTGACACAATCGGCATCAAATGGTACGGCATTTTCGGTAGATAGATCACGTGATCGGCCAGCCGGGCAATATCCGTATCCCCCTCGGTAGCCAGAGCAATCACCTGACCATTGCGCGCCTTGATTTCTTGAATATTGGAAATGACCTTGTCATACACTTGATCCTGCTGCGCCAGTACGACCACCGGCATATTTTCATCAATCAGCGCAATCGGCCCATGCTTCATTTCGGCGGCAGGGTATCCTTCCGCGTGGATGTAGGAAATCTCCTTCAGCTTGAGGGCACCCTCGAGCGCTACGGGGAAATTGATGCCGCGTCCCAGATAGAGAAAGTTGTTCTTGTCGCAAAAAAGTTCGGCGATTCTCTTGATCACGTCGTCCTTATGTAACTGTCGCTCCACCAGATCAGGGATGCGATCCATCGCGTCAATGATCTGCCGTCCCTTTTCCAGCGACATGTTCCGTTGACGGGCCAGAAGCAGTGTAAAGAGCGCCAATACTGTGATTTGCGACGTAAACGCCTTGGTCGATGCTACTCCGATCTCCGGTCCCGCGTGAGTATAGATGCCGCCGTCCGATTCGCGGGCAATGGATGACCCAACCACATTGCAGATTCCCAGCACCGTGGCGCCTTTTTGCTTCGCCTCGCGCAATGCCGCCAGTGTGTCGGCGGTCTCACCCGACTGACTGATCACAAAGACCAACGTGCCTTCGTCGACGATAGGAGAACGATAACGGAACTCGGAAGCGTACTCAACTTCCACAGGTATCCGCGCCAAATCCTCGATCATGTATTCACCGATCAGTGCCGCATGCCATGACGTTCCGCAGGCCGAGATGATGATTCTCTTGACATGCAGCAATTCCTCTGCCTGCAACTTCAGACCGTTCAACCTTGCCGTACCGGCGTCATAATTGAGCCGTCCGCGAATGGCATTTCGGATTGTTGTTGGTTGCTCGTAGATTTCCTTCAACATGAAGTGCGCAAAACCGCTCTTTTCCAACTGTTCCAGATCCCATTCGATATCCTGATACTTGGGGGACACCGGCAGATTGTCGATCGTGGAAATCTGAATTCCTTCGCGCGAAACGGTGACGACTTCACCTTCTCCGAGGTAGACCACTCTCTTGGTGTGCTCTAGCATGGCAGAGACGTCTGAGGCGACGAGGTTCTCGCCTTCGCCCAGACCTACGATCAAAGGCGCGCCATGTCTCGCCGCCACAATAATGTCCGGCTGCTCCAGTGATAACACCGCGATACCATAGGTCCCTTCCACCTGCGACATTGCCAACTGTACCGCGCGCGTCAAATTGCCGTCGTAATATTCCTCGATTAGATGCGCGATCACTTCGGTATCGGTATCGGTATCGAAGGCGTGCCCTTTGCGCTCCAGCAGCACGCGCAACGTGTTGAAGTTTTCGATAATGCCGTTGTGAACTACGGCAATCTTGCCCGAGCAGTCCAGATGCGGGTGAGCGTTGATCTCGTTCGGTACACCGTGCGTCGCCCAGCGGGTGTGCGCTATGCCGGCGGTTGCGGCAAACGTTTTGCCTTCAAGTTGCTCTTCCAGCACCTTGATCTTGCCCGCCGTCTTCTCGAACACAAGATGACCGTCTTCGAGCAGCGCCAGCCCCGCCGAATCATAACCTCGATACTCCATTCGCTTCAACCCGTTCATCAGAATTGGGCAGGCGACACGTTCGCCGATATAGGCAACTATTCCGCACATCTGTGAACCTCTCCTATCTTCAAAGAGCCTAGTTTTTCAAAGGCATTTTCGTCAGAACCGCAGGTCTGCTCCCACGCTTGATCTTCTGTCCTCTATATCCGAAGCACCTTGGCCAGTGCTTGATACATCTTATACAATGTTCATCGGCTGCCGTCGCCGTTTTCTGCCCGGAAGTTGAGTTGCCGCGCAACTTATCGTGAGCGACACGATGCTGTTTCCGGTTCTCCGGCGCTTGCTACCAGTTTCTTAAAGATATCGGTTCCCGGTATCGCTGCAAACCGTTTATTGTCGTCCTCTTGCACTTTCACGGGCCCGGCCTATGCAGCACTTTGCACCAGCAACGCACCATTCCCCTTGTATAACATACGCTTACGATTCCTCGTTTCTTGGCATACAACTTGAATGATAGGGACGTGGATCACGACCTTTTGAGGCGTGATGGAGCAAAATCGTCCATTACGATACGGTAATAGACACTAACTTTCAGAAGCAGGTTAGTGTATATAAGGCGGCTCTTGAGAAGGAGCCGCCTTTTCGTCTTCGACTATTCGCTCCGAATCTCTTTCGCGCGCCGATCCAGTAGTTCCATCATCCCCACCAGCTTCACTCGGTTGTAGCGTTGCAACGTTACGAGATAGATGTTCAACAGGACTCCTAATCCCAGTAGCACAGCGCTAGCCCCGTACCCCTTCAAGTAGATGGCGCGTCCAATGAAAAACGTGATGAAGATCAACAGGAGGTGCACAACTTCATTGAAGCGCGACCACGCTTCGGTTCTTTGAATCGACTTGATCGATGGGGGACTGGTTACAAAATAGGCGTAAAGCGCCTCGCGCTTCCTGAGTAAGCTTACAAATTTGCCGACGGTCGCCAGTATCACCTGCCTGAAGATTTCGACCCCCAGTATCCTATAGACGAATCCGTTGCGTTCGAAGCGTTTGGGCATGAAGTAGAAATCAAGCGCCGTCATGAAAGGTCACTCGACTGAGTTTGAGATAACTTGCCGCGACGCTCCGCGCGTTTCATGACTCGAGAAGACTGGAGACGTAGTCTACAAGCCCGGCTACTCGGCCCGTAACCTGAACTCGGTCGAGTTCACTGGTCAGATCGTCGTAAGCTTCGTAGCGGAACTGCACTGCGAAGTCCGTAAGGTCGAACGGAATCTGGAGTCTTGTGGTAGACGTTCCCCACTCTCGGCCAGCAGGTCGAACAGTACCTCAAGATCATGAGTGCGGGGATACTCGAGCCCGCGCAGGCTGAGCCACGCCTTCAGTGCTTTCTCGACCGCCTGCTGAGCGTGAAATCCGAATATCTCATCCGCAAACTGCCGCCGATCAGACATGCCCGACAAAGCCGACAGGTCCTTGCGTGCCGCCGTCAGGATCATTCTGGCATATTCACGATCGCTCATACAGCAATTTCCCTTCCCGTAGACAATGCGACACTATATGATTTCGCGCGTTGCGCCAGTGAGCGACCTCATCGCTTCCGTAAACCAGGATATCTTTTGGTACCTTGTATCCGGACAGAAACTTGCGTATCCTTGCGACCTCAGCGCGCCTACTCAACACCGGTCCGAAAACTTGATCGACCACCACTAGCAAATCAACATCCGAATCAGGACGAGCGATGCCACTTGCCCGCGAGCCAAACAGATGCACCTGTTTAGGATTGATCTTCTTGACCAATGTCTCAGTCATCTCTCGTATCAGCTTGTCATCATCAGTAATCATTTGCTTCCCTCAAGCTCCTTTGATTAGAGTGCCGCCAAAATTCCCACCTGACTGCGCGAATCTTGTCAGCGTCGCCTTTCAATCTTGGCCCAGGTGTCTTTCAAGCCGACTGCACGATTGAACACGATCCTGCCTTTCTTCGAATCGTGGTCAACACAGAAATAGCCCTGCCGCAAAAACTGATATTTGCCTCCGACCGGCGCATCGCGCAACGACGGCTCGACCTTGCAGCCGGTTAGTACTTCCAGCGAACTCGGATTCAGGTCTGCCTTGTAGTCCTTGTCCGGTTCAGTCTTGCTGGGATCTTCCGCAATGAACAACCGGTCGAACAAGCGCACCTCGGCATCGACGGCATGTTGCGCCGACACCCAGTGCAATGTGCCCTCCACTTTGCGATTATCCGGAGTGCCGCCACCGCGCGACTGGGGATCGTAGGAACAATGCAATTCGATCACTTCGCCGGTGTTGTCATCTTTGACCACCTTCTGGCAAGTGATATAGTAGGCGTGTTTCAATCTTACTTCTCGCCCAGGCGCAAGTCGGAAAAATTTTTTGTGCGGTTCTTCGCGGAAATCTTCCTGCTCGATATAGATGACTTTGGAGAAGGGTATCTTCCGCGTCCCGGCATCGGGATTTTCCGGATTGTTGATCGCTTCGAGTTCCTCAACTTGCCCGTCGGGATAATTGTTGATCACTACTTTCAAAGGCCGCAGGACTGCCAGCACGCGCGGTGCTACCAGATTGAGATGCTCACGCAGGCAGGCTTCGAGAAGCGCGATATCCACGGTGCTGTCGGCCTTGGCGACACCGATCTTGTCGGCAAACAGCCGAATCGATTCCGGCGTGTAGCCGCGTCGGCGCAGCCCGCAGATCGTCGGCAGGCGTGGATCGTCCCAGCCACTGACGTAGTTCTCTTTCACCAGCTCCAGCAGAAGACGCTTGCTCATCACCGTGTAATTGAGATTCAGCCGCGCAAATTCAATCTGTTGCGGGTGGTGAATTCCCAATTGCTCGATAAACCAATCGTACAGCGGACGATGATCCTCAAACTCCAGCGTGCAGATTGAATGCGTGATCCCTTCCAGCGAATCGCTCTGCCCATGCGCCCAGTCATACATCGGATAGATGCACCATGCATCGCCGGTGCGATGATGCGTGGAGCGCACGATACGGTACATGATCGGGTCGCGCATGTTGATATTGCCGGATGACATATCGATCTTGGCGCGCAGTGTCTTTGCGCCATCAGGGAACATGCCGGCGCGCATTTTCTGGAACAGATCCAGATTCTCTTCAATTGTCCGGTTGCGATATGGGCTGTCCTTGCCGGGCGCCGTCAATGTGCCACGATGCTCGCGAATTTCGTCGGCGGTCAGATCACAAACGTACGCCACGCCCTTCTTGATCAACTGCACGGCGTATTCGTAGAGCTGTTCGTAATAGTCCGAAGCATACAACTCGCGGTCTTCCCAATCCCAGCCGAGCCAGCGGACGTCCTCTTTGATCGAATCCACATACTCAAGCTCTTCCTTGATCGGATTGGTGTCATCAAAGCGCAGATTGCATTTGCCGCCGTAGTCCCGCGCGAGACCGAAATTCAGGCAGATCGACTTGGCGTGCCCGATGTGCAAATATCCATTCGGCTCGGGTGGAAACCGCGTATGCACCCGCCCCTGATTTTTCCCCGCCTTGAGGTCATTATCTATAATATCCCGAATAAAATTCGAGGGTCTACCGCTTTCCGTCGCCATGTCTATCTACCTTCCGTTATCAATTCTGCGAATTCCGTAGGGGCAACCCCATGTGTTTGCCCATTTCTACCACACAACACCCGCATTGCATTGGCTGCTACAATACGAAAATTGTTATCGGAGGGTAAGGGGAATTTTAGACAGACTCAAGCGTTAGGCAGCATGGATCTGGCAGTTTTTTGGCAGTTCATCCCAGGTGCGGCCATCGAGAAGACGACCGTTGCGTTTCTTCTGGACGCCGCCCCATTGCTTGAAGAAAAACGGCACCTTGGCATCAAGACACTGATTGCGAATGTCGCCCACCCAAGCCTGATCCATTGGGCGCGCTTTCGGTCCCGATTCGCCGCCTACGATGACCCAGTCGATGCCCTCAAGATTCAGGTTGGGCAGGGGGCCAAGTAGTGGTTCGAGCGACAGGAATTTGGTTCTGGCGTGCGTTTCTCTCAGGTGATCGATACGCCATTGCACGCTTTCATTCTCGACACTGACTCCCATCCAGACATTGGCTGGCCAGTCGATTTGCAGATCAAGCTGCGGCAAACGCTCGCTGCGCTTGGTCAGCACCTGAAACGTGTGCCACTTTGCGCGGCGCATGACGTCAAACACTTGCAGAATGAACGACGCGGGCACTTCCGAGTGGAATAGATCGCTCATCGAATTGACGAAGATCATCTGCGGCGATTTCCAGAGAAGCGGTTTCTTCAGCACGTGCGGATGCATCGTCAACTTGAACCCGTTGGCATAATTCGCCTGCCCCATGGCCTTAAGCCGCCGCGCCATCCGCTCGGCATAACAGTGCTTGCAGCCATCGCTAACCTTGGTACAACCCGTCAACGGGTTCCAGGTTGATTCAGTCCATTCGATTGATGATTTGGCCATGTGTACCCATCATGTTTTACGGGAACAGTATCATTGTTTTGGCAGTGATACGGCAAGTTTTTCTTTTCTTTGAGTTCTCATTGGCTGTCTCGACCAAGACTTGCCCTCGGTCACAAAGCATCTGGACAGCGCGAGTATAGTTGGCTCTTAGATATTCCGTCCCCGAGGCCGGGATATGAGCTCGATATATCTCCTCCACGGTAGTCTTCCGACCTGAGAAGTCTGCCCGCAAGACATCCGCGAGAACCTCCAAAGGGTCGCGCAGTAGAATAGGAATTTGGTCACGTCTCGCTGATGGATCAAACACGAAGCTGGGGACGCCGTTGGCGTCTGAAGAGCTCTTGCGTGCAAGAATTGGGCGCATCTTCTCCAATCCTTTGAAATCCTTTGACACAAACACTAGGTAATGGCTCGTACCTTTGCCCCTCTTCTTTAGGAATCTGAATTTGCTAACATAAGTGCCTCCTTTCTCTCGGAGAGCACTCACCAATTCCCGCATGATTACGGGCTCTCGCTCCGACTTTGGTATCGCCTGTAGCACTCTTCTGAGGTCATCAGCTCTCGACTCACCGAACAAAGCGTTCACTCGCTGCTTCACCTTGTTGTTGGGTACGGCAGCCTGTATTCGGTTATAGTTGAAGAAGAAGATGCAGTCGCATCCCCAATCCTTCAACACTGACCAGAGCAAGCGAAGAGACACTCCTTTGTAGCCCCAGGGATCCAGGAACAGAAGAGTTGGTGCGAGTTTCATCTTCTCGAAGATTTGTGCAAGGTCGTCCCCTACTTCGCCGCACATCACTGTCGGTTGGTACCGCAATCTCTCTACACCGTCGATCTTTTGGATTTCCTCCCGCAGCTTCTGGATCGACCTCTTGTCTTTGTCATTGAACACGGAGACGAGATGTGATGCGATTTCTTTGTCGCTGATTGCGATCCCAAGCACTTTCAAAGGCGTCGACGGTATTCCATCTTCGAATAGCCCTTGTCCGGCGAACAAGTCTATATACACTATCTTACTCCCGCTTTCACGGTGATTCCGCTTCGCGACAGCCAGCATTATTTTCGACCAAACAGTGAAGTACTCGGTCACGATCTCCATTTTTAGCTTGGACTGCTCGGACTGCCTGCTGTAGAACTTGTCCCTTTTCACCGACTGTCCTCCTTGCCCCCTCCAACATCAACAAATGGACCAACCAAGGGGTACTGCGCCTCGGTTGAACAGCGCACGTTCGCTTGCGAATAAAATGGAACTACAAAACAACAAATGCAAGCACTTACTTCTTGTTTTCGCGTCACTCCCTCAACATTCGCCTTGTCTTTCACCGTTTCCTCGCGTATAATCTCCACGAAATGCGTCTGTACGAAAGGACAGTACCGTGAAAGGGAATCTCGACTTTATCTTCCGACCCCAGTCAATTGCCGTCATCGGCGCCACCAATCGCAAGGGGTCAATCGGCCGCGAACTGCTGCATAACGTCATCGACTACGAGTTCGAAGGCAAAGTCTTTCCGGTCAATCCGACGAAATCGGTCATTCATTCCATCAAGTGCTATTCGACTATTCTCGATGTTCCCGATAAGGTCGATCTGGCGGTCGTCGTCGTGCCCAAGGAACTGACGGTTGATATCGTGTCGCAATGCGGCGAGAAGGGGGTCAAGGGCATCTTGATGATCACTGCCGGTTTCAAAGAGACCGGTAAGGCAGGCGCCGAACTGGAAATGCAGGTTCTCGATGCGGTCAAGAAATATGGCATGCGCATGATCGGCCCGAACTGCTTTGGTATTGTCAACGCCGATCCCAAGGTACATCTCGACGCCACCTTCTCCAAAATTCGTCCCAGCTTCGGCAAGATCGGACTGATCTCGCAGTCGGGCGCGATGGGTGAAGCCATTCTGGCGCAGGCGCAGGACACCAAGCTCGGAATGTCCATGTTTGCGTCGATCGGCAACAAAGCCGACATCAATGAAAACGATATGCTCGACTACTGGGGGGACGATCCCACAGTAGAGATCATTTTACTCTACTTGGAAAACTTCGCTGAACCGCGCGAGTTTACGACTCTGGCGCGCCGCATCACTCGCAAAAAGCCGATTGTCATCGTCAAATCGGGCAAGACCACCAAAGGCGCCGCCGCCGCTTCATCACACACCGGCGCGTTGGCGGGACTGGATGTTTCGGTTGAAGCACTGTTCGAGCAGACCGGAATTGTCCGAGTTAGAACCATTGAAGAGATGTTTGATGTTGCCAATGGGCTGGCCAAAATGCCCGTACCCAAGGGCAACCGCGTGGCGATTGTCACCAACGCGGGGGGACCCGGTATTCTCGCGACTGATGCACTGATCGGCGCTGGCATGAGACTGCCGGAATTTTCGCCCAAGACGGTTAGCGCCATCCAACCGATACTCCCTCCCGGCACACCGGTTAATAATCCTCTCGATCTTGTGGCCGGCGCCACCGGTGTCGAGTTCAAGAAGGCGCTGTCGTATGTCGTCAAGGATCCTAATATCGATTCCATCATTGCGATCTGTGTACCACCGGTGACAATCGATCAAACTCTGGTGGCTGACGCGATCATCGACACCGCCAAGGTTTCCAAATTGCCGCTATACGCCTGCTTTATGGGTGTCACTTACGGCACCGGCGCCTTCGAGCGGCTTAAGGAGTATGGCATTCCGGCAATGATTTTCCCCGAGTCGGTCGCGACGACGCTGGCTCTGATTGACGAATATCGTCGCTGGCTGTCACGCCCCGAGGGAAAACTGGTCAAAGTGCATGGCGATAAGAAGAAGGTTGCCGCTATCATCAAGAAGCACCGTCAGGAGCAGAAGAACGCCGTCATCGGTGATGAAGCTCTTCAGATACTGAGCTGCTATCAGATTCCGGTCGCGTCCTACAAATATGCTT
>Ga0209777_10008246_pt1 | contig 11426 bp, 14 predicted proteins | sample FrelakmetHBP12HB_FD_187147 | JGI IMG/M metagenome (GOLD analysis project Ga0209777, IMG submission 187147) | Freshwater lake sediment microbial communities from the University of Notre Dame, USA, for methane emissions studies -HBP12 HB (SPAdes)... | ecosystem: Environmental > Aquatic >...
GGTTAGAACGCGTTTTGTAGTTCCTAACAGTTTTGCGGCGGTTGTTCGGTTGCCTTTAGTTCTTGCCAAAGCATGACTGATAACTGCTCTTTCGCAATCGAAAACACACCGCTCCAATACATTTTCTCCGGTATTTAATTTATCGTTATTCATAAGACAACCTCACCCGATGGCCACGTCGCCTCGTTCGGCTGTGCGTATCCGCACAGCATCATCCACGGGATGGATGAATATTTTCCCATCCCCGATGTTGCCTGTATAAGCTGCGGCGGCAATGGCTTTGGTGATCATGTCGGTTTCACTATCCTTCACGATCACTTCCACCCTTGCTTTGGTCAGCAAATTCACTTTATACGATTTGCCCCGTACCTTTTGTTCCAAGCCCTTTTGATTGCCGTGGCCTTCAATTTCGGTAATCATGACTCCATGGTGACCAACCATTTCCAATGCGGCGCACACATCACCAACTTTGCCAGGACGCACAATCGCTTCTATTCTTTTCATTTTAATCACCTCGACTTTTAAGTTTAATAATTACTACCCAACATATAATTTATTGTCTCCTTTTATACGGCTAAAACGCCTTTTTCCCCGGTACTGACCCGCATGGCATCTACGGCATCGAATACAAATATCTTGCCATCGCCTACATTGCCGGTAAAGAGAGTGTCCTGTATGATTTCCATGATACTGGGCACATCCCAATCATTTACCACCAGATCAATCCTGACCTTGGGGATAAAGGAAATTTTATCGTTAATAGGTTCTGCGTCTTTATCCAGTTGCCCTTTCTGACGGCCGAATCCACGAACTTTCGTTACGGTCATGCCCAGAATGAGGTCTTTATCCTTCAAGACATCCACGAGAATGTTGAGCGATTCGGGACGGATCATGGCTGAAACCATCTTTAAGCTATAAGATCTCTTCACGCTTGTTATGGCCACATAGGCGATGCTTGTCAGCGCCCATCCACCTGCGATCAGGAAGCAGATATCCGCTTCGGCTTTAGCATCGGCATTGCCGATTGAATAAAGGTAGATGATTGCCGCCAGCATGATGATGTTGGTGATCACGCCGAACACAGGTATAATGCCATGTTTAAGCAGGTTGAAATCCTTCCTTTGTTTGAAAGCGACGATGGTCCATACACAGGTCAGGCCGTAGAGTACAAACGTCCCGAAGTTCGAGGCCAGTGCGATACCCGTAAGACCTACCACCGACCGGACGCCGATGGCCGCAATTACTGTGGTGACAATGATTAAGGCTCCCCGCGCTATGTGGGGTGTGCTGAAACGCGTGTGGATGAAACCTATCATATTCGGCAATTCCCTGTCTGCCGCCATGCCGGCGCTGATCCGCATAGCGGTGTTCATACAGCTTAATGTTGTGCCGATGATGGCGATGGCCACAGTGACTGCCATGGTGATCATCAGGCCGAACCCGATGCCTGGCAGCAGGTTGTCGCCGATGAGTTTTGCCAGATCGCCGATGGGTGCGCTTGACGCAGCGGCGGCGGACATGCCGGTAAGGACAGGGTCCCCGGCTTTCGCGGCGGCGGCAGTCAACTTTTCACTGATCATAGAGCCGGCGGCAAAATATTCCAAGAGGTATGCGAGTAGCCCTTGAATCAACAAGGAGATGATAATTGCCTTGGGAATATTTTTTCCCGGTTCCTTGGTTTCGGCAGAGAGTGCGGTGCAACTTTCAAAACCGACCAATATTAAAATGGCCAGAGTTGACTGGATCAAAACACCATTGAGTGAATGGGGTTTAATAACGTCCCATGCGCTGCTGAAGGCCCAGGTGGTTGCCATTTGCGGGTTGCTAAGGCGATACCAGATGGCCAGGCCGCTGAAAATGACGAGCGTGACGAGTTGGATCACGTTTATCCAGATGGATGTTTTTGTCGAGCCGGTCACTCCGCGATAGCCGATGTAACCGGTCACGATAGCGAATAACGCACCGATAACCGTCAGACCCATGGGAGAGAGCTCTTTGCCCGTAAATTGTGTGAAGATATACCCGATCAGGAGCGCCATCATAGCCACCATAACGCCGGGGTAGACCCAGTAGAACAGGTGCGCGGCCCAGGCCGGTGGCGAGTTTCGCCAGACGCGCCAGGGAAGTGGGAGCGGCCTTTTTGCTGACGCCTTTTTGATCCAGAAAGGCCTTCTCCGCAAAGTAAGTGACACTGGCAAAGCCTGCTTCCGGATATATCTTTGCCAATTGCGAGTACGAAAGCGCCGTGAGCAAGGCGACAATTAACGCCACCACGATACCTGCCCAGATATCATTAGCGACCGATGCTCCACTGGGTGCGGCAGCCGCAGCCTGCATCTGATATGTAATCCATAAAAATGCCCCAGGCGCAATGAGCGCCATCGCGTTCATGGTCGCACCCAATAGTCCCAGTGTAGGTTTTACTAAATGCGACCCCTTTTCTTTAACCATTGTTCTTTCCTCCTTTTTCGAATTTATCATTAGCTTTAGATAGGGCATACTTTGTGCCAACTCCTAAGATTTGATTCGGTAGAAGTCACAAGTCATTATTATGAAAGGTAAAATAATTGATCAGCGGGCGGACAAGGGATATCTGCCTTACCCTGAAATTTAATACAGTCCTGTATTTAATATGATGGTGGAATGTACAATGGTGTATTTATGTGATGCTCAAGAAGGTCATAAACAACGATTATTTCTTATTCATAAAGCTATTGATTTTTTATCGTTTCCATCTTTCCCAAATATGAAGCCATGCAGACAAGAAGACTCACCGCATCACGCATTGAGCTTGTGGCAAGTTTTCTGGCGATGGATACCGACTCGCTATATGCCTTTCCAAGGTTGCGCAACTCTTCTGCCTTCCCTTGTTTTAATAATTTCTTATATCCATGTTGAATTTGCATTATAATACATTCTTCCAACAACCAGAGATTTGAAGGATTCGCGAGGTGGGCTTTTTCAATTTTTTCAATGTCATCTGTCGATGGTTCAAATGTTTTCCACTTGGAGGCTTTGGTTGTTTCATCGGCCCAATCTGTCGGAAGAAAATGATGCTTTACCTCAAATACATTAATGCCCGTGGGGATGCCTTTAGGTTTGATTAAATGCGGGAGATCAAAAGTATATGGCGTTTTGTCTGTTAGTGGGTATAGTTTTTCATATGCGGTTTCGCTAAGACAGATGTGCGTAAAAGCTCCTTCTCGCGAATGACTCTCTATCCTTTTAGTTAAATTGATTGCATATCCTTCAGGTTGATATTCATTATTGCCCATTTTATTAATCCAAGCTTGTCCAAAATAAATTCCAACGGCAATATCGGAAGTATGTTTTTCAGTACCGATTCTTTCTTTATTGGATTCGCTCAAAATCCATCTCCGTTTAAGATCCAAAGCAATACTTATCGCCGTATCAATATCATTTGCCAATAAATCCGGACTTACTTTTTCCGGAGCCCTCCGGAAGATCATCAAACAACCCTCATTGCCCCTGACTTGGGATTTAAAATCAATATTTTCATGGAAGGCATAGAACTCTTGTTTGTACTTATTGGTTATTCTTTCAAATAATAATTTAAATTGTCGTAATATCTTGTTATATTTTTCGAGTGGTTCATAATTGGACATTTCTGCACATCCAACAATATCTGCAAATAGTATAACGATTTGTCCTTCCCAACCAACTGATTCAATAACCGGTTGTCTTTTTATAGCAGTTGTTCTTTTCCCGATGTGCTTTTTGTACATATTAATAATCCCCTTTTCATCCCAACTGATCAGGGAAAATTTTTTAAAGCCCTTTTTAAAAAGCCGCTGCAATTTTATTTCAGAAAAATTGCAGCGGCTTTAAAACAAACATCACCTTTTAGAAAGTGTAACTTAAAATTACTCCACCATAAAGATAGATGCTATTCCGCACCTTTGAATTGTTCATAGTCAATACCGTATTTATAAACTTTGTAAGTCAGAATACGTCTTGTGGTTCCTAAAAGTCTTGCGGCGGCCGATAGGTTCCCTTTAGTCCTTACCAAAGCATGGCTGATAACTGCTCTTTCGCAGTCGAGAACACAATTCTCCAATACATTTTCTCCGGTATTTAATTTATAATTTTCCATAAGACAACCTCAACCTATGGCTTTTTCACCGCGCTCGGTGCTGCTGATGCGCACGCATTCGGCAAGATCAACGACAAATATTTTACCGTCGCCAACATCACCGGTGTGAGCTCCTTTGGTAATTGCCTTAATCGTCGGTTCAACAAAATCCTCATTTACGGCGATATCGAGTCTGACTTTAGTAAGCAGGCCGCCTGCTTCTTTCGCTCCTCTGTATATTTCGGTAAGGCCTTTCTGCCTTCCCTGCCCCAGAACATTAGTAACTGTCATTAAATTTACGTCAATATCTTCCAGTGCCGCCTTTACAGAGTCCAACTTGTGCGGCTGGATAATAGCAATGATTAGTTTCATGATAGTTTCCTCCTATTCAATCACGGTGTAAGCGGCTTCGCTCTGTTGAGTCAAATCCAAGCCGACGATTTCATTTTTCTCTTCAACTCTCATGCCTATGAGAGCATCGACAATCTTAAAAATAATAATGGTCATAATAGCGGCAAAGCCAACGGCCACAACTACAAGAAATCCCTGAACAAGAAATTGATGGACGTTCCCGAAAAAGAGACCGTTGTTGCCAGCTGCATTCACCGCCTTCTCCGCAAAAATACCAGTGGCTATCGTTCCCCATGTTCCGCCAACGCCATGCACGCCGAAGGCATCGAGCGAATCGTCATATCCCAGTTTTGCCTTGATCACAGCGACAGCAAGATAACAGATAAATGCAACGGCAATACCGATAAACAACGCGTTCATCGGGTTGACAAAACCGCAGGCTGGTGTGATAGCTACCAGTCCGGCCACAGCGCCGGTCGCGGCACCCAGAATTGTCGGCGTTCCATTGTGCCACCATTCAATGACCGCCCAGGTTAAACCCGCGGCTGCTGTTGCCGTATTGGTTGCGATAAAAGCATTGGCAGCGATACCATCAGCGGCCAAAGCACTTCCCGCATTAAAGCCGAACCAGCCGAACCATAAAAGGGCAGCACCAAGAACGGTAAAGGGCAAATTATGCGGACGAATCGGTTTATGGTTGTAACCAACCCTCTTTCCAAGCAACAAAGCCAGAACCAGAGCCGAAACTCCCGAACTTACATGGACAACAATTCCGCCGGCAAAATCGAGCGCGCCCAGATTTTTCAGCCAGCCACCTGTTCCCCAAACCCAATGCGCCAGAGGATCATAGACAAATGTTGCCCAGAGAATGGTGAAGAGCAGGAAAGCCGGAAATTTCACCCTTTCCGCGTAAGCGCCGATAATCAAAGCCGGAGTAATAACGGCGAACATCATTTGAAAGACCATAAAAACACTATGCGGAATAGTCGCGGCGTAATTCGGATTCGGCAAAGCGCCTACTCCGTTCAATCCCGCCCAATTTAAATTGCCGATTAGTCCGTGAAAATCAGGGCCGAAGGCCAGAGAATAACCGAATAAAACCCACTGCAAGCTGATTACGCACAAAATAATAAAGCACTGCATTAAAATAGAAAGAACGTTCTTCCGACGAACGAGTCCCCCGTAAAAAAAAGCCAAGCCCGGCATGGTCATCAGCAATACCAACGCCGTGGACATCAAAACCCATGCTGTATCTCCAGAATTCATTTTTTAATACCTCCTTTAAAAAAAATTTCTGACTATTCTTAAGGCAAAGAGAGTGCCAAAATAAAACTTATTGCCGAATATACCGAAATAACTGATGAATTGATGATAAAGCAAATTGCGCGATTAGTACAATTTTGTGTAAAGAGAAGAAATAGCTAACCAAAATGTGAATCAATACTTCCTCTATACTCTCTATCACGGGTATGAACCCCAAATCAAATATTGGAAACAGATTCCGCAGCAAGCTGCGGGGTATTAAACCCTCCGCTGCGCGGGATTGTTCAACTTATCAATTCCGCTGTGCTTCACTTTCGGAATTGGAGTTTCAACAATAAATCAAAGATGACATTGAGGCGGTAAGAGGGAAGAGATGAGGCACATTATAGAATTAAAAGTTATTGAAGAATCGGAACTCGAAATGCGGCGGAGTAAAGATTACTTAGGAATATAAAAAAAGTTACCTGCGTTTTTCCCCGGAATATGGTAAAATTTTTTGAAAGCAAAAAGGGAAACTATTCTATACAATGGATACATTATGATCGATTACATGAAAAGGCATGAAAGTTATGTTCAAGAGATGCTCGAAAAAAATCCGGACAAGGAAAAATTAAGAGAGCTTCTCGCGTATCATGACAAGCAGATTCAATGGATGCAGCACGAAAGATTGGTACATCTTATTGTCATGCTCTTTGTTTGTCTTTTTACTCTGCTTTCTTTCGGATTCACTGTTATAAGAACTTCCACGCCGTCTATTATTATCTCTGTGCTTCTCTTAATCTTATCGGTCGCTTATGTCATCCATTATTACCAGCTCGAAAACGGCGTGCAAAAATGGTATTTGATTTCTAACCAAATTAAGCAGCGGCTTTAATCCCGCTTTTTATATTTTGGCAAAGTCATTGTTTCTTTAAAAGAAATAATTTAATTTAATTAAACAAAAAAGGTGCTATAATACAAAAAGATTTTTATCAGAACAATACACATAACCTAAGAACGGAGAAAAAAACCATGATTAATAAAATCTTTAAAAAAACAAATTGTTTAGCTAAACATTGGACAAAGTTTTTAATTCTCTCGGCAATTTTGTTATTGAGTTCGTGTTATTACTATCCGCATGAACAAGTTGTTACTCAACCAACACAGAATGACAATGTTACCGCCATTACGCAAATTTATTTTTATCCGAACCAGGGACAATCCACGGAACAACAATCGCGGGATCATTATACGTGTTATAACTGGGCAGTGGATCAGACCGGTTTTGATCCGAGCGTGTCATCAATTATTCCCGAACAACGCGTACGGGTTGTTCCCATGCCACCGCCAGGTCAGGATACCATTGCCATGTCTATTGCCGGAGCGGTGCTGGGTGCACTAATCGCCGGACCACGACATGCCGGAGGAGGAGCTTTAATCGGAGCAGCCAGCGGCGCTATTGCTGGAGCAGCCTCTGATATTTCCCGCGAGGAATCAGCAAGGCAGATGGAGGAAGCTTACAATAACCGCAATCAAGCACGGGACATTCACAAGGAAAAAAAGGCTCTGGCGTTCCGCAGGGCCATGTCGGCGTGTCTTGAAGGACGCGGATACACAGTGAAGTAAATTTTATATTTGTATACGAGGAGGTAATTACCATGTCATATATTAATCTAAAACGATATTTTGCTATTGCGCTGTCAATAGTTATGTTATTGGGAATAAGCATTTTCGGCTTTGCGCAACAGGCGCAGGCGGAAGGTCCCAGAGGTACCGGACGAGCGTCGGCGCAAACTGTTAGACAGGCATCAGCGACAAGACAAGGGTCAACGCATGCTGTTACACGGGGCACACCGACTCAGCAAAAAAGCTTTATGGATTCCCGTTACCAGCACAACCGTTCATACCCGGTACGCGGTCAGTCAGTTAGATCTCTCCCCAGAGACCGCAGAGCGGTAATGCATGACCACTCCCGTTATTATTCTTCTCACGGAGTTTGGTACAGATCGCGCGGTGGACGATATGCTGTGGTTGCTCCGCCTATCGGACTGTTTGTTTCATTTTTGCCTCTTGCTTATACCACGATCTGGATAAGCGGAATACCTTACTACTACGCGAATGAAACATATTACACTGAAACTCCGGGAGGCTACGTGGTTGTCGAGCCGCCTCATGATCAGGGTGAAGTCAGTGAAACACCTCCTGACACACAGCAGAGCAATGAGAGCACAGAAAACAAAATGTTTATCTATCCCCGTAAAGGCCAAAGTGAAAAGCAACAGGCCAATGATCGTTATGAATGCCACACTTGGGCAGTGGGCCAGACAAACTATGATCCAACCATAATTCCTTCAGGAATACCCGCCGATCAGATCATGCAAAAGCGGGCGGATTATCAACGGGCTATGGGATCCTGCCTCGACAGCCGCGGTTATACTGCAAAATAGAAATTGTTAAATTATAGGCCGCGCTTGTAACCCCGAGTGACCCCATGTGACCTTTAGGTTATTCAAGTTATTTAGTTTACGATCACACGCGGCCTGCAATTTAGCACAATGATTGAACCGGTAGTTACCACCTGCAACGTGGTAACTTACAAGCGAAATGGTATTATTTAGGCGACATACGTAGCACCCCGTCCAACACGATACAACAACCATTGAGCATTGTGTTTTCAATTATGTGAAAAATAAGCATCCTAAGTTTACTAAAATATTTTTAGGAGAATCAAAATATCATGCAGTCCATTTGGAAATTAAAAGGGAAAAAATTACATACACGAAATATAGAAGTAACGACATACGATTATGACGGACAAAGAATAATTGTAGAAGGTATCCTCAAAGATGATCGTTTTCAGGACTCATATTTGATGACGGGTGAAAAGTTTCCGAGAGGCGCCATTCATCACATGGCCATTCGATTGCTGGTGAAATGCTCCAATCTTTTGATTGAGGATGTTGATGTTGATATGATATCTGTTCCGCGGAAAGTATGCCGGGAAACTATCGATTGCCTCGCCCAAATAAAGGGTCTGACCATTACCAAAGGTTTTACGTTAAAAATAAAAAAAATGGCCGGAGGCAACAAGGGCTGCACCCACCTTGTGGAGCTTATCCAGACAATGGCCCCTGCTGTCTTTCAGGGATATGCCGCATATCAGGCACAAAAACCGGCATCTTTAGATTCTAATCATGCAAGGATGATACTGCAATTTCTAATCAACACTTGCCACGCCTGGCGCGATGATGGTCCCTATGTTGAAATGTTTAAAAAGAATTTCCATATGCAATAGAAAAAGAGAAGAAATCGTATCCCGGAATGCACCAAGTTTTTAAAATTGGAGTCTCACTAAAGGGACATATTTCATTTTACAACGGAATATGTCCCTTTTGATTTTTTTAAGCCACCAATAATTACTTGGCGGGAGCGGTTGCCGGAGCGGGAGTTGGAGTTGGAGTTGGAGTTGGAACCGGAGCAGGAGCGGCAGCAGGAACTGGGACGCTCATGCCCAGAGCTTCCATAGCCTTTACGGCTTTATCTTTTACTAAAGTTGCCATGCTGACTGCATCCACGAAGCTTCCGGTTTTAAAACTATCCTGTGCTTTGCTCCATTCACATGTGATGGAAGCTAGTCCGGATTTTGCTTCCTCAAATTTTTCCTTGGTTAGGCTGGCCGGAAGTTTTTTTAATTTGGAAAGAGAATCCACTTTGCTTTGAATATCAGCGATCATTTGGGGAACTCCCTGGCTTAACTCCGTCCATTTTTGGGTCAGCTCTTCTTTTTTGGCTTTTGCGGCAGCCAGAACATCCTTGGCCTTGCCGGCAAGGGCGGTTGCTTCTTCTAAAGCCACTTTATACTCGCCTTTAACAAACTTTTCTTTCGCAGAGGCCAGAGTGTCTTCCAACGATTTAACCTGATCAGGAATAACCTTGGCTGCTTCAGCCTTGGTCGCATTGACGGCTTGCTCGGCTGTTTTTATCGCCAGTTCCGCCGCGCTTTTACCGCCGGAACAGGCCATTAAAAGAGATACACTTACAAACAGGGCAATAACTAAACCAACTATAATTTTCTTCATGTTAATTCATCCTTTCACGATTTTAATTTGTTGAAATATGGAAACGATTTCATCCATACTCGACATGGTTACTTTTAATTTTTTTTATTTTAATAATATTACGCGACTTATTTTTCTATTAATCAGTTCCGTTTTATTTCTTATTATCCTACCCTTTGCTTCACCTCCTTCTCGTTTGCTTTCTTGTAATTTATTTTTTCCTAGAGTCACCTCTTTTTAGTAATACCATACAGAATCAATAGCAGGACAGCGCCGCCGACAGCCAGAAGAAAACTGCCTATGTTGAATCCTGTAATTATTCCCAACCCCAGAAGTGATCCAATAAATCCGCCGACAAACGCGCCCGCAATTCCTATCAGAATGGTGGTAATAAGTCCTTCAGGACCTTTGCCCGGCATGATAAGTTTCGTGAGCACGCCTGTAATTAATCCCATAACGATCCAGGATAGAAATCCCATTGCTGACCTCCTTTATTGGATTCGGGAACGAGCGCATTTCCCATGGGAGAGCATAGCAAATAAAAATTTACCTCACTGGTAATTACCGCCCACAAGACCACTTCTAAATCAAAGATGATATCGAGGCGGCTAGGAGGAGGCGACGGGGCGTATTATTCATACGTTGAGGAAGCCGACAACGACGCCAACAAAGATAGCGCTTTGATTTAGAAGTGGTGAATTATTTAGGCGGCATACGTAACCCCCCGTCCAACCTTATACAGCAGCCATTGAGCATTGTGTTTTCAATTATGTGCATAGCAAGTTTGGCAAATTCTACGGGCTTGCCCAAGCGTTTGGGAAAAGGAACAGTCTTTGCCAAATCTTCTTTAACTGCCGGCGGCAAACCGGCCATCATCGGCGTTTCAAAAAGTCCCGGAGCAATGGTTGCCACCCTTATTCCATAATCAGCACATTCGCGGGCGATAGGCAGCGTCATACCCACTACACCGGCCTTGGAAGCGCTATAAGCCGCTTGACCTATCTGTCCATCAAACGCGGCGACTGATGCTGTATTGATGATTACGCCTTTTTCGCCTTCTTCATTGGGCGTGTTATTAACCATTTGCTCAACTGCCAGCCTGATCACGTTGAGAGTTCCTACAAGATTAATTTGCACTACTTTATTGAAAGCATCCAACGGCAAAGGACCCTTCCTGCCTATAATCTTTCCCGGATTAGCAATACCGGCGCAATTGATCACAACGTTTATTTTCCCGAAAGTGTCAACGGCCTTTTGTATGGTCTGCCGGACATCAACCTCACTGGTCACATCGGTTTTTATAAATATTGCATCGGCTCCGATATTGGCCGCCAGTTTTTCGCCTTTGTCCGAGTCAATATCAATAATAACGGCTTTGGCGCCTTTTTTCACCAATTCCATAATACTAGCCTCGCCCAGTCCGGACGCGCCACCGGTTACTAATGCCACAACATCCTTATGGTTCATATTACCCCCTTATTTTAAATCAAATATAACCGTCCCCGATTATTTACGATGCCGATATCCGGCATATTATGATTTGCTTTTGTCGCTTCGAAATAATTGCAGCATGAGCGCCAGATCGCCGCTGACCTTGTATTTTTGCTCCATCAGCATCTGCGCTCCGTCAGCTTTGCGAGTTATGATATCCATCCAGATGTTAAAGGGCGTTTCAATCGTAA
>Ga0209777_10008247_pt1 | contig 11425 bp, 15 predicted proteins | sample FrelakmetHBP12HB_FD_187147 | JGI IMG/M metagenome (GOLD analysis project Ga0209777, IMG submission 187147) | Freshwater lake sediment microbial communities from the University of Notre Dame, USA, for methane emissions studies -HBP12 HB (SPAdes)... | ecosystem: Environmental > Aquatic >...
CCAGCTTCCCTCTTTCGTCGTCGCGGGCTCTCCGCCCCTTGTCGGATGGTAGTCGTTGTTGTTTTCCATCACCATGGTTGCGTATCCTCCTTCTTTTTCTGCTCCGCCTCGGCCTTCTTCTCCTCGACCTTGGCGTGCTGCTTCATGTGGGACTGCAGCGTGTCCCTGGAATCGAAGCTCTCGCCGCAGCCCGGGAAGTCGCACATGAACTTTTCCAGCTGGGCCGGCGGGGAGAGCCTCTTCATCTTCTCTATCTCGGCGTTGGTCGCGCCGATCTGCCTCGCCATTATCTCGAGGGCGTTTATCTGGCGGTCCGTTATGCTCTGGATTATCTGGATGGACCGCGCCCTTTCGTTGTCCGAGGAATTCATAAGGCGCGTGAAGATGAACTGGTTCCCCTCAAGCGCGTCCCTCGACAGCTTCTCCATGTTTTCCTTGTGGCCCTTCTCGATCTTCTCGACCATGTCCATCGTGGTCTTGAGGAACTCCGTGGAGGTCTTGGCGCCCTTCACGCCCTCGATTATCTCGACCGCGCGCTTCAGCAGCATCCAGGCCACGTTGAACCGTATCACGGAGAGCTCGCGAACGTCGTCCTCCAGGGTGATTATCTGGCCCTGCGTGTTTATCATCCGATTGTAGGGCTCCGGTATCTGGCCCGCGGTTTTTTTCTTCGCTATGTTCAGGTCCTGCTGGAAGCCCTGCGCAAGCTCGCCGAGCTTCTCGTTGCTCCTGACTTCCGTGGTGCCGATTATCCTCCTGAGCCCCTCGAACTCATTGTAAAATTTTCCAAAGGAAAATTCATCGATTTTTGCCGCCTTTAGCTTTTCTATGAAATTCTGCATTTCCTCCTCGGAGGACTTCACATCGTTCTCGCGCATGTCGGGATTCTCGGCCTCTTCTTGCGCCTCCTCTTCCTGTTCTTCAAAAACCATTCAAATCACCTCACTCTTCCCCGCCCCTGCCGGGAAAGCCAGTCCTGGGCCTGACCTTGCCCTCCTTGATCTGCGCGAGCTCCGAGTCCTTCTGGGCCGAGACCTTCCTGGCGTCCTTTTCCAGCAGGACGTTGGCATTGGCTATCTGCTCGCCCATTGTGGCCTCCTTGACTTTCGTTATCAGGTCGCGCATCGCGCTGCCGGCTTGGAAATCAAGCGCTTGTAGAAAATCTGATTTATTATTTTCTCCTAACATGAGTATAACGTATCCCTGTGTCTGCACTCCAGGAACGGTTGGATGCACACTATCTATGCGCCTAATCGCGGATTCAGGGACGTTATGAAATATCTGCGGCTTCCAAGAAAACGCTCCTATTGGCCTGTAAAGCACATGAACGCAACCATCCTTCAGGCTACCGTAACGCGTCGTATCCTTCGATTTCCCGATGAACCTTCCAACAGCCCCAGTGTTCCCATCCAAAAAGAACTCTCCACTCATATCAAATCACCCACATTTATTTCGTATAATTTTCCTATAAAAAATGCCTGCCAAAAATCACGATTTATGTTTGTTTTTAAATGAATATTATTCTCTAATGTCAATAAATTATCTGAATAATTATGTTTTTTACAATAATCAATATGATGAACAACAAGTCTGATTCCGTCTTTTTTTGTTTTTCCAGTAAGTTGACACATATGATTATCGCGATTTAAAATTTGTTGTTTTAATTCTTTATTGAATTCCGAACCATACGGCTCAAGGGATTTCCCCCCACACCAACGCGGATTCTTGGAACCTTTTCGCGCTTCCGACATCTTTTTCCGCGCTTCTTCTGTATGATGACGTCCTTTACCTGCTAAACTAATTTTTCTTTTTTGCTCTTCTGAAAGGTGCTTACCGAATCTTATGTTTAAACTGCCTTTTCGTGCTTCCGACATTTTTTTACGGGTTTCTTCTGAAAATCGTTTTCCTGTATGTTTTATAGATAATATTTTTCTAACTTCATCCGTATGATGCCATCCAATTCTTGGAATATCATTTTTATGCGCTTCTGATAATTTTTTTCTCATTTCCTCCGACCAATGCTTACCTTTAAGCCATGTTGATTTTCCCCACATATGATTTTTTTCTCCTAATTGAGCCAAACTCATCTTTTTCTTACTTTCTTCGGTGTGTTTACCCCAATGGGTGCCTGTTTTGGATTTGGACATCTTTTTCCTCATTTCATCAGTCCATATACGATTCCGACTCGCTTCTATTAGTTTTTTCTTATGTTCTTCAGTAAATGGAGCCCTTTTCGCATTTTTTTGTGCTACTGACATTTTTCTTCGCGTTTCTTCCGATAGATGCCTACCTTTACGGCTTTCCGACATTTTTCTTTTAGTTTCTTCAGTATGATGCTTGCCTTTCATAAATCCTACTTCACAAAAATGCTTCCCTTTATTTGATTCAGAAAGTTTATGTTTATGTTCTTCAGAAAGATGCCTACCTTTACACCATTTTCCAAAAGTATTTCCAACAGGCCAACTCATTTAAGTCCAACCTCCCCACCGCGGCTTCACGATGAAAACATATATGATTATCAGGAATTCTATTATCAGGATCGCCAGGAAGAAGTTCTTCCAGAAGTCCGACCTCGACTGCTCCAGGCGCGCCGCATCGACGTCCTTCTGGCTTGACGCGTGGTCCGCGTCGATCTGCGCGAGCGTCGCGGGCACCGTAAGGGTGGAGGGGTCCATGTCTATCGGATAATTTATCTTGCAGACGTAATACGGAATGGTCTGCGCCAGGTCCGCCTCGCAGTTTATCGTCAGCCCCAGGACATAGAACGTCCTCGGCTCCGGCACGCCCGTCGAAGAAAGGCTGCCCATGAACCTGACGTTCCTCGTGATGTTGACGTAGGACGGCCCGAGCACATCAAGGTTGCCCTCGAACCTTGTGTTGTTCGACGCGCCAACGACAATCATTACCGAACCTTCGGCGTCCGTCAGCAAAACTGAACTGCCTAACGCCAGCGGGTACGAGTGGCCGTTGGATTTCACGGCCATCTGGAAATTAGTGTTAGAAAGATTGTAGAGGGTCAGGCTGGTCAGGGTGACATTGACCGTATAGGGATCCGAGAGATGCAGAAGCTCCTTCTCGCTGGTTTCGCCGTATTTCTTGATGTAAAAATTGACAAGCGACTGCCCGGATATCCCGCTTGAGATCGCCACGGCATTGAGGTTCGGCGCGGCATAAGAGGCGCCGTTGCCCGAGCTATCCTTGGCATAAAGCGTAACGTGATAGATGTCAGAGGCGTTCATTGCGGCCTGACCAGTGAAGGTCCTGCCGTCGGCATTGTAAGCCAGGTCGACCCTGTTCTCAGCGTACTGCCCGGAAAGCACGACGTACACGGACGAAACGTTGGCGTTGTCCGTAACGTTCGCTATGAAAGAGACAGGCTTCGTGACCTCGACCTCCTCCGAGGACAGCTTGAAGGAATTTATCACAGGCGGGCTCTCGTCAAGGACGCTGAAACGGATTGTTCCGGCCGACACCTGCTGCTGCGTGCTGTTGAAGCGGAACTCGCAGGAATCGGACGACGCGACCGGCAGGGCCTCGAAGCTGGCGTTCCTGTTGAGCTGATAGGACGAATCAAAAGGCCTTATCCAGCTGCAGTTCGTGTAGGGGATGATGGACGGCCACGTATTGCCAGCGTTTGAAAGAAGAACGTCAATCCGCGCCTTCTGCCCGCTTCTCAGGTCCATCGAATACGTCCCGTTCATTTGGGATATGTTCTGGAAAATAGCGGTGAAATTATATATTTCAGGAACTACATATTGGTAGTTATATGTTGCAACAGTTGCGTTCGAGTAGGCTATTATCGTGATGTTGTACGATCCTGCGTCCAGGTAATCCGCGTACGAATAGCCCACGACCGCCGAGCTGCCGTTTGGGAGCAGCGCGATTCCGCCCGGCGAGAATAAAAAGGAGCCGCGCATCGGGCCGCTCATAAGGAAGTTGACATTGCTCTCGCCTACCGAGGCTCCGGGAATGCTGATGGTAAAGTTCTGCCGGTTGACGTCGCTTATCGACAGCGCAAAAGCTGCCTGCGCCAGCATTGGGACGCACAAAAGGCACGCAAACACCGCGACCGCATTATTCTTCCTCATCTTCTTCCTCTTCCTCTTTGGGTTGCGGCGCCTGCGGGACGATTCCGAGATACCTGGAGAACAAAAACGTCAGGAGCTTCTTGTCCTTGACTATGTCCTCGTCGGACGCCTTCACGCCGGTGATGCTGGAGTTCTCAATGGCCTTGTCCATGGCTTTGGTATAGAGGCTCGCATCGACTATCGCTTTTATCTGGACCTTTGCCATCACTTCTCACCCGAAAACATCACGATGCTGTCCCCGCGCAGCATGACCGAGCCGAGCTTGATTGTATCGGTTTCCTCCTTGATCTGGCCCTTCTCGTCCTCTGTGATCCAGGTCGTGGTGTATTCCGCATCGTCCATCCAGGTGTTAAGATGCAGGTCGAACGCCCTAAGAACCCCGCTTATCTTCCTGCCGTCCTTGAGCTCCACCATCACCCGCTTGCCAAGCCTCTTGTCCAAAAAATCCAGCGGCCTTTCTCCCATAAAATCACCTCATAACGTGCCTTCTTAAGCGGTGGCTGGATTTAAAAGTGTATCGGTCAGGGCTACCGATACAGATAAAAATGCGCCCGACAGAATGGATGGCATGGTCGAGGTCAAGACCGTAAGGTTCACATGCCTGAAATGCAAGAAGGGCTACGATGACGACATCATCCAGCGCTGCACGATCGACGAGTTCGTGGGCTTCCTGAGAGCCAAGAAATGCAAGTTCTGCGGGAGCAAGAAACTGGCGTTCTCTCCGCCCGAAAAGGTGAAAACATGACAATGTGCTTCTGTCCGCGGTGCAACAAGGATTATCACATCACGAAACTGAAATTCGGGCGGCTCCTCAGGAAAAACGTCAAGGAGCAGTGGGCGGTCTTTGAAGGGCTCTGCCCGAAGTGCGGACTATTCATAAACGAGTCCGACATACTCTGCGGAGTGACCAAGAAGGAGTTCAAAAAATGCAAGCCCGCGCCGAAGAACTACCAATTCTGCTTCCCGGAAACAAGAGTGGTGGAGACATGCTGATGCGGACCTGCGCGTGCTGCGGCAAGGAAGACGAATGCATATCGGACGGCGTGCTTTTTATTTGCAAAAAATGCGTAAAGGACGTGTATGGGCCTGATTCGCACCTGCTCAGGCAATTTGAAGGTGGTTGAAAATGGAATTTTGGAAAGTATTCGTGCTGATGCTGCCGTTCGGGTTCATAGCCACGCACCTGCTTTTCAAGAAGATGGGCTGGCCGCTGTTTTACGAGAAGAAAAAGGAGCCCGAAAAGGAAAAGAAATACGTCATCCAGGACGTGAGCTGATGCCTGACCTCATACGCTGCGTGATCTGCGGCTTCGACTACGAGAAGGACGACTACCCGTTCCCGATTTGCAAGCCATGCAGGAACTCTAAGGGCAAGGTCCCGAGCACGTTCTACGTGAGCGACGAGCTCTACATACATTTCGAGAGCCAGACGGACATCAGGCCGCAGTACAAGATCGTGCCCATCTCAAGGGGCGCAGGCAACCTTCCGATGTTCCTGATGACGAACCCCAACGAGCATTTTTACTCCGGCAGCCAGAGCCTGATAATCCGGCACGACACGGATCCTTTCAAGGGCGTCGGCCTGCCCAACTTCAGCGCCCAGAAGGAGATGCTGAATTTCTGGAAGGACGAGATCGAGAACAACGAGGAGCTCATTAAGGCCACTCCGGACAAGAAGAACGCCGACCCCCGCAAAGTTTTTACGGGCTTCAACAAGCTGCTCAGGCTCAACGAGAACCGGATAGTCTTCGCAAAGCTCGCGCAGAACGACATCAGCGAATCGTACTTCAAGAACCTGAAGCTGAGCCAGCACTTCAAAAATATCGTGCGGGCATACCTGCTCCTGGACGGCGTGGCGGTCAGCCCGGACATCGAATACGCCTTCACGCCGCAGCTCATCCAGCTCACGGACGGCGTCCTGCCCGCGAGGGACGTCATGCCGTACCAGAGCCACATGCTCCTGGTAAGCCATAAAAAGAGCGGCATCATGACGCTTGCCAGAAGGACCGCGACGCCCTTCGACGAAAAAGCTGCGGATGTGAGGGCCAGGATGCTGATGTTAGCGAGGCTCGATGCGACGGACGTTTCGGAAAGGATGGAGTACGGCCCTATGTGGTCTCCAATCATGTTTTACGAGAGCGGCGAACTCAAGGCCCCGCTGGAGGAGCTTGGAAGCAGGCTGGCTCTGATTTGCTACTGCCCGGATATAAGTAATGCCCAAAGAGTAGGAACTCTGCCGCTGCCGGACGAAAGGCGCTGCGTCGAGCTCTTCCAGTCCCTGATGGCCACTTTCACGCCGAAGGTCGAGGCGGTCTTCGTGATGCCGGAGGTCCAGAAGTGGCTGAACGAGAAGATCATGGGCTACTCGACCGAGATGAGCGTGGCGATTGACAATTCCGCAATGCCGGAGGAGCTGCGGGCCTTCTGGACTGCGCACGCCGAGAACGCTGACCGGCACATCAGGGGGATGGCGTTCAAGCTGGCCGTCCTGGATTACGCGGCCGAAATTTATCAGGGCAAGCTTGATGCGGCCGCGTTCCTGGAAAAGGCGGAGGAGCATGTCGAGAGGATCTGTGGGATGAACAAAAAGAGCCTGAAGAACATGTGTGATGCAGAGAACATAGATTCTGCGCCACCACAAGCCTTATAAATCCGCGACCATATCTGTGTAATCCGTCGAATCGAATCGCGAATCGTCGCCGTCGGTGGTAACATGGTAGCAAAAGATGTGCTTGAAACGTTTGTCGGGAAAACGATAACTTGCGGACGCCTTTACGGACTTACCGAATGGAAAGCTTTTACGGGAAAACTTATCAAGGTCTTTGAGAACGAAGCGCTGTTTATTCTTCTTGACGGAAGACAGGCGTCTGTCATGCTCGAGGAACTCCGGAACCCGAGGGAATACAAAGAGGCGGTGCCATGAACGGACAAATTATTTCAGACAACGATCTCCATAATCTCGTAAAAACACGCTGGAAAAACACGGTCAAAAGAAGCTTCAACCTCGGCGTCACAGGACCGAACTACAAGGATTACGAAGACGTCCTGCTTGAAAATTATAAGAACGGTTTTACCTGCGGTTATTGCCTGAGAAAACTTGAATTGAACACATCGTATCCGTATGTTGCCGCACCAAGTATTGACCACAAGACTCCACTTTCGGCGGGCGGAACCAATGCCAAGGAGAATCTTTTCGTATGCTGCAATTGTTGCAACATCGTAAAGGGCACGATGTCCTTTCTCGGCTTCTGCAAGCTGCTTGGCGCGCTGCGGTTGTACTGTCCTGATGATTTTGACGGACTCATGAAAGAAATGCTGCTCGGGCATCTTGCGAACAAACTCAAAAGACTGGACAATGAGGTGAAATCACCATGACCTTCCCAGCGCCTCTTCAGAATCCCGAATTCCGCTTCGTCAAGATACGCGTAAAGGAAAAGGGACCCTTTGAGCAGAAGTGGCAGGACACGGCAAACTATCCCTTCGACAGCAACGAGCTTCTCGCTTGGATATCGTGCGGAAACAACTACGGAGTCGTATGCGGGCGCGGGCATCTCGCGGTAATCGACTGCGACCGAGACGACGTATCGCAAGCCGTCCTTTCGGAACTACCCGAAACCTTCTCGGTCCAGACGGGAAGCGGAAAATGGCACTACTACTATTTCGTGCCTGACCTCGACGCTCCGATACGCCTGTTTGATGACACCAAGAAAAATATCGGGGATGTGCGCTTCACTGGACAGCAAGTCGTGGGTCCTGGCTCGATACATCCGTGCGGAAATTATTACAGAGTCCATAACGGAAGGGACATCGCGACGATACGGGCAGAACAGCTCCGCTGCGCCCTTCGGCAGTTCATACCAGACTCGGACAAAACGGAGCCTTATGAACCGAAATCCCCCGAGGACTCGCTCGAGATTCCGCTGAAAATAACGGACGTTATACCGCTGGAAAACCTGAAATTCTTCCCTGCACGCGGAGAGTACCAAGGCGCGCATCCGATACACGGAAGCGAAGGCGGGAGCAACTTCACGGTAAATCCCGACAAGAACATCTGGCATTGCTTCCGTTGCGGAACGGGAGGCGGACCGCTCCAATGGATAGCTGTAAAGAACGGACTGCTGACCTGCGCGGAATGCAAAAAAGGCGCCCTGAAAGGCGAAAAATTCATAAAGGCTCTGGAATTCGCTGGGCTGACGGACATCATAGAAAAAATCACGAAGCCGCAGGCGGTTCTGCAGAAAGACGGAATCATCGAGGACGCCGACCCTAGCATATTCTTCGAGGGAAAGCACAAGGAAAAATTCATCTCAAAACTGCTCGGAGACTACATACTCAAGCGCATCAGCATCAAGACCACAATAGGGAACGACGAAATGTTTTACTACAAGGACGGGATATATCGGAAAAACGGAAAGCAATTCGTCAAGGAAGTCATCGCGTACCTTCTGAAGGACGCCTTTAATGTGCATTGCCTGAACGAAACGCTCGGCTACATCCAGGCCGTGACCTACATAGACCCCGACCTTGTCAACACAACGTGGATAAACCTCGAGAACGGACTGCTCGACCCGCTGACCATGGAGTTCAAACCGCACACGCCCGACATCTTCTCAATCGTGCGGATTCCGATAAATTACGACCCCGCGGCAGTATGCCCGATTTGGACGGCCACAATGAAGGAGAAAACAACGCCAGAAGTCTATGCGACCGTCCAGGAAATGTTCGGCTACTGCTTCGTTCCAGGGCAGAAATACGAAAAGGCCTTCCTGCTCATCGGGCAGAAACGGACCTTCAAAAGCACGTGCCTCTACGGGCTCCAGAAACTTCAGGGAAAAGAAAATCTTTCGGGCTTCACGTTGCAACGGCTCAGTGAAGACATTTTCTCGGCAGCTTACCTTTACGGCAAGACGCTGAATGTCTGCGCCGACATCTCCGCGAAATCGCTGACCGACACTGGAATGTTCCTCACGATAACTGGAGGCGACCCGATAACCGTCGGGAAGAAGCACCAAGATCCTTTCACATTTTATCCGAGCGCGAAACTGGTGTTCTCGTGCAACGTCGTCCCTGCGACCACCAACAAGCATCCAGCATTTTACCGAAGATGGTGCCCGCTCCGCTTCGACGTCCAGACCCCACTCGAAAAAGTCGACCACAACTTCCGCGCGAAAATAGACGGCGAGCTTCCTGGAATCCTCAATTGGGCTTTGGAAGGCCTGAAACGGCTGGAAGCGAACGGAAAATTCTCGCTCAATTTATCCGAGGAAGACATCAAGGATATGTATGAAAAATCGTCCGATACGACTCAGTCCTTCATCTACAACGAGATCGACACGGAAGATGATGAAGGCGCCTTGACAAAGAGGGAAACGTACGCCGGATATCTCAATTACTGCAAGAAGAACGAGCTCCAATCCATTAATCCCGTCGCTTTCGGGCGCCTTTTCATAGCCCTGACGGGATGTGGAATCGGAAAGAAGGGCAAACACGACGCTGCGCTCCCGGCTTACAAAGGCGTCAATTGGAAGGACCGCGTCAACGGCGCACCCTTGGGGGCCTTGGCGAAGTTCGAAACTGGCCGCAAATCCGAGACCGCGGAAGAAGACGCGGATGATGATGGCTTTTTCTAACGCCATTTGTAGAATGATTATTGGAGGTATGGGAGGATAGTATTTGAACCCTATTTCTTTTTATATACTTTATTACACAGTTATATTTTTATATGCAACCTACAGAACGAGATATCTATCCCCCCACACCTCCAATAAGTGTTTGAGAATGTAGTCCTATACGACAATGTGTGTAAATCTGTCTCCCAATACCTCCAACATTTGTTTGAGAAATTGTGCGTTTTTGAGCCACAGACCGGCCGCGTACCTCAAATTTCATTCTAAAATGATGTTTGTCGAACCGATATCTTTAAATGTCTCAACTGCGCAAATGTGGATATGGAAAATGAACTCGAAAAACAACGTGAAGCGGCATGCAAAAAAAGCTGTCCGCTGAAGCAAGGACGTCCCCGTGGATGCGACGGACCTGATTGCATGTGGTACGATACGGAATGTGGAGTCTGCGTCGCAGCGCACGTGCCGTTTATTCAAGACCACTTGTTCAAAATAGCGCGCCAATTGGGTTGGCGCGGACTGCCGGTGAAATGATGACCGGCCGCCACCGAGAAGCCCAGAAGACGACATTGGCCGCGATCTGGCAGGTCCTGAAAGAAGCGCGCGACGGCGACACCTGGACAACGCTCGCGGAAATCTCGAAGCGGACTCAGATCAACAAGTCCGTCTGCTGGGACTACATGCGCAAATATTTTGTGCCGGTCATGGAGTCAACGTCCATCCCATATGCGTCTGTGAAAGTCGTGCGGCTCAAGCCGGGCGCAAGCTTCGACGGCCTGCTGCGCGCCATAGAGGCCAGGGGAATTACACTCAAAGAACCGGAAGTCAGTGCAAAAATAACGCATTCGTGCAAAGATTGCGGCGCGGAAACAGACAAAGAAAATCTGTTATGCGCCGAATGTGAAGCGCGCGAAAATTCGGCCGGTGAATTGAGTTCCGCGCCAAACAACAGTGCGGAAGCACTACCAAATAGTAGCAATGAAAATAAGGTGATTTGAAATGGCAATGGAGAGAGCAATAGTGCCTGGTGAAACAGGCTTGATAGACCTCCCGCGCGTGGACCTCCTAACCTTTATCGGAAACAAGGTCAAGATTGAGAAGGTCTATGAGATCGAGAACAACTTCGACCAGAAAAGAAAGGGCTACTCAGTCCGGATAGAAACCGCTCCGCTGACCGTGCTCAGCAACGGCACCGAGATACGGGCCTCAAAGCTCTTCGGCCTGCAGCAAGATGCGGCCGGAAAATGGGGCTGGGGCAAGGACACGAAGCTCGATGTGTTCCTCAAGAAATTCAACGTCGCGCACTACAAGGAGCTCGTCGGGAAGGAAGTTGTGTGCCAAGTCGAGTACAGCAAGACTGGAAAGCAATTTTTGGGTTTCATTTAGGATTTTCGAAACCGCGCCCAAATCCGTGGCGGCCTACTAGGGGCCGCAGAGCAGTTGCCGGTCGAACAGCCCGGTGGTCGTATGCGACGAAAGGGCTGCCTATGCCGTGATTCCGGGGCTGCGCGGAGGGCATAATAGTAAAGAAGTGATGACATGAAAACCGCCAACAAGCAATGGGGGAAGGCCTGGCGCCTCACGAAGGAGGAGCGCGAACTGCTGGCCCTGCAGATAGTCGTGCGGAACAGCATCGGAGCCCTGGAGACGTTTTACCGCGATAAAATCAGCAAACTCGAGAAGAAGATAGAAAAGCTTGAGAAGAAGAAAAGAG
>Ga0209777_10008248_pt1 | contig 11424 bp, 12 predicted proteins | sample FrelakmetHBP12HB_FD_187147 | JGI IMG/M metagenome (GOLD analysis project Ga0209777, IMG submission 187147) | Freshwater lake sediment microbial communities from the University of Notre Dame, USA, for methane emissions studies -HBP12 HB (SPAdes)... | ecosystem: Environmental > Aquatic >...
CCCGCCCCCTGCCCCCTCCCCGCCGCGGGAGGGGGTTTGGGGGAAGGGCGTGCGCCCATGTCCAGTTCGAGGCGCTCACGGCGGTCGTAGTGGAAGAGCACAGCCAGGTCCGCGTCGGCAGGCAAGCCCTGTGCACGCCAGGATTCGAGGACGTTGTCGCGCAAGCCCTCTTCCAGCCAGGGCACACGGTCCGGCGTGCCGTAGCGCATGGTCTCATGGAAGCGTTGCCGGGGAGTCATTCTCGAAAACTCAAAACCCGGAATCCGAAACCCGAAGGGAACAGCAAAACACAGGAATGCCAATGCGGGCAATCACGGCAGGGCCGGTTCGTGCGAGGGCTCTGCGCCCTTCTCATCCTCTTTTTCAGGCGGCCCGGTCTTGCCTGAGTCTGGCGCGGCGAGGGCCTCGTAATCCGGCGGCAAGGGCTTGGTCACCAGCGGTGTGCGCTTGCCGTGCAGGCAGTCCAGCACCACCTCGCGCGTCCATTTGTAGTCGCGCCCTTCCGGCCCCATGTACCAGATGCGCAGCCAGCCGTTGGCGGCCTCGCTGAGGCAGAAGAGGCGCTGTCCTTCGTTGCTGTGGAACGGCGTGGCTTGCAGCAGGAAGGCGCTGACGGAGGCTTTGCTCCTGTCCTCAAGCCTGAAGAACCACAACTTGCCATGTTTCTTCGGTTCGAAGAATTCGTAACCAATCAGGTGCATGGTGCCCAGGGGGATGTAGTCGCGGGTGAGGCCTTCGTAGCGTTTCAGGACCAGGCTGCCTTCTTTAAGGTGGCGCAGTTGCTCCAGTTTCCTGCGGAACAATTCAACCTGCTCCTTGTTGCCAAGCCGCTCGTAACACTGGATCAGCTTGCGGATGACGAACCAGTCGCCGGGGCCGCATTTGTGGAGCACTTCGAAATGGTCCGCTGATTTCTGATACTGTCCCGAGTCGTAGGCCGCCATGGCCGCGTTGAGGCGCGTGGACATGAACTCCGGGTGGCGCGCGAGGATGGTCTCGTAGCGCACGAGCGCCTCGTGGTAGCGGCCCGCCTCATCCAACCTGCGCGCTTCGTCGAAGACAACCTGCATGGCCGCGCGCTCGCGCGGATCCAGTCCGCCGCCCTCTTCACAACCAACGGCATACAGGAGCAGCCAGAGGACGCCGACGCCGCGAAGCATGGCAGCAAGGGTGGCGCAGGCGCTCCCGCCTGAGCGCTCAGCCGGGGGCGGCTGAACCACATGGCCAGAGGTTTTCGCAGCGCTGTCCTTAGTCATCCGTCGCCCGCTTTGCGAATACGGATAATAGCACTCCAGATTCGCCAATGCAAACAGCACGTTTCGTGAAATTCCTAACGGTTCCTGCAAGTGGGGGGTTGCATTACACGGCAAAGCACATATCATGAAATAGCGTTGAGGTGGCGAGCAAGTTCCTTTGGTGTCGTTGCTCCTCTGAACATCCTGGCGCGGTTCCCCAGCAGGTGAGTCGTGGCAAAGGCCGAGACGGAAACGCATTCCGAACCCACTTTTCAAGGCCAGGTCGAAGGCCTTACCGGCGAGAAGCTCTCCGCCTGCTACCAGTGTGGAAAGTGTTCAGCGGGCTGTCCCGCGGCATACGCGATGGACTTGTTGCCGCACCAGATACTCAGGTTGATACAGCTCGGGAAAAAAGACAAGGCGCTCGGCAGCCGCACGATCTGGCTGTGCGCTTCGTGCCAGGCCTGCACCACGCGCTGCCCCAAGGAAGTGGACTTGGCGCGGGTGATGGACGCCTTGCGCGAGATGACGCTCCAGGAAGGCCGCGCCACGCCGGAGCGCGACACGGTTGTCTTCCAGAAAGTTTTCCTCGACTGGGTCCGGCGCACGGGCAGGCAGTTTGAGGCCGGCCTGGTGGGCGAATACAAGCTGCGCACCGGCCATTTCTTCCAGGACCTGGATGCCGCGCCTAAGATGATGGGCAAACTGAAGAAGGTGCCGCGGCGCATCCAGGGCCAGCCGGCGGTTGAGAAGATTTTCAGGAAATGCCAGGGGCGCTGACGGATGAGCTCGCGTATCGCATACTTCCCCGGTTGCTCGCTCGAAGGCACGGCGCGGGATTACGCCCTGTCGCTGCATGCCATTGCGCCGAAACTCGGCTTGCAGCTTGAGGAACTCCTGGACTGGAACTGTTGCGGCGCGACCGCTGCGCACAACCTCAACCACAAGCTCTCCCTCGCCCTTCCCGCCCGCATTCTGGCGCTGGCTGAGCGGGGCAGGTACGAGAGCCTGGTCGCGCCTTGCGCTTCCTGTTTCCACCGCCTCATCGCCACGCGGCACGCGCTCGACGGCAAGAAGGCACTGCGCAAGGAGATCGAAGACATCATCGAGATGCCGTGCCAGGGCACGGTTCCGGTGAAGAACATCCTGCAGGTGCTGCTGGAACTGGGCACGGACAAGATCGCCGCAGCCTGCACCCGCAAGCTCACCGGCCTGAAGATCGCGTCCTATTATGGCTGCCTGCTGGTGCGTCCGCCCCAGGTCACGAAGTTCGATGACCCGGAGGCGCCGCGGAGCATGGACCAGATCATCAAGGCGCTCGGCGGCACACCCGTGGAGTGGGGCCTCAAGACCGAATGCTGCGGCGGCGGGTTCTCGATGAGCCGCACCGATGTGGTCTGCAAGCTGGTGCGCGAGATCCTGGACAACGCCGCCTTCGAGGGTGCGGAAGCCTTCGCCGTCGCGTGCCCCATGTGCCAATCCAACCTGGACTTGCGGCAGCACAACGTCAATCAGCGCTACGGCACCGCTTTCAAGCTGCCGGCGTTGTACGTCACGCAGTGGATCGGCCTGTGCCTGGGCTTGTCAGAGCGGGAACTGGGAGTTGATCAGCACTTCGTGGACGCGCACGCAGTGGTCCGCAAGGCGTTCGCCCCGCCCGCGGAAGCGGCGAAGAAAGCGCCCGCGGACGTTGCGGCGGCAGGGAAGGCGTAGGACGGCAAGGAGCGGAAGGCAGCATGGCACGAATAGGCGTCTTCGTTTGCCACTGCGGCGAGAATATCGGCCGCACGGTTGATTGCGCGGCTGTGGCCGCCGCGGCTGCCAAATTTGCCGGCGTGGCACACGCGGCGGATTACCGCTACATGTGTTCCGACCCCGGGCAAAACATGATCCGCCAAGCCATCAAGGAGAAGCGGCTCACCGGCGTCGTCGTGGCGGCGTGCTCGCCGCGCATGCATGAGCCGACGTTCCGGCGCGCCACGGCGGAATCCGGCGTGAATCCGTTCCTGTGCGAGATGGCCAACATCCGCGAGCACTGTTCGTGGGTGCACGAAGACCGTGGCGAGGCGACGCGCAAGGCCATTGATCTGGTGCGGGTCATCGTGGAGAAGGTCAAGCGCAACCAGCCCTTGCTGCCTATAAGAGTGCCCGTCACGCGCCGCGCGCTGGTCATCGGCGGCGGCATAGCCGGCATGCAGGCGGCGCTGGACATCGCCAACGGGGGGCACGAAGTAATCCTGGTCGAGAAGGAGCCTTCCATCGGCGGCCACATGGCGCAGCTTTCGGAAACATTCCCGACACTGGACTGTTCGCAGTGCATCCTTACCCCGCGCATGGTGGAAGTGGCACAGCATCCGCGCATCAAGCTGTACGCCTACTCCGAGGTTGATTCGGTCAAGGGCTTCATCGGCAATTTCGAAGTCAGCATCCGGCGCAAAGCCACGTCGGTGAACGACGCGCTCTGCACCGGCTGCGGCGCCTGCCAGGCGGCCTGTCCGATGGGAAAGATTCCCAGCGAGTTCAACCGCGGCCTGGGAACGCGCAAGGCGATCTACTCGCCGTTCCCGCAGGCAGTCCCCAACAAGCCGGTGCTAGACCAGGCCAACTGCATGCGCTACAGGGCCGCGGCCAAGAAAGGGGTCCCCGCCGCGCAATCCACGGTCTGCGGCAAGTGCCAGCAGGCTTGCCCCATTCAGCCCCAGAAGGCGGTGGATTTCTCGCTCTGCCAAGACACCTTCGTCACCGAGAAGGTCGGGGCGATTGTGGTGGCCAGCGGATTCGACCTGATGCCCATGTCGCAGTTCGGAGAATATGGTTACGGCAAGTACGCCGACATGATTGACGGTTTGCAGTTCGAACGGCTGGCGAGCGCCTCCGGACCGACTCAAGGCGCGATCAAACGGCCGTCCGATGGCAAGGAACCGAAGGAAGTCGTCTTTATCCAGTGCGCCGGCTCGCGTGACAACGCCAAGGGCTGCCCGTACTGCTCAAAGATCTGCTGCATGTACACAGCCAAGCACACCATGCTCTACAAGCACAAAGTCCATGACGGCAAGGCCTATGTCTTCTACATGGATGTGCGCGCGGCGGGGAAGAACTACGACGAGTTCTGGCGCCGCGCGGTGGAAGAAGACGGCGCGGTGTATCTGCGCGGCCGTGTGTCGAGGATTTACAAGCGCGGCGGGAAGCTCGTCGTTAAGGGCGTGGACACGCTGAGCGGAGAGTTGATGGAGATTCAGGCCGACATGGTAGTCCTGGCCACGGCCGCGGTCGCTCAGCCGGGCGCCGAGCAGCTCGCACAACGCCTGAACACCGCTTACGACATGTACAAGTTCTTCTCCGAGGCGCACCCGAAACTGCGGCCCGTGGAGACGAACACCGCGGGCGTGTTCCTGGCCGGCGCGTGCCAGGCCCCGAAGGACATTCCCGATGCGGTGGCCCAGGCCAGCGCCGCGGCGAGCAAGGTGCAGGGGCTGTTCTCGTCGCAAGAGTTGGAGCGCGACCCCACTATTGCGCACGTCAACGAAGCGACTTGCGCGGCCTGCTGGTACTGCGTGGACGTGTGCCCGTACGGCGCGATCCAGAAGAAGGAGATCAAGGACAAGCAGGGCAGGCTCATCAAGCTGGTCGCCGAGGTGAACGAAGGCGTGTGCCAGGGCTGCGGCCTGTGCGCCGCCACGTGCCGCTCCAAGAGCGTGGAATTGGACGGCTTCAAGGACGAACAGGTTTACGCGGAGATTGTGGCGTTGTGATGGAAAAAAAGGCCGAAACAGAGAAGGCCGTCTGGCAGCCGAAGATCATCGCCTTCGTCTGCAACTGGTGTACCTATGCCGGTGCGGACCTGGCGGGCACAAGCCGGCTGAAGTACGACGCCCACATCCGGGTGCTGCGGCTGCCCTGCACGGGCCGCATTGACCCCTTGTTCATCCTCAAGGCCTTTGAGCGCGGCGCGGATGGCGTGCTGGTATCCGGCTGCCACCCGGGCGATTGCCACTACAACACAGGCAACTATCACGCGCGGCGGCGCTGGACGCTCTTCCGCGAATTGCTCGAATTCGTCGGCATTGACCTGCAGCGCCTGCAGTTTGCCTGGGTTTCCGCCGCCGAAGGCGCCAAGTGGGCGGAAGTCGTGAATGCGATGGTAGCCCATGTGCGCGAGCTGGGGCCGTTCGAAGGCTACCACACCATGCTCGCGCGCTCCGGCCAGACGCTGTGGTTGGCGAAGGCCGGCGCGAACGGCGGCAATGGCTCGGGCCACGACGTTCCCGGCACGCAGCCTGTTGAGCGCTCGAAAGAGAAGCAGGAGACGGAGTGAAGGATGGCAGAGGCTGTTGAGGAACTGCGCGCGTTAGCCCGCGACCTGCTCGCCAAGGGCACGGTGCAGGTTTTCGTAGGCTACGGCAAGGGTGCGAGTCCCGGGCGCACGGCGCCGCTGATCATCACGTCCGCGGACCGCGCCGCTGAACTGGTCTGGGATAAACACTGCCTCAACAATCTCGCCGTGTACCTGACGCGCTCCGAAGTCACCAAACGCGGCAAAGTGGGCATTGTAGTTAAAGGCTGTGACGCGCGAGCCGTCACGGGGCTCCTACAGGAAGGGCAGGTCGCCCGGGAAAACGTGGTAATAGTCGGCATGTCTTGCGACGGGATGGGAGAGCCGCTGCTGGAGGCGTGCGGGCGCTGCGATGTGCACACGCCCGCCGGCAAGGATGCGGATGCGCACCACCTGGCCTGCGATTACGTGATTGGCAAGGCTGCCGTTCCCGACGCCCAGAAGGAAGACGAAGGCGCGGAATACGCGGACGTTGCCAGGATCGAGGCCCTGCCGCTGGCGGAACGTTGGGCGTTCTGGCAGGAACAATTCGGACGGTGCGTGAGGTGCTACGCGTGCCGGCAGGTGTGCCCGCTGTGCTACTGCAAGCGGTGCGCGGTTGAGAAGAACGAGCCGCAGTGGCTGGCGACAAGCGCGCACACGGCAGGCAACTTCGCGTGGCATGTGATCCGGGCCATGCACCTCGCTGGACGCTGCGTGGGTTGCGGGGCGTGTGAGCGGGCGTGCCCGCAGCACATTCCCCTGTCGCTGCTCAACAAGAAGATGGCCAAAGCGGTGCTGCAGCACTTCAAGTACCGCGCCGGCAACGATCCGACGGCGGCGCCGGCGGTCAAGACCTTTGAACTTTCGGACGAGAACGATTACTTCAGGTAGAAACGTGGCGACGATCATCACAGCCGAGAACCTCAAGCAGCTTGCCCGCGAAATGCTCAAAGCGGGCTACCGCGTCATCGCGCCCGCGAAGCAGGCAGACCTGGTTGTCTTCAAGGCCATTAAGGATGCGCAGGAGATGCTGCCGGAAAGCGAGTACATCCTGCCGCAGGCTTCCTTCAAAGAGTTCGTTTTCCCGCGGTGCGAGTGCATCTTGCGGTATCGCTTCGGCGAGGGCGGGAAGCCGGTCTTCGAATCGCCCAATCTGGACGGGGAACCGCCGCAGGCCGTGATCGGCTGCCGCCCTTGCGATGCCGCGAGCCTGCCCATCCTCGACAAGATTTTCGGCTGGGACTACGTGGATCCCTTCTACTTCAAGCGGCGCGAGAAGACGGCCGTGATCTCCGTGGCGTGCAGCCGCGCGGGCGAGGGCTGTTTCTGCACTTCCGCCGGCTACGCGCCGGATTCCACCGCCGGCAGCGACATCCTGCTGAAGAAGTGCGCCGGCGGCAAGTACGCCGCTGAGGTGCTTAGCGACAAGGGCCGCCAACTCGCGGAGAAGTTCGGCAGCTTGTTCGAGAAGGTTGAGGCCACGCCTCCCGTGGAAGTTGCCGGCCTCAACCCGGCATTCGACGTAGAGAAGATCAAGCCCTGGCTGGATAAGCACTTCGATGACCCGCTGTGGCTGGAGATTGCCGCGCGCTGCATGGGCTGCGGCACCTGCGCCTACGGCTGCCCGACGTGCCACTGCTTTGACATGGTGGATGAAGGCGACCTGGCTGGCGGCTGCCGGCTCAAGAACTGGGACACGTGCAGTTCGGCCCTCTTCACCAAGCACGGCTCAGGGCACAATCCGCGCAGCAGCCAGGAGCAGCGCTACCGGCAACGGGTGCTGCACAAGTTCAAGTATTACCTGGAGAAGTTCGGGCTGCGGGCGTGCGTGGGCTGCGGCCGGTGTACGGCGCGCTGCCCCGTAAACCTGGACCTCCGCGGCGTTCTGCAGACCATTGCGGGCAAGCAGGCATGAGCATGACAGCAACATTGACCAACATTTACGCGCCGTACCTGATGACGGTGGACGAGATCATTGACGAGGCGCCCGGCATCCGCACCCTGAAACTGGCGTTCCAGGACGAGGCCGTGCGGAAGGATTTCGCCTTCAGGGCCGGGCAGTTCGGCCTGTATTCCGTCTTCGGCGCGGGCGAGTGCGTTTTCTGCATCGCGTCCGGCGCGACGCGGAAGGGTTACCTCGAGTGCAGCTTCCAGAAAGTCGGGCGTGTGACCAACGCGCTGCGCGACGTGGAAGTGGGCGACACGGTCGGCTTCCGCGGGCCTTATGGCAACCATTTCCCGCTGGACGAAAAGATCAAGGGGCACAACGTAGTTTTCATCGGCATGGGCATCGGGCTGGCGCCGGTGCGCTCCGTGATCTGGACGTGCCTGGACGAGCGCAAGCAGTACAAGGACGTGACGATCATATACGGTGCGCGTTCAGCGGACCTGATGGTCTACAAGCGCGAATTGGCGGAGTGGGCCAAAACACCGGGAATAAAGTTTGTCAAGACGGTGGATCCCGGCGGCAATCCCCCGGGCTGGGACGGCGAGGTTGGCTTTGTGCCCACGATCGTGGAGAGGGCCGCGCCGTCTCCAGAGGACGCCTACGCGATTCTCTGCGGCCCCCCCATCGGCATCAAGTTCACGCTCCCCGTGCTGCTGAAACTTGGCTTCCCGCCCGAACGCATCTACACGACGCTCGAAAACCGCATGAAATGCGGTATCGGCAAGTGCGGCCGCTGCAACGTCGGCGGCAAGTACGTCTGCAAAGAAGGCCCCGTCTTCACCGCGGCGGAGATGAAGGAACTGCCGGCGGAGTATTGATCCACCACTTCCGTGGCTCTCACCATGTGAAAACTTTGTCCATCGAAGCTGAAGTGGCTTTCACGGCCTCCACGAGACCCATCTTCTTCAGCGGTTCATTGAACGGCTCGACCGTAACCGGCCCGTCGTAGCCGATCTTCTTCAGGGCACCGAGGAAGCCTTTGAGGTCTATCACGCCGGTGCCGGGCAACTCGCGCTTGTTGTCCACCTGGTCGTTCACATGGATTCCCACGGGCGCATCGTTGAGATGCACATACACGACTTCGCGCGCGTCGAGCTGTTCGATGTCCGTCACGGTTGCCTGCGCGGTGTACCAGTGCCACGAATCCAGGAGGAAGCCGACGTTGCCGGTGCTGATAGCAGCCGCCGCGGCGCGCATGCCGTCCATCGTGTAGATGAAGCCGTGTTTCTTCGTGGCGCGCAGCGTGCGCGGGCCGATGAACTCAAGCCCGATGGACTGGCCGAAGCCCTTCAGAATTTGCGCTATGGGCCGCATGCGCTCGACGAACAGCTCGAAGTGTTCGTGGTAGCTGAGCTTGTCCGAGCAGGGCATGACCCAGGTCATGCAGCGGGTGACGCCCAGTTCGGCCGCAAGCCGGCAGTCCTTGACAAAACCTTCCAGGCTGTCGGCGTAGTCTTTGTCAGAGTCGTTCTCGCGCCAGCGCACGCCCAGGCCGAAGCCGCCGAACCTGAGGACATTCCTGGCCAGCAGCTCCTTGGTGGCAGCCACGCCTTTTTCGCGAGCGTAGCCCAGGTCCGGGTCCACGCCGCCAAAGCCGTGCTCCTTCGCCAGCTTGACGTGTTCCTCAAAAGTGGCCTTATGCCCCAGCGCGCCGCAATTCAGGTTCTTGAACATGGTTGTCTGCAATCCTCCTCTTGGTGTTGTGAGCGGGGGAAGATGCTAATGCGTTGCCGGTTGCCTGCAAATGAAAGACTTGCGCGCTGGCGAAGGAGCATGGTTCGCTTTGGGCTCGTTGTTCGGGTCGAGGGGCCAGCCATGAGCCAGGAGGCCAACCTCAAGCAGACAAGAACAGCGACTGAGAAGCTCGCGCGTGTCAGTTCGCTGATCCTGAAAGCATGCGGAGTGTGTCTCATCGCGCTTTTCGCGCTGACGGTCCTGTTCTTTATTTTCGGTTATTATTGGGCCGCTCAAGCATGCGTTGTGTTTCTGGGTGTGGCGTGCCTGGTTGGTTTACTGTCAGGTATTCTTCGCGCCGGGATAAGCGTGTTTGCCGAGACACAGATGCGCTTAAACGAAATGCTTGCGACGGTGTTTGTCGCTGGCACTATCACGGTGGGGTTATTCTCAGCGGTGGATTTTGGTTTCGCGGACCGTGATGTCAGAAGAGCGGTCCTCGGCTTTATTGTCATCCTCATGGCCGGCGCTGGTTCAACGTGGGGTTGGAGCGTCTGTAAGAGACTCGGAGTGGGCGAGACCTGGCAGCGGCTGAAGTTCCTCCTATACGGCTGGCTTCTCGTCCCTGGTGTGTGCTGTGGTATTGTCTTCATGCTCGCATGCGCCAATTTCTTGATCAAGAATAACATAATGGTCGGGCATGGCGAGACCGTTGACGAACTCTTTAGATTTTTGGTGGCTCCGACATTCGGCTCGCTTCTCATGATCCCCGCGATACGTACCGAACGAGCCTGCCGGAGGAAGGCGAAGGCGGCTGCTATTCCGCCACAGGAGAACCGGCCTCCGTCAGCATGAAACCTGATTGCCTGGCCCGACGGGCTGGGCGATCCGGGAAATGGCAACCTTATCCCGTCTTGACGTTTGCCTTTGGCCATCTATGGTACCATCTAGGTTGAGGGTCCTGAGGCATGATCTGCGACTTTTGTGGCGGCAAGACCAAAGAGAGGAAAGTGACGAAGCAACACCGGCTGAACGGCAAGCTGTATATCGTGGAGAACGTTGAAGCCGAGGTATGCACTGGGTGCGGCGAGCGCTACTTTCACGCCAAGACGCTCCACGCCATCAATGCCCTTCTTCAGGGGAAGCACAAAATAAAGAAGCGTTTGCGGGTCGAGGTGGTCAGCGCCATCTGAGGGGAGTTGTTTGTGTCCTGCGGCACAATGTCCGTGGCCGCTCGGGTCCTTCTTACTTCTTACCTTTTGCTTTGAGTAGCGCCGCGATTGCCTTCCGCACCGAGCCCCCGTGAGCTTCCAGGGCTTTGAGCACCGCAACCGCTGTGGCGCCCGTCTCCTCCATGACAAGGTTTTGGGCGCGTTCGCGAAGTTTGTCGCATTTGATCTGCAGATCCACCATGCGGTTGCCTTTCACACGGCCAAGACAGACCATAGTAGAGGTGGAGATCATGTTGAGAATCATCTTCTGCGCGGTGCCGGCTTTCATGCGAGTGGAGCCGGCCACGACTTCAGGACCGCTCTCCGCAACGATGGCCACCTGTGCGCACGGAATCAACGCCGAGTTGCGGTTGCAGGTGATGCAAGCGGTGAAAGCTCCGCGGCGGCGGGCCTCACCCAAGGCTTCACGCACATAACGCGCACGGCCTGAGACGGAAAGGCCGATGACAGCATCACGCTTGCCAACTCTGCGCGCGGCTATGTCAGCCACGCCCGCCTGGGCGTCGTCTTCCGCGCCTTCCTTGCTGCGCAGAAGCGCCTCGTATCCACCTGCGATAATCCCTTGCACGAGGTCAGGCGGGACGCCGTAGGTCGGCGGCATCTCGCTGGCGTCCACACAGCCCAGCCGTCCGCTGGTGCCCGCTCCGATGTAAAACAATCGGCCGCCGCGCGACAAGCGCCGCGCAACGGCGCTCACCACGCGCGCGATCTCCGGGATGGCCTCGGCCACAGCCGCGGCGACCGTGGCGTCTTCGCGGTTGATGACCTGGAGAAGTTCAGGGATGGGAAGCTTGTCCAATCGCGCGCTACGCGGGTTGGGCTGCTCGGTGGAGAGGTCGCGAAGCGTGGTCATCCTTTTTGCAGGCAAGATGCCTGCGCTACAAGGCCAGCCAGTCCCGTGCCTTGGCCTTTACTAGATTCTCCAGCCAGCGGGCCGGCTCACGCATGGCGGCTTCGGTTGAGCCGGCGAACTGGCTGAGCGACTCGATTCCGGCGAAGACCGCCAGTAAATCCTTTCCC
>Ga0209777_10008249_pt1 | contig 11423 bp, 16 predicted proteins | sample FrelakmetHBP12HB_FD_187147 | JGI IMG/M metagenome (GOLD analysis project Ga0209777, IMG submission 187147) | Freshwater lake sediment microbial communities from the University of Notre Dame, USA, for methane emissions studies -HBP12 HB (SPAdes)... | ecosystem: Environmental > Aquatic >...
CTTTCCATAAAGAAAAAGCCGCCACGCCGTAGAAAAGGCAACAAACGTCCAGCGCGGCCTGCTGCTTGCAGGCCAGCGGAGCTTCACAACAGGGGTTAAGTAGCATGTCCTATTCCGAGATATTGACGCCGGTACAGGGCTGGACAGCATGGGGCGGCGGCTCTGACCATAATTTCACATTAGAACCAATATCGCGCCCTTATCATTATGACGGTGTGTTAGTCGCCGGCGATGGTAAATATAATTGGTGGCAGTGGTCTTGGTTTGGGTACGACACATTCTTTTTTTCAAGCCCTGTTCTCAGTGGCATTATAGAAAAAATCATCGTGCATAAAACACTTGGAGCTAACGGCACACTGATAACGAGAAAATCAGTTGTACGCACCCACAACGTGGAATACGAATTTGACGAAGGAACTGGCAGCACAGAACACGAGTGGCTAGTTAACCCATTTACCGGCGTAGCATGGACGGTGGCAGAATTGACTTATATCGGCGCCGGCAGTTTTGAAGCTGGCGTAGCCCTTTCGTACAGCGACCTTGGCCACTGCTGGGTAGATAAGTGCTGGGTGGAAGTTGTTTACTCCGGCAATCTTTCCGGTGATATTATACTGGAGCAGGCTTTAAGTATTGCCGGCGTCAGGCAGTCCATATTCAGCATTGCGCCGACGTGGACGGATATTACGAGTTACCTCATGGCACTGGACACCAAGCGGGGTCGGTTGCACGAGCTGGCGCACGTGGTAGCCGGCGAGGCAGTGTTTACACTGAATAATGCGAGTGGCAACTTCTGGCGCTACAATTCGGCCGGCGCGTTTTACCCTGACGTCAAGCCGCTCACATTGACCAGGTTGCGCTACCGGTATCTCGGCGTCGTTTACCCGCTCTGGTACGGCGTCAGCGAATCGTATAACCCGGGCTGGGCAGTGGTAGGGGAAGCCGGCAACACGCCTATAATGGAGCTGGGCTGCGTGGACTTTTTCAAAACGTTTAACAGATACGTTTTGCGTGACGCTAACCCGGCCCTGACCGCTGACACATTCGCCGGCTACGATTACGCTATAGTAGACAGCGTGGCCGATCTGCATGAAGGGCAGTCAATCCAGATTTATTCCGGCACGCTGGCCGCGCCGACGAAAACAGAAACAATGACCATACTCCAAGTTGTGGAGGCCACGCTGACAGTGATTTTTACCAGCACATTAGCTAATGACTATCCCACCGGGTCACACCTTAAAAAGTTCCCGGCGGTACTGAGCGGCACGCGGATTAACGACTGCCTGCTGGAAATGGGCTTCCCGCTCGCCATGAGCGTAGTAGACGCCGGGCAGTGCATGGTTATCGCGCACACGCCGCCGGCCGGCGGCACGAATATCATGGAGCATATTTACGCCGTCACGGAATCGGAGGACGGTAACGTATTTATCAGGGGCGACGGCTACTTTATTTTTCAAGACGCCATTGCCCGCACAAAAGCACCGTACAACACATCGCAGGGAACGTTCCGCGATACCGGCGCAGATTCGCTTTACGTTCACCCCGAACTGAAAGACGACGACACTTTTATTTACAACGCGGCCGACATTGCCGGCACCGGCATTACAGAGCAAATCGTGCAGGATAACGCCCTGCAGCCGATACAGGGCGCGCGCATACTGCAGCGCACAAGCTCCCTGCTCGCCAATACCGGCGACGCCTTTAACCAAGCGTTTATTATCGTGGTAAGATACGGCGATTCAATCCTGCGCTGCGATAACCTGCTGGTAGTACCGCAGGCGTCGGCTGCCGACCTTTACCCTAAAGCTATGGGCTGGGACATTTCCACCAGGCTGACTTTTATTCTCAATAGCTCAATTAACCCGGCCATGATGGGTAGCAGCCTGCCGGGCGACTATCACATTGAAGGAATAAACCACCACTGGAGCATGATAGACGGCGAGCCTAACCTTTGGAAAACTAAGTGGCAGCTCTGGAACGTTAACCAGTACCGTATCACGCCGGCAGTCCACGACGGCTTTTTGTTAAACCAAGATTACACGTCCTACGCCAGCGGCCATAACGCAGCTGCGTCCAGCCAGCCGCCCTACAATGACGACGGCGACGTGCGCGTGGGGCAGGCCATAGCTTACGCCGGCGCAATCTTTTCGTCAGCTGACATTTTCCGCGGCATGATGAAGTTTGACACCAGCCAAATCGGCGCAGGGGACACCGTCCTTGAAGCGTATTTAGTGGTGAGGATTTTATCAAACGCTGACGCCCGCGCATGGAGCTTGACCGTAACCACGCCGCAGACGGTAGACGCGCCGCTGGTGGACACGGATTACCACGTGCTGCTCGGCAGTTTGGGCGACTGGGGTAACGTGCCTATGCTCGGCTTAATGACCGGCTGGGTAGCTATACCGCTCAATGCGTTAGGCATATCTGCAATCAATAAGGGCGTGGGCGCTACGACGATATTTGCCCTGCGCAGCAGCCGTGATATAGCAGTAGATAACCCGGGCGTCAACTCGCAGGAATGGGCGTCACTTTCCGGCTTCGGCACAGCATACCCGCCGCGCCTGATTGTGCGCCTGCAATAAGGGAGCGATTTCATGGCATTAACCGGCAGAGAAGTAGCCCCAGTAGAAGCCCTGATAGTCATACAGACATATTGGCTTAACGGGCTGATTGACGGCGGCCAAATTGACCTATATGAAGCAATGGATTATTTGGATACACTCACAATTGACGGAGGTACATTATGAGCACAAAAATACAATTTAAGAGAGGGACGACAGCGCAGGTTAATGCTGTGACGCCTGATATCGGCGAGCCACTTTACGATATTACAGCTGCCCAACTCAGGATGGGCGATGGTGCGTCCGTCGGTGGCAATAAAGTAGCCATGGAGGGTGTAAAAATCAGTCGCACCTTCATGGTTAACGGATTCCACTTCCCGTCGGCGCTGCTTGAATGGGCTCCGATAATCTCCGGCGCGTACCTAGCCGCCAGCCTTGCAGCCAAGAAGTTCTGGATACCACTCAACTTCCTGAAAATCGGCGACGTCATCAAGAGTTATAAACTGGTCGGCGACGCCACGCTGGCCGTCGCCTTAACATTGGACTGCAAGTTGGTTAAAATCAACAAGGCTCACCCCATTACGACCACTGATATCACGAACGGGGCTATAGTCCAGATTGTCGCCGGCGGTGCGTTCTCCGCGGCGGCTGATAACGATGACGAGACAGTGTCCACCGATAAGCAGTATGTCCTTGAGGTGCTTGGCACGACGGGTATTGGTGACAGCATCAAGGTGATGGGGGCCGAGTTACTTGTAGATAGGATGACGTAACATGCTCAAGAAGATTCTGGTGTTCATCGGTGATAGCCAGCCCGAAGGGGCGCGTCTTAACCAACTATGGTTTAACACTACTAACGACAAGTGGAATAAGTGCATCACCATAGAGCCGGTGACGTTTATAGAGATTTCTTCAGGTAGCGGAGGTGCAGTCAGTGGCGACTTGGACGGTGGGGCACCTGACAGTATATATGGCGGGACAGACCCTGTAGATGGAGGTACACCATAATGGCTATAAAGATACAGTTTAGGAGAGGAACGTCAACCCAGTGGGCCATTACTAATCCGGTACTATCCATTGGCGAAATGGGTTTAGAAACCGACTCTGGCAAATTTAAGGTCGGTAATGGTGCTGATACCTGGAGTAGCTTGCCTTATTCTTCCGGCGTCAAAGGTGATACAGGCTCGCAGGGAATTCAGGGAATTCAAGGTATAAAAGGTGATACAGGCTCGCAAGGCCCGGCAGGCGATGTAACTTTGTGCTGGCCAGTCGGCTCGGTATTTCTATCCATTTTAGCGACAAACCCCGCAACTCTGCTCGGCTTTGGTACATGGGCGCAGATAGCACAGGGGCAATTTATAGTCGGCTTCAAATCAGGCGACCCCGATTTTGGCACGGTGGAGGTAACGGGCGGAGCCAAGACGCATACTCACGCCGCCCATCCGGCCTTAACTCATACCGGCGGAGCGGTTGACGCTCATAGTGGAGCGGGTGTAGACGCTCATTCTGCGCACACGGGCGCGGGAGTGGACGCCCATTCTGGCGCGGGGGTCAATGCGCACAGCGGTGCCGCGGTCGGAAATCATGCAGCTTTGGCTACTCATGCTCACGAGTTGCCTTTCATTAAATTAGCCGGTGCCACTGGTGCCCTGAGAATGTTGGCCGCTTCCATATTTGGAACAGGCACTTCGCGTGCTCCAGAGTCCGTGTCCGCAGCTCCGACAGCTAATACTACAGCTGCGGCAGTTGAATTATCGCAGGCAGTAAGCGGGGGGACGCCCGATGCCCATGTCGTGACACAACCGGCTAGCCACACTTTTACCCAGGCCGTGAACCACATATTCACGCAAGCCGCTGCCCACGCTAATCATATCTTTACCCAAGCCGTAAACCACGTCTTTACGCAGCCGAATCAGCACGCCAGCCAAAGCCACGATTCCCCGAGCCACTTACCGCCTTTCGTGGTAGTATATATGTGGAAACGAACTGCTTAAAAGGAGCCGCGATATGGCCAGCGAAATTAAAAGTGACCACGATATGATAATTGAAATACACGCCGTACTGCTGGGCGCTAATGGCAGCCCGGGACTTTGCGCTAATTACGAGAAACACAAAGACGACGATAAAAAGTTCCGCGAGGACTACTACAATTTCAAGCGCTGGGTGATAATTATAGCGTCCTTTATAGCTGGTAGCGGGCTGCTAGGCTTCGGTATAAAAGAGCTGGTAATGCACTTAGCGTAGGGGGTAGTAACATGGCTAACATAAAATTCGGCAAGCTGGCGACGCGGGTAGACCGGCGTACGATTAAGCTGGCGGCGATTCTACGGCCGGATAAACTGCCGCCTATACCCGACACTTACGACCTGTATGCCGCCCTTGGATTCAGCGACAGCCGTATGTTCCTTAATGACCAGCTCGGCGACTGCGTGATCGCGCAGCGGGCGCACCAGACACTCGCATTTGAAAAGTTTGAACAGGGGCAGGTAGTACCGATAACCGACGCCGAAGTTAAGGCCGAATACGAAGCGGAAACCGGCGGCCCCGACGTCGGCTTGATAATGCTGGACAGCCTGAACAAATGGCGGCACGACGGCTGGGCAGCTGCCGGCCGCAATTATAAGATACATGCCTTTGCTTCTATTGACTGGCGCAATCACCAGGAAGTCAAAGAGGCGATATACCTGTTTACCGGCGTAGCTTTTGGTATGCAAGTACCGCAGAGCGCGATAGACGACTTTGAAGCCGGTAAATATTACTGGGACGTCAAGCCTGACGACGGCGGCATTGCCGGCGGTCACGCAGTTTACGCGCCGGCTTATATGGCTATCGGCGGCTATGATACCACCGGCCCAGTCTGTTTAACGTGGGGCCGGCGCGTGCAAATGACATGGGCTTTTTGGGACAGGTACGTTGACGAAGCCTACGCCATCATAGACAGTTTAGACGACTGGCTTGCGCCTGCCACGGACCCGCTGGACGTGCCGAAGCTGGAGCAATACCTATCAGAGATAACCGGCCAGCCCGTACCGCCTGATGAGCCGCCCGCGCCGCCTGCGCCGCCCGTACCACCGACGCCGGGCGGGTGCTTTGCCTGGCGCTGGTTTAAGCGGCAGGTAGCCAAGCTACCCCGCGTGACGCGGCTGACCGTCGGGGTGCGGCTGCCGGTGCTGGTGGCCGAAGTGGCACTGGCGGCCATAGCCATTACGGCGCTGTGCCTTGACCACGACGTTATCGCCGCCGCCTGCGCGACAGCCATTGCCACTACACTTGATAAAGTGATAACAACAGACAGCGGGTAGTGTTTTAGACCGCACCACGCGCACCAAAAGGGGTGTAAACACCCCTTGTCTCCCCAAATAGGTAGATAATGACCTTCCGCGCCCCCAGCCTACACATTTCATAGCTGACCACGCACCACAATCGGCAAGGCTTCAAACCGTTAATTATTCATTCATTTTTACCAATTTGGTAAACTTTAGTACCATCCCCCTTGCAATTTGGCAAGGCTTCCGCTATAATGAGTTCAATGATAAAAACGTATCAAACAGCGAAAGGAGACAATACCATGTTAAATTGCACGAACTGCCCATGGGAAACCGACCGGGAGGCTTGCCGAGCCTGCAAGATTGAACAGGAGGACAAAGCGGCCTCACTCCCTACTGTCAAAGAAGCTGTCAGCGACTACAAAGCCAATTTATTGAAACAGGGTATCGGCAACGCGATGATAGTGCTGGCCCAGTTCAGTAAGAATTAAAGGAAAGGAGAAACATGCCTGAAAACAAAACAGCTAACCCCGTCACATTCTGGTGCTGGAAGTGTCAGGAAGCCGTAGCGGCAGACGCGAAGATAGTGCCGAGCTACGGGCCGGATGCTCACTTTGCCGACTGCCCAAACTGCGGCACGCTGAACAAAGTAACCAAATAATATTCCAGAATATATTTTAGGAGGTACAGCATGGAAAACGAACTGCAAATCGTCAAAGTACGCTACATCTTTAAGGACGGGCGCACGCAGAGCGCCCGCGAGTACACCTACTATTCGGTTGACCGGCTGCAGGTGGGCGACCAGGTGACAGTGCCGGTGCGCGACACATTTGATATGGCCATGGTGACGGCCGTTGACCTGCCGGCGGCAAGCATAGAGCTTTTCAAGGACAAGGTGAAGTGCATACAGCACGATTCCACAGTAGCGCCGCGCCGGCCGACGGTAGCCGGTGAATCCGCGGAGCCGGTAGCGACACGTCTGCCGCACTATGGCAAGATATATCTTGGAGATAAATCCCGGGTAGAGCCGTTCCCTGATAATGGTGGCGCTATAGAGCCGCCAGTACCCGGTGACGCGGGTTATGACGTGGAAAGGTTTGAGAAGCCCGCCGCCGATGGTACACCGGGAAGGGACGACGACAAATATTTGGCCGACCAGCTCACCGTCGTAGAGTTGCCCGAAATGGAAACCGGCACGGTAATATTTTACGTGGATAGTAAAAATTACGCCGTAGTTAAGAACGTCGGCAGCGACGCGGCAGCCAAGAAACTGTACGACGAGGGAATGAACCTTTTACTACTGGCCGACAGGCGCGTAATCACAACGGACGCGGACGCAAAACTCGCTATTGACGACTTGGCTGTGATCGCCAGCGTGAATAAAAAGCTGGACGAGTTGCGCCGTAAGTATGAAGAGCCGGTGAAAAAACACCTTGCCAATTTTAGGGAAGCTTTTGCTAAACTGACGGCACCGCTCGAAGCGGCTATGCGTATCAATAAGGAAAAGTGGGGCGCATACCGCAAGAGCGTAGAAGCGGCCGCCGCCCGCGCGGCCGAGACTAACCGCATGGCAGAGGAAGTCGCACGCCGGCAGGCAGAGGCAAGCGGTACTGGCGAGATAACCGTCAACACCGCACCAGTGGAAGTGCCAAAGACGGCCGACACCGTGCGGGCTAACGTGGGCACCGGCGTCGCCTTTAAGACGCCGAAGTACGAAGTCGTGGACTTCAAAGCCCTGCCCGACGAATATAAAATGCCGGACGCGGCCAAGCTCACCCGCGTTATCAAAGCGGCAAAGGGCCAGATCACCATAGCCGGCGTTCGAATATACTTCGAAGATGTGCTGCAGGTGCGGCCAAAGGGAGGCTAACCGATGGAGAAGCGCACCCTAATGACCAAACTGGACGGCTATCAGCCGTTTTGGTTTTACGAAAAGGACGACTTCAAAGGCCGCGTGACCAAGTTTTATACCGGCAATAGTTCTGACGACATGAAACTGGAAAAGGAAATGCCTATACCAGACGACAGCATTATTTGTGACTACTGCGACGACGCTATAACCGAATTCCCTGTGCCGGTATTCCACGGTCACGCTCTCTGCCCTAAGTGCTACAAACAGGTGATAACATGAAAAAAGGCTGTAAAGCGCGCACCATACGGCTGACTGACAAAGGTCAGGCACTTGCCGACGAACTGGCAGGGATAGGAGCTAAAAACGTGTACTTACCAATTTACGTTTTACCCGACACAAAAGCGCAGATATACGCAATCAAAAAAGCTCACGGCCTGCAGCACCTTGACGACGTCGTGAGACTACTGCTGGAGGGAGATAACATGCCGAAGCGAAAGGGAGATATAAAATATTGTGCCGGTTGTGACGACGATTACTACAACGGCCGCGGCGCTACCGAGTGCTGGAACTTGAAGACTGCCCAGCTGGTGCAACGCTTCCGTATCGGCTGGTGGACACGGCCGGAGCGGCCAGATTGTTTCACCGAAGTTACGACTAACAGCTGCCACCGAGAAGCGGGCCGGTACGCCTTTATGACCGAGCTGCCGGCGCACCTAAAGGGAGACAAAGCATGAGACTAACATGGGGTCAGCTCAAGGAACGCATAGACAACAAATTAAAAGAGGCCGGCAAAGACGATACGATTGAAATAGACTACATGGATTTTAACGGCTCGGACGAGTACGTGAAACAAAGTACTGGTGGAGTAACTGTATACGTCGGTGAAGAGCTGACAGTAAATTAAAAGGAGTAAAGCATTGATAATTTGTGAGACAGAATTCAGGACGCCCGACCCTGACGACCCGACTATTGCCATGACGGAAGTTGACTACTTTGCATGGGTGCCGCCCACGCCCGGGATACCTAACCATCGCCTCAGCCTGCGCAAGCGCCTCACCAATGGCAACTATGAGGTCTACCGCAAGTACGTCAACACCACGATAACCAGCGGCGATATCGCCGGTATGCCGGTGACGCATATCCAGCACAAAAGAGGCGCGGACGACAGCGAAAAGGTACTGATAAGCACGCCCGACCTGCAGGCGGCCATTGACTGCGCGAAAGCGGAGGTCAAACGTTTTCACGGCTACGAATCGCAGGACAAAGTGTGTCAGCACAAATACCCGCAGCTGGCCTTCGGCTGCAAAGCGAAAGGAGAGTGATAGCATGGTGATAAGCCAATTCTACACTACCAGCCAAGTCGCCAAGATGTTCGGCGTGTCAAAAAGCACCGTCCTACAGTGGATTAGCGACGGCCTGCTGGCAGCGTTCCGGCTACCAGGCTTGGCAGGTGTACGCAAAGGCCACTATCGCATAGCCGACGCCGACATTAAAGACTTTGCCGAAATTAACCGGCTACCAGTACCCGCCCAGCTACCCGAATAACAGCAGTAAATAACAGTAATAAAAAGGAGATATTAAAATGCCCGCAGAAGTTGAAACAATGTTCTATTACAATGAAGTCCCTTGGCATGGACAGGGAACAAAGGTTGACCACGTGCTGACGGCAGCCGAAGCGATCACGGCAGCCGGCTTAGATTGGGACGTGGCTACAGTGCCTATCTACGTCAATAACGTAGCCGGCATTAAGGGCTACAAAAAGATTGACGGCAAAAAAGCTATAGCCCGCATGAGCGACGGCAAGGTACTCGGGGTCCTTGGCGACGGCTACACGCCGGTACAGAACAGGGACGCCTTTAATTTCTTTGACGACGTGGTGGCCACCAAAGAGGCCAAGTATCACACGGCCGGCAGCCTGCAGGGCGGCGCGCGCGTCTGGCTACTGGCCAAACTGAACGGCAGCGGGCCAATCAGCATTAAGGGTGACGCCGTTGACAAGTACCTGCTGCTGATGAACGGCCACGACGGCAAGCTGGCGCTAAAAATGTTCTTCACGCCGGTACGCGTCGTCTGCATGAATACCCTCATGGCAGCCGAATCCGGCGCAGCGCGCGGCACGATGTTCTACAGCCGGCACACCGAAGGTATTGGCGGCCGCATTGAACACGCCCGCGAGATACTGGGTATCACCCTGAAATTCTACGAGCGCTTCACCGAACAGGCTACGCAGCTCGCCAGCCTGCAGCTGCCGGCCGCGCAGTTCCCCAAACTGCTGACCGCCGCTTTTGCCGTGCCGGTGAAGTTACTGCCGGGTGCCGGCCAAACTGCCGGCGCAAAGCTGGCCAGCGACGTCATAAACTTTGACGACCTCTCCAAGCGCCGTGAGGAACAGTTCGCCACCGTCCAGCGGCTATTTGAGGGCGAGGGGAAAGGGCTTGACGTAAAGGGTATCAAGGGGACGAAGTGGGCGGCTTACAATGCCGTCGTAGAATACGTGGACTACATGAAAAAATACGGCGGCGCTAACCCCGACGACCTGCGGCTAAAGAATACATGGTTTAGTCGCGGCGCGCGCATTAAGCAGCGCGCATGGGATTACCTGATAAAGAAATAAACACCTGACTACCGGCCGGCGAGCGCCTGGTATCTCACCGGCCGACGTCAGCGGTTTATTTGCCGCGCAGCAAGAAACGTCCTTGCAATCCGGCAAAAGTAAGTGCTAAAATGACAGCGCATGAAGGGAGGTGATTTTAGTGACTATAACTGGCAGCACCAAGAAATTAGTAGACACCATCAAGGAAGCGCAGCGCAAAAAGGCATGGAGCGACGGTGAATTATCGCGCCAGCTCGGCATGGCACAGAGCCAATGGAGTCGTTTCCAGCGCGGCCTGCGCCCTATGACGCTGGAATTTCTGCGTGCTGTCGCACGTGTTTTCCCGGAGCTAAAATGGCAGATATCCGATTTTGTAATAAATGGCGAACAGGAGGTAAACAATGTCGCCGATAAAAGGCGTAACCGATAGACCGCGCCGCTTGCCGCGCATAGGCAAGATACACCTGGGGGTAAAGATAGTCCCCGAAGGGCACCCCGAGAAAGAACACCCAAAAGCTACCGACTACTTTGTGTTTGACCCGGCCTGCCCGCAGTACAAAGAACTTGTAGCCGTTTTCGGCAAAGAACCAAAAGAACTCCGCATTTTAATCCCCACTGAGGACGAAGAAAAATTCGCCGGCCAATTCTACCGCTTATACAGCCGCACCCGCGGGCTTGTCTGCAAGGGTGACGGCGAGACTGCTACCCGCATGATAGACAAGGCCACCGGCCAGCTCGCTAACCGGGACAGCAAAGAGGTAGACATGATTGAATACACCTGCAAAGGCCGCGACTGCCCCGACTACGGGCCGCGCGCCTGCGGCGAAGTAATGAACCTGCAATTCCTGCTCCCCGAAGTGAGCGGCTTCGGCGTCTGGCAGATAGACACCGGCAGCATTAACAGTATATTTAACGTCAACAATTCGCTGGACTTGGTGCGGCAGGTGTACGGCCGCGTGGCCATGGTGCCGCTCGTGCTGGCGCTTGAACCAAAGGAAGTCACTAACCCCGACGACGGCAAGAAAAAGACGGTGCGCGTGCTGAACATACGCAGCCTGGACAAAATGATTGAAGCGTACCGCAAAGCCCAGCTCCCGCCGCTGCAGCTGGTGGCCGGTATGGTGGAAATGCCGGCAGCCGGTGACGAGAGATCG
>Ga0209777_10008251_pt1 | contig 11421 bp, 13 predicted proteins | sample FrelakmetHBP12HB_FD_187147 | JGI IMG/M metagenome (GOLD analysis project Ga0209777, IMG submission 187147) | Freshwater lake sediment microbial communities from the University of Notre Dame, USA, for methane emissions studies -HBP12 HB (SPAdes)... | ecosystem: Environmental > Aquatic >...
GCCCAGGTCACCCGCGGGGAGGCCGGCGAACTGCGCAACTCACTCACGGGTGCCTTGCGGGGGGTACTGCTCTTATCCATACCAGCCACTCTTGGTCTTATTTTTCTGCGCCAGCCGCTGATCACTCTCCTTTTCCAGCATGGCAATTTCACCCTGGAATCAACAGAAATGACCTCCTGGGCACTGTTGTGGTATGTGGTAGGTCTGGTGGGTCACTGCGTGCTGGAAATCCTGGTACGCGCCTTTTTTGCCATGCATGACACAAAAACCCCCGCTTTTGTCAGTGCGGGAGCCATGGGGTTGAATATCGTTTTTTGCATCCTGTTCTCAGCCGGGTTCAGCCGGATCGGCTGGATGCCCCTCGGTGGGCTGGCATTGTCGATCTCATTATCCACTGCCATCGAAACGACAACGCTGTTCTTCATGCTCCGAAAAAGACTCAAAGGCATTCAGGGCCAGGACCTGGCCAAAGGTGCGGGGGCTGCAGTTCTGGGTAGCCTCGCCATGTCCATCGTCATCCTGTTCTGGCTGCAGGTGGTGAAAACCCACTCCCCCGCCCTGATCACCCTGGGTGGTGTTGCGATCGGAGTGATTATCTATGTCCTGGTAATGATCGCCTTGCGTATCCCGGAATTAGGTAGTCTCATCCGGATTGTGAAACACCGCCTCTCCCGCTGACCACCCTGATAAAAACCTCCAGACGCATAACTATATTGCTTTTGTCCCAGCCAGTTATTTCTCGGTGATGAGACTAGCTTACGAATCGCTGACCGATGGAATCCTCAACCCCATCGCCGGAGGCATCTTGGAATACCGCCCCCGCAAATCAACACATGGTTGCGTATACGCATGTGGATTGTCTGGGAGGAAAAATAACATTAATATTAAGCAGCAATCAACCAATACAGCCTGCCTTATCTCAATGCCACAAGAGCCACAGGCCTACTGCCACCAGCATTCCAAGGAGCACACCGCCCATCACTTCCAGGGGTGTGTGGCCGAGCACTTCCCGCAAACGCTGTTCACTGATTGGGTGGCCTTTCAGAAGCTCCTCCACCAGGATGTTTATGGTTTGCGCTTGTATCCCGGCCTGCCGGCGCACTCCTGTGGCATCATAGACGACCACCATCGCCAATGCTATCGCCACTGCAAAAAGGGGGGTATCAAAACCTACATGCAACCCCACCGCCATGGCCGTGGAAGTGACCAGGCAGGAATGCGAACTGGGCATACCCCCCGCTGTAAAAAACAGAGCCCAATTCCAGCGATGTTCCCGTATTGTATCAATGGGAATTTTCAAGACCTGGGCTAATAACCAGCCTGCCAATCCTGTCCAGAGGACATGGTTTTGAAGGATGTTATTGAAGTTCATTGTTCTTCCTTGAAATCTCCAGGTGTTTCACCCGATAATGTTTGGACCTTCAACTCGGCCTTGTCCAGCAGATCAACGCAGTGCTTGATCAACGCCTGGCTGCGCTTGTACAGGTGCATCGTCTCTTCCAGCGGGCGCTCACCTGATTCGAGCACTGTCACAATCGTTTCCAGCTCAGCGAAAGCTGCCTCGTATGTTAATCCTTCGATCGGTTTTGGACTATTTTTTGCCATGTTCACCTATCCATTACCCGAAACACGGGCATCAAATTGACCGTCTTTCACCCGCACCTGTAATGCATCGCCCTCCCGGACTTGGGACCGGCTGGCGACGACCTGCTCATTTTTTGTGACCACTGCATATCCGCGCTGTAAAACCGCCTGTGGATTAAGTGCTTCGAGACGGTTTCCCAGCCCATTCAACCATGTCCTCGTCAGCTCCAGGTGGTGAGCCAGTATCACATTCCCACGCCGGTTTAATTCATCCATTCGCTGCCGCTCATTTTGTACCCTTTGCAATGGGGAATGGTAGTGCAGGCTGGTCTGATAACCTTCCATAAGATTATATTGATGTTCAAATAGTGCCCGCATGCTCCCTTCAAGTGTGCGCCCCATCTCGACCAGGGCCTGTTGCAGGTCTACTACCGTGACCGGCGTCGCCAATTCCGCTGCCGCGGTGGGTGTGGGTGCGCGCAGGTCAGCTGCGAAGTCAACAAGGGTGAAATCGGTCTCGTGTCCCACCCCACTAATAACCGGGGCTTGAGATTCAATCACCGCCCGCACCACCCGCTCGTCATTGAAGGCCCACAAGTCCTCAATGGATCCGCCCCCGCGACCAATCAGGATCACGTCCGGTGCAGCCGTCTCGTTCAAAATTTTAAGCGCCGCAACCAAGGCTGGTGGGGCATCATCTCCTTGCACCAGCGCAGGTGCCAGGATCACTTCCGCCAGTGGCATCCGTCGCTGCAGGGTTTGGAGTATGTCTCTCAAAGCCGCCCCGGTGGGGGAAGTCACAATCCCAATCCTGCGCGGTAGTTCTGGTATTGGACGCTTCCGGGAAGGGTTAAAAAGTCCTTCGGCTTCCAGCAAATCCTTGAGCCGCAGGAATTCCTGGTAAAGAGCCCCTTCCCCCAGCGGTCGGAGGCTGTCAGCATATAGCTGGTATTGCCCGGCTGCTTCATAGATGCTGATTTTCCCGTGCACTTCGACCGCCAATCCGTCCTGAGGCGCGAACCGCAGGCGTGCGACTTCGCTCTTCCACATGACACACCGCAGAGCTGCCTCGCTGTCTTTCAATGTAAAATAGACGTGTCCGGAGGAAGGCCTTGACAGGTTCGAGATTTCACCCTCCACCCACACTCCCTGCAGGTCCGGGTCGGTTTCAAGCAGCACACGCAGGTGGCGTGTCAGGTTGCTAACTGTCCAGCGGGGTGAGGCATCAAAGAGAGCCATTTGTTCCATGCCTAGAGAATACTCTGGTTCAGAATGGCTGTCAACTGCCTTGAGGTCTGACTGTCGATGCAGGCAATTCCGCAAAACGAATTAACTCCCCTTCCCATTGGGAATGGGATCGGGAGTATGGGAAAATTGTCAAACCTGAGTGGGTTTTACAGGCAACCCTCATCAGTTGCTAAAAGCGCTGTCCCCTTTCCCCATTCTTTGCTAAAATGGAGTATATGAAGCGACTTTGGGCGCCTTGGCGTATGAAATTTATCGAAGCAAAAATCTCCGATTGTATCTTCTGTACAGTCCAGCGACAACCCGACGGTCCTGAAAATTTGATTATCTTCCGCGGGCAGCGCGCCTTTGTCATTCTTAACCGCTTCCCCTATACCAGCGGCCACCTGCTGGTAGTGGCAAACGAACATCATACTTCACTCGAAGATCTGGATGCGGAAACGCGCGCTGAAATGATAGAACTGGCAACCCTAGGGATGCGTGTACTCCGGGGTGTATACCAGCCCGAAGCCTTCAATGTCGGCGCGAATATCGGCGCAGCTGCCGGCGCCGGAATCGTTGGGCATGTGCATATCCATGTGGTACCGCGTTGGACAGCCGACTCCAATTTTATGATGACCATCGCCGAAACCAGGGTTTTGCCCGAAGCCATGGATAATACCTACCTCCGTGTCCACCAAGCCTGGGATAAGTCTGGATCGTAGCCGCGACTCTACTTTTATCCTTACTCTCTATAACTTGACAAACGGGTCGGAGAATTTCTATCCGACCCGTTTAAATTTCCTTGTTCCTCTCGGTGCTCTGAAACCCTCCTTTTACTTTTTCTGCCTATTCACATACAGCTTCACCGCCTCACGCATGAATCCAGCCAGACCGGGAGCTACCTTTTCATAGTTGATCTTGAAGCGCGGGTCGTCGTTGTACAGGTCTGCCAGGCCTAGAAGTTCCTCGTCATTGGGTGACCAGAAATACTGCAAATGCTTGTGCCAGCGGGCGATAACCGCCTGCACCTGCTGGTCGGATGCTCCCTTCGTCATGACATTCGCCAGATCTGTGTAGATGGCTTTACCTTCAGCCAGGATGCGTTCTTTCTCAGCTGAGTCGTAGGCTTTCCACTTCCGGTTGGATTTTCTCACCGTTTCCGGGTTGTACATTTGTTCGGCTTCTTGCGAGTATTTCTCATGCTCTTCCTCGCTGAAGCCTTCAAAAAGTCCTTTTTCGTTCATCGTTCCGCTTCCTTTCAATTGCTGGATAGTGTTGTCAACTGTCTGGATGATGCGCTCCAGCCGCTCGACTTGTCCCTGCAAGGCTTTCTTGTGGGATTGAAGGGCGTGCAACACCTTGAAATCGGTGCTTCCCACAATTGCCTTGATCTTCTCCAGGCTCAGCCCTAGCTCCCGGTATAACAGGATCTGCTGTAGCTTCAGCACCGACTTCTCGCCATAATGGCGATACCCGTTGGCACCAACGGACTCCGGTTTGAGTAGCCCCAGCTCGTCGTAATAATGCAGGGTTCGGACGCTAATACCTGCCAATTTCGAGAGTTGTTTTACTGTATACACATTCACCTCATGCCTGAATATAAACCATTACGTAGCGTTATTGTCAAGAGGAAGATATACAGCCTTTATTTACCCTGCTCTTGTTTTCCCATATATGAGTCATAAAGGAAGCCTAATCGCTAATTGGAGGGAGGAGGGAGTGCTCTGGATGGAATCCTGATTGATTCACTTGCATAAATATTGATCCGTTTAATAAAATTGTTCACCGAACAAAGAATATCGCAAATAGCTTAAAGCCATTAAAATTGAAATGGGTCCTGAAATTGATTTTAGAAGAAAGACAACCATCAGATAGGATTTCGAATGGATTTACCGGTCGGAAAACCAACCCAAAAATTCCTCCTGCGGCCTGCAACAATTGCCGATACCGCAGCTGTCACCGAATGTGTCTATAAGTCATTTGGCCATTACGTGGAACGTATAGGCAGGAAACCCGGACCAATGCTCATGGATTATCACCAGGAGATTCTCGAACATCAGGTGTCCGTTGTTGAGAGCGATGGACAGATCGTAGGCGTTCTGGTTCTTTGTATTATGGAGGAAGGTTTTTTATTGGATGTGATTGCGGTTGACCCGCTTTATCAGGGAATTGGCATTGGAAAATTCATGCTCGAGTTTGCTGAATCTGAGGCTCGGCGGCAGGGATATAAAAGCATCTACCTGTACACACACGAAAAGATGACCGAGAATCGGGTTCTGTATGCAAAGGTTGGATACATCGAGTATGACCGACGTTTGGAAATGGGCCTTGCTCGAGTTTACATGAGGAAAAAACTCGTATAAAAATTTCCAATAAATTTATATTGATCAAAGATCGTATTTACCCTAAAAAGCCGGCGTAAAATGATCTTGGATTTTATCTTTCACTGCCCAATTTTACATATGGGATGTTATCCGGCGGCTGACCAGACTCTTTTTTATCTCGCTGTATAATTCCTTAATGGACAGTCTGAAAAAAGGAGCATAATTTATGGAACCAACCTTTGTCGATTATTTTATTCCCCGTTGGGAAAAATATTTTCCCGGTGCCATCCTGCCAATTGGTTATTACTATACCGATCAGATCTCGAGCCAGGACCTGAAAGAGACGGTCAATGTTGACCGTTGTTTGATCGGCAACTTGAACCGGGTTCAGGATGGATACTCCTTCGTTTACGACGCCCAGACGTCCGGTTGTTCCGGAGGAAAGCGCTACAGTGGATTTTCTAAAAAACTGCGCCCAAATTTCGAATATTTCCTTTCCTGTGGTATTCCAGGAAAACTGGAAGGGGAACGCTATAAAAAATCTCCTCAATTGGTTGAGGCATATCTAAAAAACCACCCGCCCTTTGAAGCGCCTGGAAAATATCTTGTTTTTAAACGCCTGGATAAATTTGCCCATGATGAAAGACCGGTCGCTGTCATTTTCTTCGCCACACCTGACATCCTTTCAGGCCTTTTTGCCCTGGCAAATTATGACCGGTCCGATCCCTACGGGGTCATCTGCCCTATGGGTTCCGGCTGTTCAGCCATCATCAGTCATCCCTACAATGAAGCCAATTCCGAAAACCCGAGATGTATCTTGGGTATGTTTGACGTTTCTGCCCGTCCTTGTGTATCAAAAGAGAAATTGACCTTTACAATCCCCATGCAAAGATTCGAGCAGATTCTGCAAAATATGGACGAAAGCTTCCTGATCACAAAATCCTGGGATTTGGTCAAGGAGAGATTATAAACATCCCTCTGCCTTCGTGATTGGTGAGGCTACCGGATATAGATTTCATGCGCCATCATTGCACAAAGACCTATATAAAAAACGAAATTTATATCCCCTCAGAAATCTAAATGGTTCTCACCAGGCTGGAACTCTCATCTTTACAGTTTGCAGCTGAAGAGTTGAAAGTTCATGCATCGCGAGAAAACAAAAACCCGGCAACCATTGTTACCAGGTTTTCAAACTCTCAGCGGACCCGACGGGATTCGAACCCGCGATCTCGGCCTTGACAGGGCCGCATGTTTGGCCGCTACACCACGGGTCCTAGAGCGGGCTGAATATACCATATGCATTTAATGGCGTCAAGGCGCACCGGCTCCATAAGCCGAAGCATCCACCGGTGTCTTCCCCGATGGGTCGTAAACGTACACAAAGTCATTCAAACTAGCCCAGTCATATAACCAGTGCGCATCCCCCACCGATAAATTGACACACCCGTGGCTGTTCGGGTAACCAAAACGGTTGTGCCAGTAGGCTCCGTGCAGGGCGCGATTTTCGTCAAAATACATCGTCCAAGGCACGTCCTCGAGATAGTAATAATCCGAGCGGTCGGCTTCTGTGGAACCACTCATCGTCTCGGAGGGCTTCTTCTCGTAGATCTGGAATAACCCCGGTCGGGTATAGAATGGAGCCACACCCGTCGAGGTCATCGTGGCAAACACAAGATGGTTGTTTTCATATACCGACAGCGTTTGCTCGAACAAGTTGATTTCGATCCAGCGATTTCCGGTCACACCTGTGGGGGCAGTCGTATGGGGTTTTACCGCTGCCACCTGGCGCGCATCCACCCACTCGTCCGGCCCGATCAGATCCCAGATCATATTGCTCGCCGTCTGTGTGGTGTAGATTTGCACTATGTTGAAGCGGTGCAAACTGTCTCCTGTCTCCGGGCTGTTCAAACCAGGCGCTGTGCGGGTTCGAACCGTACCAAGCACCCAGCCGAATGCATACCGCGGCTGTGAACTGAACTCCAACCCCTGGAAAAGTGGGTCAAATTGCCCCAAGCGCCCCCCTTCTGCCGGGATCCAATACCCGGAACGCAATTGATAATAAGCTTCGCCCTGGTTGGTGGCAATCGGGCCATCCACGTACGAGACGTACAACTCGGTACCGGGATCCAGTCTGCTGGAAGGCTGGTTACTGACCGCGTCTTCAAGGGAGGCAAATAAAGGTGCTCCTCGTGGAACAACTTTAAAATATCGGTATTGGGTTTCGTTGAGCAAGACAGGCGGGGAGTATGCCGGCAATTGTGGTATGGGGTAAGGGATACCGCTTGCTGCAATTTGCGTCAGGTATTCAGACGGCCCCAGCGGGAGACAGCCTTCCGGTGCAGATGTATATACATTCGGCGGGCAGACAACTGACCCAGAGATTGGTTCTGGGGATGCGGTCGTTCCACTCTGTGCAGCCGCGTTCGGCTGGTTTAAAGCCAGGGAAGTGAATAAAAAACCACCTATGACGAAAATGTTCAATACACGCTGCATATGGGTACCTTTGACAACGAAAGAAAATTATAGCACGTTTCCCAAACCGACTTTTTTGTAAACAAGTCGGACAGGTCTATGTCAATAGGCAACTTGACACATTGCAGTCCCTGTGCTAAATTTGCATCAGTCCATTTTTTAATGGTGGGTTTGGCATGAAGGAGGCAATTTTGACGAAGAATCGCACACAACTAATGGTTGAACGTCTACGTGAACTCCAGGCATCCTCACCTGATACGGAGGCTTCAGCTGTCGTCAGTGTGGACGGTTTGAGCATCGCCTCTGCCCTGCCACACGGGGTGGAGGAGGACCGGGTCTCTGCCATGTCAGCGGCCATGTTGTCTTTGGGTGAACGTATCGCGACCGAACTGGGACGCGGGTCGTTGGAACAGGTTTATATCAAGGGGCAAAAAGGTTATGTCGTCCTTGAATCCGTTGGTACGGAAGCGGTGCTTACTGTGCTTGCTCGTGAGCAGGCCAAACTTGGATTGATACTGCTCGACATGCGCAGGGCGGCTGAAGACTTGGCGAAATTAATATAAGGCTGCAGAGACTATGGAGAAAATCCCAAAAAGTGGTTTCTATTACGCCAACAAATTTACCCTTATTACCATTAAAGCCTATGAAGATGTGATGGGGAAAAATGGTCTTAATGCTATTTTGAACTTGGCGGGTTTGAGTAACTTGATTGATAACTACCCTCCCGACAACCTGGAGCGCCAGTTTGATTTTGCCGATTATACTGCCCTCCATATCGCCTTGGAAGAAATGTACGGACCACGCGGCGGGCGCGGGTTGGCATTGCGCGCTGGACGTGCCACCTTCAATGATGCCCTCAAGAACTTCGGTGCACTGGCTGGCGTTGGTGATCTCGCCTTCAAAGTACTCCCCCTCCAGGCTAAGGTACGCATTGGCCTCCCGGCTGCTGCCAAGATCTTCTCGCAGGTGACCGACCAGCTTTCCACCGTGGACGAAACAGATGACGCTTTTATCTGGACCATCCGTCGCTGCCCTATATGTTGGACCCGCAAGGGTGCCGATAAACCGGTCTGCTATATTTCCACTGGCTTACTTCAAGCCATGCTAACCTGGGTCTCCGGCGGTTTGGAGTTCCGTGTCAACGAATCCAAATGCTGCGCAGTGGGTGATACAGTCTGCGAATTTGTGATCCAAAAAGAACCAATTACATAAGGAAGGCTGATGCCCGAGGCAATTCCGAAGCTCCTTATTGTCGAAGATGACCTCGATGTGGCTGAAATGCTGAGCGCATATTTCCGCGTTCAGGGTTACGAAGTCTTATCGGTGAGTAGGGGGGAAGATGGTGTCCGGGCCTGTCAAACCACTCATCAAGACTTGATTATTCTGGATATTCATCTCCCCGATATTGACGGTTACGAAGTAGCCCGCAGGGTCCGCGGTAACCGCCGCACCAACAAAATCCCCATTATTTTTTTAACCGAAATGTCTGAGCAGTCTGACCGGTTGCAAGGGCTTGAACTGGGCGCGGACGATTACATCACCAAACCATTTGATGTGCAGGAATTGCGTCTGCGTATCCGTAATGCCTTGCGGCGTGCCAACCAGGACACGCTCACTAACCCGGTCACCGGCCTCTCAGAGGGGCCTCTGGTCGATGAACGCCTGAATGATTGCCTGCATGAGGAAAACTGGACCATGCTCATTGCCTCGTTGGAGAACCTTGAAACCTACCGGGAGACTTATGGCTTTGTAGCCTCCGATGATGTCATGCGGGCAGTCAGCCTGATGGTCCAGAATGCAGTTAAAGAAAGTGGATGTGAACACGATTTCTTGGGTCATCTCAGTCCAACGGATTTTGTTTTAATCACCGGGCAGGAAAAAATTATCCCCCTTCAGGAACACATCCGCAGTCGACTCGAACAATCATTGGAATATTTCTACCCGATTAAGAATCGCACCTTTACCCCGGGTAACCGCCTGAAATTCAAACTCGGCGTCCTGAATTCCAGCGAAGGCGTTTATGCATCATTGGATGAATTGAAATTATCCCTCCTGCATAAGAAAAAATAGGAGTCCTTTTGCGAATTACAATTGTTGTTCCAACTTATAACGAAGCGGAGAATCTACCAAAGCTGGTCTCTGTTCTATTTGGACTTCCCCTAGAATTAAAAATCATGGTTATAGACGATAACAGCCCAGACGGTACCGGTCAGATCGCTGATGAACTGAACGTAGCCAATCCTGAAAGGCTGTCTGTCATCCATCGCGCGGGCAAATTAGGCTTGTCATCAGCCTATCTCCAGGCTTTCCGCATCCTGTTTGACAGCCCCGTGGATGTCATCGGCCATATGGACGCGGATTTCTCCCATGACCCCGCTGCACTGGTCGGGATGGTAAAGGCGCTCGAGACCTGCGATCTGGTACTCGGCTCCCGTTATATAAAGGGCGGCAGCACTGACGTGAATTGGCCAGTTTGGCGTAAAGCCCTTTCTGGCTGGGGGAATTTCTATGCGCGCACAATCCTGGGAATGCCTCTGCACGATGTAACCGGTGGGTTTCGTCTCTGGCGGCGCGAAACCCTTCAAGCCATGCCGTTGGAGGATGTCAAATCCAGTGGGTATGTTTTTATGGTTGAAATGGCTTACTTGGCATGGTGTCTGCAATTCAAGATCACCGAAGTCCCCATCTATTTTGCAGAACGGCGCTCGGGGAAATCAAAAATGTCCTTCAGGATCCAGGCTGAAGCTGCAGTCCGGGTATGGCAGGTATTGTGGGGATATCGCGCCGTACGTCGAAAAGGGCTAGCCGCAAGGTCCAGCTTGGAACCATAACCGGTAGGGTTATTGCCTGCTGGCTCCATCATACTGCTCGCACAATCTCCCCCATTCTTCCAAGCTGAGTGTTTCCGCTCTCCGGTTAGGGTCAATTCTCGCCCCAGAGAGCATTTTTTCTGATACAACCGGCGTGATGCGCAGGCCAGCGGAGAGGGAGTTGCGCAATGTCTTGCGTTTTTGGGAGAACCCAGCCTTGATGAGGGTGAAGAACGATTCCAGTTGGTTGACAGGCAGGTAAGGCTGCTTGTGGATCTCGATCTTAAGCACCGCTGAATCCACCTTCGGTGGTGGATAAAAAGCCCCTGCCGGGATGATGGTCCCAATCGTCGGATCACCATAAACCTGCACGCTCAGCGCCAGTAGATTCATTTCCCCCGGCTGAGAGCAAATACGCTCTGCAACTTCCTTTTGCACCGTCAGTACCACCCGCCGCGGTTGCTGGTCGGATTCAAGTAAATGACGGATGACTGCCGAGGTAATGTAATAAGGGATATTGGCTACCACGATATACCCCTGTTCCCCCATCAATTCGGCGGGCTTAAGTTTGAGTATATCCCCCTGCACCAGTCGCACATTTTTATAGGGAGCCAGCACACTCTCCAGCACCGGGAACAGCTTCCGGTCCAGTTCAACAGCGGTTATTGATCGTGCTAGGAGCGCTAGATATCGGGTCAGGCTGCCAAGCCCTGGACCTATCTCCAGAACGCTATCGGCAGGCTCAATCTCTGCCGCCGCAACGATTTTCTGCAAGGCATAATTGTCCTGGAGAAAGTTTTGTCCCAAGCCTTTGCTGGGATGCAGGTCGTATTGTCGCAAGAGGGCACGGACGTTTACTGGTGGGAGTGACAGTCCCGTCATGGCAGAATATACCCCGGATTTGCCGGTACGGGAGTCAGGAAATAAACCGTAACCCACTTTGGCCAAGCGTCAATATTATCGCTGTCGCTGAACCCCAGGTCGATCCAATAATGACTACCTTG
>Ga0209777_10008252_pt1 | contig 11419 bp, 10 predicted proteins | sample FrelakmetHBP12HB_FD_187147 | JGI IMG/M metagenome (GOLD analysis project Ga0209777, IMG submission 187147) | Freshwater lake sediment microbial communities from the University of Notre Dame, USA, for methane emissions studies -HBP12 HB (SPAdes)... | ecosystem: Environmental > Aquatic >...
GGTCTATTTACATTTTAATCATATTTTTTATAATAGATTATATAATTTGTATATTTTATTTATGGCGGAATTAAATGCCAACCAAGAAGTTGAACCAAAAATTGAACAGCCGCTTATTGTTAATCCAGAACAGCCAACTGCGCCAGAGGATATATTTGAGACTACCGAGAGAAAAGAATCTTTACCGGTTGAGAAGGGTGGTGAAGCGAAGCCATCGGTTAAGGTCGTTCAACCTAAGGCAGGTCAAAAGGCGATTAAATCAACCGTCATTTTAACCAAAAGCGAAGAGGTCAAAGAAATTGAGAATATTTTATCGGAAGGATTAGATCAGGTTTACCAGAATTTGCCGATTACTATGCGAGAGCAATTTAAAAAACAGGGAGAAGAAACGGCCTCAAAAATTGAGCAAATCATTTCTCATACTAAAATTGCCGTTAAGAAAATTCTTGCATTAATTTTCGAATGGTTGAAAGTTATTCCCGGGGTTAATCGTTTCTTTTTAGAGCAAGAATCCAAAATTAAGACGGATAAAATTTTGGCTTTAGCTGAAAAAAACAAAAAACAAAAAACAGGTTTATAATTTTAAAGGATATTAATTTTTATCTTTTGTTATGCCTATTAATGGTTTGTCCATGCCCAATGTAATTCCTAAGGTAAACCTTGGCTTGAGTAGGGTCGATTTTATTTACGCCATTCTTTTTGTTGTTTTATTCTTAGTGATAGTTTTTGCTGTTATGTTTATTCGTTCGTATCTCCGTCAACTAACTAGGACGAGGAGTGCTTTTGATAAATTAGTTTTGTTGGTTAGCGTGCCCAAAGAATCCTCGGACGAAAAAAATCAAAAACAATCAGTTAAAGAATTGCTTTTGCCGATGGAAAACTTTCTGAATAATATCGGCGGACTTAAGGCGCAGCAAGGGGTTCAATCAGAATGGTTTGGTCGAACCGATCATTTATCTTTTGAGATTTTGATTAACAAGGACGGTGTTATCAGATTTTATGTGGTTATTCCAAAATATCTGCGGCAGTTCGTGGAGCAGCAGATTCATGCTCAATATCCGGCAGCGCAAATTGATTTGGTAGATGATTATAATATTTTTTCAACTAAATGTTATATTCAGTCAGCTTATTTGAAATTAAAAAAGCAATGGATATTCCCCATTAAAACCTATATCCAAGGGGAGAGCGATGGACTTAATGCTATATTGAGTTCTTTGTCTAAAATCCCTCAGGGCGATGCCGCGGCAATCCAAATCGTGGTTCGTTCGGCTCGTAGCGAATGGCATCGGACTGGCGCTAAAATCGCCTCAGAGATGCAGCAAGGCAAAACATTAAATGAAGTTTTGAAGAAAAGCAACAGGGGTTTGGGCGGAATGATTGGGGAGACGCTGAAGTCCTTTGTATCGTCCTCGTCAGACAAAGATAAATCTCCGGAAATGAATCGGCCGCATCAACTTTCGCCGATGGAACAGGAGATTGTCAAAAGCATAGAATCAAAGGCCTCGAAGGCGGGCTTGGATGTGAACATCCGCCTGGTGGTTGCCTCTCAAAACCCGGAAACAGCCAAATCGTCTCTACAAAATATCGTGGGAGCTTTTGCTCAATACACCGGCTATCAATATGCTAATGGTTTTAAGGCCGCGATGACCAGCGATTCTCCGAAGGCAATTCGCCATTTTATTTATCGTGATTTTGTAGAAAGCAAAAAATTTATTTTAAATACAGAAGAGTTGACTAGTTTGTATCATTTTCCTACGGCCACGACAGAGGTTCCCAACATTAACTGGTTATTGGCGAAAAAGGCTCCGGCGCCAGTTAACGTTCCGACCGACGGATTAATTTTAGGTAAGAATATTTATCGCGGCGAAGAAAAAATTATTCATATTCGCACCGACGATCGCCGCCGTCATGTTTATATTATTGGTAAAACCGGTACTGGTAAATCAGTTTTGATTTCGAACATGGCCATTCAAGATATTGAAAGTGGCGAAGGAGTGTGTGTAGTTGATCCCAACGGTGATTTAGTAGAAACTATTTTAGAGCACGTTCCCAAGTCGCGCGCTGAAGATGTGATTTATTTTAATCCGGCCAACATTGAGCGGCCCATGGGTTTAAATTTGCTGGAATATGATCCCAAGTATCCGGAACAAAAAACTTTCGTCATCAATGAAATGATTAAAATAATGGATAAACTATATGATTTGCGACAAACTGGCGGTCCGATGTTTGAGCAATATATGAGAAACGCCATGCTTTTGATTATGGATCATCCCGAGTCCGGTTCAACTTTAATGGAAATTCCCAAGGTTTTGGCCGATGCCGATTTTCGCCATTATAAATTAAAATATTGCAAGAATCCGGTGGTTCATGATTTCTGGCTGAAAGAAGCCGAGAAGGCCGGCGGTGAGGCGGCCCTGTCTAATATGACGCCTTACATTACCTCAAAGTTAAATCAATTCATTGCCAATGATATTATGCGGCCGATTATCGCTCAACAGCAAAGCGCTTTCAACTTTCGCAAAGCCATGGATGAGAAAAAAATTGTTTTAGTTACCTTGCCTAAGGGTTTAGTCGGTGAATTAAATGCTTACTTATTGGGTCTAGTGATTGTGGGCAAAATTACTATGGCCGCCTTTTCGCGGGCTGATATGCCCGAGGCCCAGCGTAATGATTTTTATTTATATATTGATGAGTTCCAGAATTTTATTACTGATACGATTGGCACGATTTTATCCGAAGCCAGAAAATATAAACTTGATTTGACCGTAGCCCATCAATATATGGGACAGTTGACCAAGAATAATGATACATCTATCCGTGATGCTATTTTGGGCAACGTGGGTACGTTCATTGTTTATAATATCGGCATTGAAGACGCGCAAATTTTGGTAAAGCAGTTCGCGCCTGTTTTCAATGAATATGATTTAGTCAACGTAGAGCGCTTTAATGCTTACGTAAAATTATTGGTGGCCAATCAAAATATTCGGCCATTTAATATGGTTGGCTTTCCACCTCAGAAAGGAAATCCGGAAATTGCTAAATTAGTTAAAGAAATGTCGCATCTGAAATATGGTCGGCCGCGTGAAGTAGTAGAGACAGAGATTTTGGAACGAGCGAAATTGGTTCAACCCGAGCCGCGCGTACCGAATCGCGGAGTGCCGCCGGTATTTTAATCCATTAAAATAATTCCGATGGTTATTTATCGCAAATATAGGCCGCAAAAATTTTCTGATGTCATTGGCCAAGAATATGTGGTCAAAACTCTGGAAAATGAAATTAAGCAGGACAAGATTGCCCATGCTTATTTATTAACCGGTCCACGCGGACTGGGCAAAACAACCTTGGCGCGTTTGATTGCCAAGGCGGTAAATTGTCAGAATCGTAAGCCAGGCGAAAGTGAGCCGTGTAATAAATGCAGTAATTGTTTGGATTTAACGCAAGGAAAATTTTATGATTTGATAGAGATGGATGCGGCTTCGCAGACTGGCGTGGACAACGTGCGCGATAACATTATTGCCGGCACGCGTGTGCCGCCTTCGCGAGGAAAATATAAAATTTTCATTATTGATGAGGTGCACATGCTTTCTACTTCGTCGTTCAATGCGCTTTTGAAAACATTGGAAGAGCCGCCGCCTTATATTATTTTTATTCTAGCCACGACCGAGATTCATAAAGTTCCGGATACGATTATCTCTCGCTGCCAACGTTTTGATTTGACTAAAGTTGATTTAGGTAAAATTATTTTGCGACTAAAAAAAATTGTTACCAGCGAGAAGGCCAAGGTGGAGCCAGAAGTATTGACGGCTATTGCCCGACGTTCGGAAGGATGTGTGCGCGATGCCGAAAGCATCTTGTCGCAAATTTTGATTTTTGATGGCCAGGAAATTACCATGGAGCAAGCGTCACTGGTGATTCCTTCCACTAAATCAAACTTGATTATTAAATTTACGGAATTATTACTGGCCAAGCAAAAACGAGAACTGCTTTTACAAATTAATCAACTATTGGAGGAGGGGATAGACCTGGAGCAGTTTACCAAAGACCTGATTGAATTTTTACGCAAAGTTTTGCTGGTTAAGGTCGGCGCTGACGAGCAGCGGATTTTACAATATCTTGATAATGAAGTGCAACAAAAAGTCCGCGCTTTGGCGGTTGGTTTTGATCAGGCCGTTTTGATTAAAATTATGGAAAAATTCATTTCTGTACAGCAAGAATTATCTTATGCCGAAATTCCGCAATTGCCGCTGGAACTGGCGGCGATTGAATTGTGTCAATAAGATTATAGTGCGGGGTCGTCTAATGGTAGGACTATGGACTCTGGATCCATGTATCTTGGTTCGAATCCAAGCCCCGCAGCCAACACAACTTAAGATGTGTATAAATATTTTATGCTCAATATTCGTCCAGTTAAAAAGGAAGACCTAGATGTCCTTGGAGATATATTTGCCAAGGTATATGAGGTTTTTGACGTTGGAGAAAGATGGACAATTGATTCGGCCAGAGCGCTAATGAGATATTGGTTTAATAAACAGTCCGACTTAGCATTTCTTGCAGAATATGATGATAAAGTTGTGGGCGGTTTTTTGTCTGGGATTAAACCCTGGTGGGACGGTAATCATTTATTCGATGGCGAACTATTCGTTCATCCAGATTTTCAAGATAAAAAGATAGGAAAAGCATTATTAAAAAAGCTACTTACTGAGGCAGTAAAAAAATATGATGCAAAGATATTTGACGCCTTCACGTTTAATGGATCAGATTTTCCTCTTAGTTGGTATAAAAAAATTGGATTTCATGTAATTACAGAATGGACGATGTTTTCAGGAAATATTGAAGAAATATTAAAAGGCTTAAAAGACTAGTGGGGGCAAGCTTCCTTTTATCTGCCCTCTAACGTCATCTTATCTCCCAAGCTACAAAGAACATTAAATGATTTGATTAAAAGTTAATCTAGATAAATTAAAAATATTATTATGGAAACAAATCAACAAAACAATCCGTCCGCAAATAGCGAGGCTGTGCCTCCGAAAGAAAAGAATACAGGCATGGCAATCTTGGCCTATATTTTATTTTTCGTCCCTCTTCTAACCAAGGCTAAAAATGATCCGTTTGTGAAATATCACGTCAAGCAGGGCTTAGTACTCTTTATTATCAATGTCATTGCCGCCGTTGTCGCCAAGATTCCGGTGATCGGTTGGTTGTCCTGGCTTATTAATATCGGCACTCTCATATTGTTTATAATTGGAATCATTAACGCGGCCAATGGCAAAGAAAAACCGCTTCCTTATGTCGGGCATTTCGCGGATAATTTTAAGTTTTAGATTTAATTTACTAAATATAAAAGTTATGTTGAGGAGGAAAATTTTTCTTGGCATTTTGGCCATTGTTTTATTATCAATGGTTTTTGCACCATCAATCAGCCAGGCGGCCTATCGCTTTTCTAGCTTTAAGGGCCGGCCGCCAATTCATCAATTCGGCGGGGTGAGCGATAAACCATCCGGCATGACGCCAGACCAGATAAAGCAAGTCTACAATCTACCTAAAACCGGCGGCCAGGGGACGATCGCTATCATCGGCGCTTATGATGATCCCACCATTGAGCAGGATTTAAATACATTCAACAGCCAATTTAGCCTGCCAGCTTGCACTACAGCCAATAATTGTTTTGAAAAACATAAAATCGGTAAACCAAAAGCCGACTCCGGCTGGGCCATGGAGACCTCGCTGGACGTGGAATGGTCGCATGCCATCGCGCCGCAAGCAAAAATTCTTTTGGTTGAGGCTACCACGCCAAGCGGAAATAATTTACTGAAAGCCATTGATTATGCCCGAGAGCGCTCTGATGTAGTGGCAATTTCTATGAGTTGGGGTGGAGCAGAGTTTTCTGACGAAACAACCCTTGATAGCCACTTTACCAGTCTAAATAATAAAATTACTTTTTTCGCTTCATCTGGCGATGATGGCGCTGGCGCTAGTTGGCCAGCTGCGGCACCGGAAGTGGTGGCCGTGGGTGGCACGCACGTAATTTTTAATAAAGATGGCAGCTTCAAATCTGAAACTGCCTGGAGCGGCAGCGGAGGCGGGGTGAGTGCTTATGAAGCAGAACCGGCCCATCAAATAGCTTATGCGATTGTCAAGGCCAACGGACATCGCGCCATCCCTGATGTCTCTTATGATGCTGATCCGAGCTCCGGCTTTTCTATTTATCGCTCGGTAAAAAATTCTTCCAAGGGGTGGTATGTAGTTGGCGGCACTAGTGCCGGAGCGCCGCAGTGGGCGGCCATCAAAGCGCTTGGTCTTTCAGCCGACAATGATAAATTTTATACCGACAAGGCGTCAGATAAAAATGGTAGTTATTTTAGAGACGTAATGAGTGGCTCCAATGGTAGCTGCGGTTATTATTGTAAAGCGCGCAAGCATTATGATTATGTTACCGGCCTAGGCAGTCCGCTAACTGTAACTTTTTAGCTTATGAAATTTTTACTTACATCTGGAGGAATCACCAATAAGTCAATTGCCGGGGCACTGTTTGATTTGGTTGGTAAAAAAGCAAGGGAAATCAGTGTTGCTTTCATTCCGACGGCGGCTAATATCATGCATGATGACAAAAGTTGGTTGATTAATGATTTGTATAACTTAAAAAAACAAAACTTCAAATGTATTGATATCGTTGACATTTCCGCCCTATCAAAAGATAATTGGCAACCGCGGTTGGAAGCAGCTGATGTTTTATTTTTTTCCGGCGGCAATACGTTTCATTTAATGTATTGGTTGGCAAGGTCAGGTTTGGCTAAAATTTTGCCTAAACTTTTAAAAACTAGGGTTTACGTAGGTATCAGTGCTGGCAGTATGGTTACGACCAAAGATCTAAGCGTTAGTCAATCTAAGCGTCTTTATTATAAAGATTTGAAAGGAAAGCCGAATAAGAATGGTCTCGGCTTTTTTAATTTTCATTTCCGACCGCACCTTAACTCTCCGGATTTTCCCAAATTACGAAAAAATTTTCTAGAAAAAATGAGAAAAGAATTAAAATATCCCATTTACGCTCTTGATGATCAATCAGCCCTAAAAATTATTGGCAATAAAATTGAAGTTATTAGTGAGGGAAAATATTTAAAGATATAGGTTAAACAATTAACTCTGATTATGAAAAAAGTTTTACTTATATTAGCCTTGGTTGTCATTATCGTCGTAATCGGCGGTGTGGTTTATTGGCAATATAAAAATATGGTCGCCAAAAACGCTCAGCCATCAATTACTCTTCTTTCTCCGAACGGCGGAGAAATACTGAACGGAGGCTCTACTTATACTATTAAATGGGAGACTAAGAATATTCCTGCTGCAAATAAAATATCAATTGGCATCAGAAGAGTGCCTCCGCCTCCGTTGCCATCGGAGGGACAGGAATTTGACCCGATTGTTTTTATTAATTTAGACAACACTGGCAGTAAGGAGTGGACCGTTTCCGATATGTATCCGGAAGGCAATTATATACTGGGAGTAACCAGTTATGTCTCAATACCCATAACAAATCCTATCTCCGATGAAAGCAATGCGACCTTTCATATCGTTAAACCAACTTGGCAAAGTTATGAGAATAAGAAATTTGGCTATAGTATTAATTATCCGAGCAATTGGACTTTGAGAGAATTTCCTGATACTCAAACCGGAGCTGGACTTCGGCCGTTAAATACCCCAGATGAGATAGCATCAGAATGCATTAATGTTGACGCCAGAGGAACGGCAGAAAATGAATATAATACTCCATTTAATGAATATGTTAAAAAGGCAGCGATCATTGAAATACAGAATTATGAAAAATTAAATTCTATCGAATCGATTACGACTACCAGCGGATTGGCCGGATATGAAACTACCTGGATTTATAAGACTGTTGATGGGCAAGAAAAAATTTCTTTACCTATTACATATTTTGATAATAAAAAAACCGTCCAGATGCAGAATGGCCAGTTAAATTATAAAACGGTTCAAATCATTTTGAACAATAGTGATTGTGAAGGTGTTTATAATCAAATGCTTGCCACTTTTAAGCTTTTAAGATAAATAATATAAAACATGAAAAAGAATATTATCTTAATTATATTTGTACTGATTATTCTTGCGGGTGCAGGAATATGGTATATTAATAAAGGAAATAAAAGTCCCGCACCATCTCAGCCGCCTTCTCTCGTTGCTCAAGCTACTTATTTTTGTAATGGCAACAAAACGATAAACGCGGCTTTCTATAAAGGAGAAGTTAAGCCAGTAAAACCCGGCCAGCCGCCGATTCCTTCGGGAAGCGTAAAACTTGTTTTAAGCGATGGGCGAAATTTTGATTTACCTCAGACCATTTCTGCCGATGGCTCGCGCTATGTTAATGGTGATGAATCTTTTGTTTTTTGGAGCAAAGGGGATGGAGCATTGGTATTAGAAAATAATGTTGAAAAAAATTATACAGGATGTACCACCAAAAATCCAACGGCAGATTGGAAAACCTATCAAGACCAACAAAACGGCGTTTCATTCCAATATCCGGAAACTTTTGGCGCGAATGTTTGGCGGACTCAATCTTGGCCGCCTAAGCTCACTGTCGTTCCGATTGGTCAAGATCCAGTTCAAGTCGGTTGTCCTGATGTTTATTCTGACCTGGCCAATAGTGTTAAGCAATACATAGTAATTAATAATCTGAATTATTCATTTTGGCGGAACGACAGTCCTGGCGCCGGCTCATTATACACCGGTTATTGTTACGTGACGCAGAAAAATCAAAAATATTATGTTTTGTATTTTGTGATTTGGTCGCATCTGGAATGTGGCAATGGCAGTTGCGGGGCTTATTGTGGCACTCAGTTTGAGAATGAATGTCGGCAGCTTGATCGCGTCAAAGATATTGATCAGCCGATTCAATTAATAGTGTCAACTCTAAAAATTAAATAATCTAATCATATGTCCGAAGAAAAATTTTTAAAACAAAAATGGCCCAATAAACTGGTCATCGTCCGTCATGGCCAATCAATTTATAATGAAGAACGCGAGTTGATCAATCGCGGCGTTTTAAAAACCTATACCCGTAATGTTAAGGATGTCAGAAATGCTGATGTAAAATTATCCAGTATTGGCCAAAGACAAGCAGCTAAAACCGCTACTGGCTTAAAAAAAGAATATGGTAGTTTTGATTTAATTTTTGCTTCACCGTTTCGGCGCGCTTATCATACGGCCAGAATTATTGCCAAACGTTTTCCCAAAGCCAAGTTTATCATAGAGGAGCGAATACGTGAGAAAGAATTTGGCATTGCCGATGGTCTGACGGCCGAGGAAATTCAGGACCGATTTCCCTATGAATTTGAACGTCGCCAGAAAGAAAAAAAATATTATTATCGCCCGATTGGCGGCGAATCATATCCGGATGTTAATATGCGTGTGTGGTCGTTTTTGAATACGATGGTGCGGGAGCATTCAGGTAAAAATATTTTAGTAGTTTGTCATTCGGCTGTTATGTTATCGTTTAGAAAATTAATGGAAAAGTTTACCGAAGCTGAGCTTTTAAAAATAGATCGTACTGATGATCTTAGAAATTGCGCCGTGTTGTCTTATAAATATGATCCGAATTTAAAGCCGAAACATAAAATGGTCCTCAAAACGCACAATAAAATTTATTGGTAGATCGATTAATCGAATGTAATTAAATATAATTTTTAATTTATGAATTACGAATCAAAAACCCCCACCCTAGAAGAACTTAAACGTCTTCGTAAACCAGTACGCAATATAAACATTGAACATCACGAGAATCTTTCTTCTTTAGAAAAATTAGCTTTGTGGATCACGGAGCACGTCGGCGCGATGGGTTTTTTTCTGCTCGTTTTTCTTTGGACGTTAGCCTGGCTGTTATGGAATATTCTGGCGCCAAAAGGACTGCGTTTTGATCCATTTCCTGCTTTTGTCTTGTGGCTTTTTATCTCAAATATGATTCAACTTTTTTTGATGCCCCTAATTATGATTGGACAAAATTTGCAAGGTCGGCATTCGGAGGCGCGAGCTGAAGCTGATTTTGAGGTTAATCTGAAGGCAGAAAAGGAAACTGAGGCAATTTTAATGCATTTAGAACACCAGAATAAACTCATCTTAGAAATTTTGCGTCGTTTAGATAAAAATGAAAGTTAATCTCACGATTGACTTTTTGCTCAAAAATGCTACAATAATTAATATGAAAAAAATATATTTAATTATCATTTCATTGTTGCTTCTACTGACAGCCAGTCGGAGTGTTTTGGCCATTGCCGCACCGGTTACTAACGCGGATTGGAATGCTAATTTTCAATCAAAGAGTGCCATTGATACAACTCGTACTACTGCTGCTTGGCAAACCGGTTTTGTCACTTTGCCACAACAAAGCGGCCAATATTCTAGCTCAGCGATTTTATGGACCGTGCCGATATATTTTAGTCAGGACATCCTTTCAATTACCCTTAGCCCGAATTATTTTTTCCCCACTGGCACTTCAGCGGTAGTTTCCATAACCTATGGAGATGATCCTCATGAGTATTTTTTAGATTTTAATCAAACCTATCAGCCATCGGCGATTACCACTAAGGTTTATTTAAAATTACTTCTCGCTACCAACGATACTTCGGTGACGCCGAAAATCTATGGCCTAAATCTTCACGTTGAGCTGCAAGATCGCACAACCGGCGGTATAATCAATCGAGATAATACGCGAGTTGGCAACCTACAAACTACAGTCAATATATTAAAGAATTATTATAAAGATTTTCAGCAATATCCGATTGTTACCCTTGATAAAGATTTAAAACTGGGACAATGGCAGGTTTTAAAAAACACCTTAGATGCCGCGACGATCAGTCATTATAATAAACATTATAATAGCGGATTTATCGTTGAGCCGACCAATGTTGATTCAGAATATCAGTATGGTTATTTAACTGACAATAGCGGAATTAATTATCTTCTTTGGACCCAGCTTGAGAATAGCACTTCAACGCAATTTAAAATTTCTCGGACCGGAACTATATTTGATGTTAATTGTACGCCGCCGACTTTTTGCTTATCGTCCGCACCTATAACACCAACCTCAACCCCACCCACTACGCCGCAAGGTCCATCAATTAATTATTTTAATAATCCATCGAACAATAATAACATTATTTCCAATTTAACTCCGGAAGAAATGCAGGCCCAGGGCATTTCTTTCATTAAAATTGCCAACAACCCTACGGTTTGGTTGCAAATAAAGAATAAAATTATTCCCATTCACAGTGCAAATGTTTTTCAAGCCATGGGCGGTGCTTGGCCTAGTGTGATGCGGATTAATAATTTAAACCACAAATCATTGGCAAAGTTTGTAAAGAGTCCTGGTTCGACCACTGTTTATCTGATAACTCCATCTGGGACGAAAAGA
>Ga0209777_10008253_pt1 | contig 11418 bp, 7 predicted proteins | sample FrelakmetHBP12HB_FD_187147 | JGI IMG/M metagenome (GOLD analysis project Ga0209777, IMG submission 187147) | Freshwater lake sediment microbial communities from the University of Notre Dame, USA, for methane emissions studies -HBP12 HB (SPAdes)... | ecosystem: Environmental > Aquatic >...
CACTAGTTTAACCAAAAAAGGGAGGAATGTCAATTGTCTGACAAATCTAACCATAACGTCATTGGTTGGTGAATTCCAAATTCACGATTTACAACCGTAGTACAATCTAATCCTGAGAAAAGGAACACAGGAATTGGAATGACAGGCTCATCCTCCGCCTATTCCCTACCTGGGAATCTACCCCGCAATATTACGCCTTTCATCGGGCGGAAAGCCGATCTGGATACGGTACTTGGCTTATTCCAGGAACCATCCGTTCGGCTCGTGACCATCTTGGGGGCTGGGGGCGTGGGCAAGACCCGCTTCGCGATTGAATTGATCGGCCGGTTGCAAGACCGATTCCAGCATGGCGTAATTTTTTTCCCCCTGGCTCAATTGAGCACGGTTGATGAACTCCTGCCTGCCCTAGCTGGAGCCCTGGGGGTCCATTTACCACCTGGTGGTGACCTTCAGCAGGCGGTCCTGGATTATCTCGCTAACCGGCAGGTGTTGCTGGTGCTGGATAACTTCGATCAACTTCTGGATGAAGCCATTCTTATCCGTGATATCCTTGTTGCCGGGCCGCGGGTCAAGGTGATCGTAACCTCGCGTGAAAAACTCAATCTTGAAGCCGAAAACCTGTATAGCCTTCGGGGGTTGGAAATTCCTCCACCCGACAGTCTGCAAAAGGCGGAAGAATTTGACGCAGTGCGTCTGTACCTGCAAAAAGCCAGGCAAGCCCGGCCCGGTTTTTCCTTGAACGATCAGAATACACCAGCCGTGGTCCGTATCTGCTGGCTGGTAGACGGTATTCCTCTGGGAATTCTTCTGGCAGCCGCCTGGGTAGAGCACTTCTCTCCTGCTGAGATCGCCGACCAGATAAGCAGCAGCTTGGATTTTCTATCCAGCGAACTGCGGGATGCATCGCCGCGCCATTCCAGCATACGGGCGGTGTTCGACTCTTCCTTTAACCGCCTGGACGAGCTCCAGAAGTCTGTCTACCGGAAATTGGCCGTCTTCCGGGGCGGTTTTAGCCTGGCCGCGGCCGAGGCGGTTGCTGGCGCAGACCTGTGGACTCTGATAACTTTGGCGAATAAATCCCTGCTCTGGAGGAATCCCGACTCCAGTCGCTTTGATCTGCACGAGTTGCTGCGTCAGTACGCCGGCGAGGAACTGGCTGTCACGGGCGGAGGCGAGAGTATCCTTGCGGCCCACGCGGAATATTACATTACATTCGTCTGTAAGCGGCAGGCGGAGCTGATAAGTCCATTTCAGGCAACACCTTTGGATGAAATCCAGGCCAACTTTGAGAATATCCGCCAGGCCTTGGGCTGGGTGATCGGAAAGCGCGACTTCGCCGCCGCCCGGAGCATCCTCCCTTGCCTTTACGCTTTCTGCGATATGCGCAGCCGGTTTTACGAGGGGGAAGCCATCTTCAGTCAGGCAAGCCAGGGATTGTCTCCCGGGGCCGGGGAAACCCCTCACCCGGTCTGGGCATTGGCCTTGCTGTCCTGGTATGACATGCGGGTCTATATTGAACAGTTTGAATCCTATGAACAGATCACATCCCAGGCGCAAAGCTGTCTGGAACAGGCAATGGCAATGCACGATCCGCAAGGAGCCTGCGCCAGCCAGGTCCTGCTGGGGGCCATTGCGGAGCACCAGGGGCTTTTCGAAACCGCCCTCCGAAATTACGAAGGGGGGTTGCAATCTTACCCGCCCCTAGACGATATCTACTGGATCAACATGCGCATCGGTCTGTGCCACCAGGCCCTCCGGGAGTACCCCCAGGCAATCCAGGCTTTTCAGACCAGCCTGCAGCGCGGGAAGGAAACGGGTGAACGGGTCAAAATAGGGTGGTCACTGCAAAATATCGGGGATACGCTGCTGCTTCAGGAAAACCCGATGGAAGCAAGACGCTATCTTGAGCATGCCCGCACCCTCTTCCAGGAGGTCGGCACCACAGTCGGTGTGCTCTGGTCGACCTACAGTTTGAGCAGGGCTGCCATCAATCTGGGTAATCCCGTGCGCGCCCGGGAGCTTGCCGAAACCGCTCGACAGATCGCCCGGCAGATCCACTCCACAAACTGGATTCAAAAAGTGGATGAATTACTCCAGCAAATCAATCCGCAATCAAAACCAGTAACCGCCGGATTAGAGAGCTTGGGCCTCGAACCATTGAGTCAGAGGGAGGTGGAAGTTCTTCAGCTCCTCAAGACAGACTTGAGCGGGCCGGAAATCGCCCGCACTCTGGTCGTCTCGCTAAATACCGTTCGCTACCATACCAAGAATATCTACCAGAAACTCCAGGTGAACAACCGGCTGGAGGCTATCGATCGGGCGAAGGAACTCGGATTATAACTTGCCTATCCCGGCCTCAAAGATGGTAGCCCTGTCCCTAAAAGCAGGACTACCATTTTTTTATTGCAGAACTACCACATCGTGTGGGGACAACCTACAGGAAGTCGATGTAAGCTTGGGACATAGAAAAGCTCTGACTTAGGATATCCCATGAATACACAGCTGTCCCACGTTGAAACCAACCCCCCTTTCTCTTCCTCGCAAAGACTGTCCCCATCTGCACCTCCCGCCGGATCTCGCCCTCGTCGGTGACGAAGGTCACGCTGCTCTTCTTGCCGAAGGGTGGATTGGTCAGCACCATGTCGAAGTACTGTCCCGGGTGCGCTGCTAGGCTGTCGCTCATGTGGATAGGACTTTCGCCACCATTGACCCCAATGCCGTTGCCGGGCAGACTTGGATGACTACTTCTCAAGCCAACCGATGACAGTTTGTTCCTGCTCTTCTGCTCCATTGTCGGTTGTGATGGGCGGGCTGACCATTTCTGAAGGGGTGCCTTGAATATTGGATACGCAAACGTTCTGCAGGCATGGATAGGCCACATATTGTTCATCCGGGGAAATCCTGACCTCCCAAACCGATTCATTGTAGCCGATGGGGATTTCGACGAGATTCGATCCTGCCAGATCGACAGAATAAAGTTGCACCAAGTAACCGCTGGTGTATTTTCCGTATTTCCGGGCGAACCCGATCAGACGGTCCGATTTTGGGAAAAACGAATAACTGAATGGATCCGTCATAAATCCGGGGGTCAACTCTAGCGGATCCAGAAATAACGGAGCGGTCAATTTATTCATCGTCATGTCGTCAATATTCACGAGATAACAGCCGACCGTTTGGGAGTAAGACACCACGGGGGTGGAATTGGCCTCTCCAATCCCTATGAGCATTAAGATGATTTTGCTGTCGGGCGCCCAACTGGGGGTTTGAATCCAATTGTATTGGTATTCGTCGAGATTCATTCGACCGATCTCATCCCCGGAATCCAGGGCACGTACCACCAGGAAATTATCGATAAGGTAGGCAATTTTCGTCCCGTCCGGGGACAGGATGAAACTGACGGGGCCATCGAAATCGAATAATTTTCGATAGTTGTTGGTGCCATCCGCTGAGAGTTCGTAAAGTGACCCCGCGTCCTGGTAGGACGTATATTGGTCCCTGTGCATCATCCGGGCATAGAGTTTCCCTGTCACGGGGGAAGCCGCCACGATATCGTGGAGGGCAGTCTCGCCGCCTCCGCTGGTATTCATTATGAATACCGGCAGAGCTTCGTCTGAAAAAAGCAGGGTCGTGGTGTGTTGATCCACGGAATAACCGAACATCTTCGTATGTTGGCTGATGAACTGGTAAAGCGAGAGTTTTTGCCGGTCGGCATCGTAGCCGCTCATGGAGTATGACACTGTTTTGATGCCGTAGACGAGGGTTTCAAGTTTGGGCAGGGAAGGGGTGGACGTCGGGCTGGGCGCAGGAGTTGCAGACGGGAAGGCTGTCAGCGTTCCGGCGACGATGGTTGCCATCCTGTTATTTGTGTCGGGTGTGGAGGCCAGGCTGTTGCCAATACATGAGGCCAGCAGGATGAACAGGAACACGGTGACGACAAGAATTGAAAGTTTCTTCATGGTTATCTTTTCAAACCAAAAGTATAGCACTCTTGTCAAGACATCTGGCGACCCGGCAGTTTAAGCAATCCTGTCCGCCGTGGCCTCTCCCCTTGCGGAGGGCTGCCTTCTGAAAAAAACCTCCCTGGATACTGTAGAAACTCATCGGCGAGGCGGCTCCCAGCCGCCATCATCCATATCGACGACATGAGTCGTCGATGCGATTGCTCTCAATTAGAGCCCTATCCGTCCCTTTGGGACTCCCTCCCCAAATACTTTGTATTTGGGGAGGGAGTCCCGGTGCTCTTCCGGAAGGGCTGGGTTAGGGCTTTAGTTACTCTTCGCTTCCCAACTCTCCCGCTATTCCCTCAAACTGCTCCAGCGCGGCCTTCAGATCATCAACGATTTCCGCCGCCAGCACATCCGGCTCGGGCAAATTGGCTGAATCCTCCAGCGACTCGTCCCGCAGCCAGAAAATATCGAGATTTACCTTGTCGCGCGCGGTTAGTTCATCGTAGGTGTAGACCCGCCAGCGCCCTTCTGGATTTTCAGTGGACCAGGTCGGCGTCCGGTCGTGGCGGTTTTCGGAGTGGTAGCAGGTCACGAACTCGTCCAGGTCACCGCGCACCAGCGGACGGGTTTTCAGCGTAAAGTCCATGTTGGTCCGTAGGTCGTAGATCCACAGTTGCTTCGTCCAGGGGGTTTCGGAGGCGGGTTTCCGGTCGAAGAACAGCACGTTGGCCTTGACCCCCTGGGCGTAGAAGATGCCGGTCGGGAGTCGCAGCAGGGTGTGGACGTCGCACTCGTGCAGCAGTTTCCGGCGCACCACCTCGCCTGCCCCGCCCTCGAACAGGACGTTGTCGGGTACGACCACTGCCGCCGTTCCGTTCATGTTTAGGATCGAGCACACATGCTGGACGAAGTTCAACTGCTTGTTACTGGTTGAGGTCCAGAAGTCCTCGCGCACGATGTTCTGCGCCTCCCGCCGGATCTCACCCTCGTCGGTGACAAAGGTGACGCTGGACTTCTTACCGAAGGGCGGATTGGTCAGCACCATGTCGAAGTACTGGCCGGGGTGCGCCGCCAGGCTGTCGCTGACGTGGATGGGACCCTCGCCGCCGTTGACGCCGATCCCGTGCAGGTACAGGTTCATCACGCACAGGCGTGCCGTGTTGTCCACGATCTCCCAGCCGTGCAAGGCTTCATGCCGCAGGTGCTGTTGCTGGTCGCGGTCGAGGGAATTGTGTCCGGAGATGTAATCGTGGGCCGCCAGCAGGAAACCGCCCGTGCCGCAGGCCGGGTCACAGATGGTTTTCCCGGGTAAAGGATTCATCACGTCCACGAGCGCTTTGATCAGCGGGCGCGGGGTGAAATATTGCCCGGCTCCGCTCTTGGTGTCCTGGGCGTTCTTCTCGAGCAGGCCCTCGTAGATCTCGCCCTTGACGTCGATATCCAGCCCGATCCAGGTCTCGCCATCGATCAACTCGATGAGACGCCGCAGCTTGGCCGGGTCCTGGATCTTGTTCTGCGCCTTGCGGAAGATGACCGGGATCAGCCCCGCTCCCTGGCCCAGCCCTGCCAGGATGTCGCGGTAATGGCGCTCCAGTTCGTCCCCGTCCAAGCGCAGCAGCCCCGCCCAGTTGAATTCTGCCGGGATAGCGCTGGACTTGCCAAGCATCGTGAGGTTCTCGTGGTCCATCTTGAGGAACAGCAGATAGGTCAGCTGCTCAACGTAGTCGCCGTACGACATGCCGTCGTCCCGCAGGACGTTGCAGTAGTTCCAAAGGCGTTGGACAATGGTGGAGGAGGCGGGTGTGGTCATGGTTTTTCCTCATCGAAAAAGACCGCTGGGGTGGACGGGTGCAATTGGTCATCCTGCCAGTGCAGAGGATTGGTGTTGATGTAATTCCAGATATATTTCAGTTCGGTTTCGTTTCGGACAATGCGTTCGTAATAATTGCGTTGCCAGACGGCAACGCCGTGCGGTTCGCGCAAGGCATTGATACGTTTGGCCGTGATGGATTTGAATTGAGCCAGAATCGCGCCGATGGAATTGGGCACCAGGGTTCGCGATCCTTCTGTAGGGGCGACCCGGCGGGTCGCCCCTACAAGATTTTTATTCACAATCCAGATAATCCCATGTACATGATTCGGCATAATGACAAATTCGTCCTCGTGCAATTTTACGTTTGACCGAATTTCAGCGGTTTTCAACCATTCTTCACGGACAATTTCGCCCAACGGATTCAACCGCATTTCACCTTCTGCAACCTCGCCGAAGATTTCTGCGCACTGATTTGTGACCAGCGTGACAAAATATGCACCGGGTTGGGCATAATCGTACCCTTTCAGGCGAATTGACCGTCGGTGGTGATTTTGCGTGTCATATTTCATAATTTTACCGTAGGGGCGACGCGGCGCGTCGCCCTAGAGGTGATCCAGTAGATCATCCCTACGTTAATCGGCCCTCAAACGCGGACCGCAGCACCGCCTGTCTCAGCCTTCCCGCCCGCTTCAACCCCACTTCCACCGCCGCCTCCACCGCCCGCATCGACTCCAGCCGCCGCTCCACCTCCGCCACGATCCGCCGCTGTTCCTCCAGCGGGGGAAGGGGAATTGGCAAGCTTTTGAGAATACCTAAATTCAGAATTTTCATTGTTTCACCATGAGAAACGGTAGAGAAGTAATGCTTTGCTATTTCCGTTCCCATGTAGAATTTGAAGTAATTGCTGTCAATAAGATTTCTATCCAATGATAATTTTACTAATCGCGGATTGATTATTCCTGGTTCGATATTTTCAGGAAGGATCAATACCTTGCCAATAGTTCCAACAAGGCTTATCAGAATATCACCTGGCTTTACCGCGTTTGACTTCAACTGTTGATAGCGATCCTCGTCAATGTAGTAATCCCCAAAATTTGGGTCGCCACGTATAACCTGTTCCTGACCATAAATCTTGTAACCTTTTGGAGCATAATATTCTTTTTTCAGAGATGAACCAAAAGGGCCTGCTTTCAAAGCATTTTTTGAGCCATCCGCCAATTCTTTCACTGTCGCCCACCGCCACCCCTCCGGCAACTCCCCATTCTCTATTTCCTTATTCCCGAATAACTTCCCCTCACACGCCGCCTTGAGCACGGACACCTTGTAACGCTTGGTACCCGCGCGGACGCGTTTCAGCGCTGCTACGCCGGCCTCCAGGTCGCTCAATAATTCCTCGAGCCGGGCCACGATCCGCTCTTGCTCTGGCATAGGAGGACAGGGCAAAGGTATTTCGCCAACAGTCTTGGATGAAAGATGCTTGACTGTTACAGAAGAGGTGTGGTCGTTTATCGCTTTCAAATACCCAGGGAGAACGAATTCCAAGAATTTTGAATTGTATTCTGGGGATGTGACGGTAACCTTGCATACTCGTTGATTTAACAAAGCTCGTGGGCCTCTCCATCTTGCACAGTTAAAGTCCCCATCCATACCAATAACCAAATCTTCAAGCTCGACAAAATACGCTTCATCATAAGAGCCAGAATAAAATGCTTCGGTTGCATTTTTACCAATATCACGAATTCTCAATAAGGGGATACCTTCTGATTTTGTAAATCGAGAAGATTCAAAGGCAAAGCCATTGAGTATTTCAGCCACAGTATCAAGTCTTACTCTTTGCCAGGAAGGGTGAATCCTCAGCAGAGGGTTGTCGGATTTCTCAACAATTTCAGCAACAGAAATACCAAGTGTCATTCTTATCCGCTCAAGGAATTGTTCAATTCTTCCACTACATTCATCAACTCCCCACCAAATGCCCTTACCGCCGCCACCTGTCCGCCCCTTTGGAAGAACGTCCCGCTCGTGAAGTCCTCGGCGGTCATCTCCAAGTTGATGCCGATGTGCGCTGCGATCTGGTCCAGCCACCAGTGCTGTTCGGGCGTGAACGCCCGTCCCCCGGCCTCCTGTGCCTTCAGCCAATCTATGTAGCGCCGCTGGACGAGCGTTGGGTAGGGCTCGATGTCCTCGTCCAGCGCCACGTGCCGTACCAGCGAGACCAGGTCCGCCAGCACGCGCGGCCCGCTGCCCCGCACCCGTCCGCGCTCCAACTGCCGGTAGGCGTTCCACAGCCCCTCCGTCATGTACAGCGGGTCCGCCTGATGCAGGTCCAGGCGCAGGTGCTCGGCCAATTCCTTCAATTGCCTGAACGTCGGGGTCTCCCTCCCCAAATTCTCTGAATTTGGGGAGGGTCGGGGTAGGGCTGAGGTTGGGGGGCTGGTCCTCGGTATCGAATAAATGATCTGCAGTGCCGTGATCTCATCTTTGTGTTGCTTGATAAACGTCTGGAACGACTCCACCGTCTTTCGCGCCGCCTCGGTCGCCTCGGCGTCGAACCCGGCGCTCAGCACCACATCCGCGCTTGTCTCGTCCAGCACCTGCTCGGAGCGCCTCTGCCATTCGGTCAATCGATTCCGCAATTCCGGGTCGGCCGCCAGCGGGCGGCAGGCCTGCTCTGCCAGCTCGCGCCTCGCCGCCTCTATTTCAACGGGAGACGGTGTTTCTTTGTAGGGGCGACCCATCGGGTCGCCCTTCTGGGCAACCTCCAAGATTTTGTCCGGATCGACCGCCTCCAACAACCCTTTGGCGAGTTCCGCCAGGGGGACGCCGCCGGTGTGTTCCCGGATCTCGGCCTGCTGGCCGCGGTCCAGGCGTTTTTCCAGCCGGATCAGCCGTCCCGCCAGGCTCGAGAGTGTTGCCTCGTCCGAGACGCCCAGCGCCACTGATTCCAACAACTGCTTGAACGACGCCGATGGCTTGCGCTCCAGCGTCTGCGGGTCCATCAACTCCTGCTCGGTCAGCCCCACCGCGTCCACGATGACGAAGTGGTCCTTGAGCGAGGCGTCGCTGGTCACGTTCTGCAGTTCGGTCGGTGAGACCACCCGCGTCCCGCGTCCGAGCATTTGCTCGTATAGCAGCCGCGAGCGCACCGCCCGCATGAACAGCAAAATCTCCAGTGGGCGGATGTCGGTGCCGGTGGCGATCATGTCCACCGTCACGGCGATGCGCGGGAAGTAACTGTTGCGGAAGTCGCTGATCAGGTCCTCGGGCTTCTTCCAGCTGACTTTGTAGGTGATTTTCTGGCAGAACTCGTCGCCCTTGCCGAACTCCTCCCGCATGATTCGCACGATGTCTTCGGCGTAGCTGTCGTCTTTGGCAAAGACCAGCGTCTTCGGTACCCGGGTCCGCCCGGGGAAAATGTCTACCGGCAGCCGGTCCCGAAACGTGCGCACGATGGTGCGGATCTGGTCCACGGCCACTACCGTCCGGTCTAACTGCTCCGGGTCGTACGACAGGTCCTCGTCCAGTTGTTCCCAGCGCTGCTGGCGCGTCAGCCGGTCGCGTTTTCCCACCCACAGCCCGGCCTCCACCGTGGAGCCCGCCTCGCTGATCTGCGTCCGGATGCGGTAAACCTGCCCGTCCACGTTGACCCCGTCGGCCACCGCTCGCTGGCGGGAGTATTCCATCACCAGGTTTTGGTTGAAGAAGCCGAAGGTCTGCTTGGAGGGCGTAGCCGTCAGACCGATCAGGAAGGCGTCGAAGTACTCCAGCACCCCTCGCCACAGGTTGTAGATCGAGCGGTGGCATTCGTCCACCACGATGAAGTCGTAGGTCTCTATCGGGATCGCCGGGTTGTAGTGTACTTCCCTGGGCGGCTGGGTATCGAGCGCTGCGCCCATGTCGAACAGGGAATTTTCCTCGTTCTCCGGGTCGAACTCCTCTTCGCCGGAGAGCATCGAGTACAGGCGCTGGATGGTGGTGATGTGCACCTTGCTCACCGGGTCGAGCGTGTTCGACTGCAGGTGCTGGACGTTGTACAGCTCGGTGAACTTGCGCCCGTCGTCGGGCGTGCGGTACTGGTCGAACTCCTTGAACGCCTGACGGCCCAGATTGTTGCGGTCCACCAGGAATAGCACCCTTTTGGCCTTGGAAAACTTGATTAAACGGTAGACAAAGCTGACCGCTGTGTAAGTCTTGCCCGACCCGGTGGCCATCTGGATTAAGGCGCGCGGCTTGTCCTGGGCAAAGGACTGCTCCAGGCTGGTAATCGCCTCCACCTGCGCCCCCCACAGTCCCGCCGTATTGAGCGGGTGCACTGCTGGCATCTGTCGCAATCTACCCCGCAATGTTTCCACCGACTCCCTCCCTAAATCCGAAGGATTTGGGGAGGGTTGGGGTAGGGCTGAATCCGTCCATTCCGCCAGCGTCTCCGGTCGATGAAAAGTAAACACCCTCCGCGAGCGCGGCTCCGGGTCGCGTTCATCCCGGAAAAACGTCTCCACCCCGGTCGACTCGTAAACAAATGGCAATTTGTCTGTACCAACATGAGGGACATTTTGCGGCAGCCCGGTTGCGTAACTCCCCGCCTGTTCCGCCACTCCGGAGAGCGTCATCCCGACCTTCTTCGCCTCCACCACCCCCATGGCCTTGCGGTCAACGAAGAGCATGTAATCCGCGAACCCGCCCTCCACCGGGAATTCCCGCACGGCCACGCCCCGGGCGGCGTACAGGTTCATCCCGGCGCGGTCCTGTATCGTCCAGCCGGAGGCGGCGAGGAGTTGGTCGATCTGTTGTCGGGCAAGGGATTCAGGGGTGGGCATTGGGCATTTTCCCCATGTGACAGATACCCTATTGTACAACGAAACAAAGCCTGACGATACATGCTTGAGGGGCATGTGCTGTGTGCTTTGCCTAGCCTTCCTATGCGTTTGTAAGAAATCACGGATTGCAAAAATAGAACAATTGTACTATAATAAAAGTGCATGGCAAGGGATGTGCGCTGGCAGCATCTAGCTGCACAGCGCCATGCCGCAGACATGGGTCTGCGGCACTCAAGTTTCTACCCTGCCGCCGATAATTTTGCACCTTTACAACTGAATATCCCAAAGAAAACCGCCGATGGTTGGGGTGGGCATGCGCGCACTCGAACCCAAGTCGTTTTGCACCACACATTTGCACCGCACTGCGTTCCCTGGCACCGCCCGCTACACCGTCCCGGTGTCCTTCCGGGAGGGCAGGTGTGGTGCAGTGCAGGTGTCGAAGGCCTGCGCCTTCGATGAGAACCATATTCGTTTGGGGCTCGTTTTGAGGAACGAGTACCCGGCATGGTACTTTTATCGAGAGAAATAACGAGTGATTCGTTCCATACTCGTTCCTCAGGAACAAGTCCCCTGTCAAAATCAAAACCCCTCTCTTGAGGGGCTTCTGTGACCGACAGGGGACTTCTAGCCGAGGCTTGGTCGAGGCGGCAACAAGCCGCCATCGACCACTTCGGGCTCATGAGAGCCCGAAGCCTCTACTCACCATTCGCGACATCATCCCGATGCTTTTACGGGATATCATCCCGGTGTTTTTCCGGCGGAACGTCCCGGTGTCCTTCCGGGAGGGAGGCATTTGTTTGATTTGCTTAAAAACAATTCCTGTCGAATTTTCACGCTCACAAGG
>Ga0209777_10008254_pt1 | contig 11417 bp, 20 predicted proteins | sample FrelakmetHBP12HB_FD_187147 | JGI IMG/M metagenome (GOLD analysis project Ga0209777, IMG submission 187147) | Freshwater lake sediment microbial communities from the University of Notre Dame, USA, for methane emissions studies -HBP12 HB (SPAdes)... | ecosystem: Environmental > Aquatic >...
TCATATCTCTGTTGGAACGTTTGAAAGAGAAGACGTACGCGCATCTTGAAGAGATCGAGAGAGATGTGAAGGAGATATTGCATAAAGCAGGAGGTACAAAATGAAAGTACATAAAGATGACAACGGAAGAGCATATTATGACATCCAGGTCGTCCACTCGTTCGGTGAAGAGACTATGGCGAACTTCATGAAGCTGAGTCACAAGCTGAAATATCCACGTAAGGACCCATCGGAATGGAAGAAGGACGAACTGCTGTTCGCCCTGAAGCAGGAGCTGCGCTTCCATGGGCGTTCCCGCATCGACAAAGTGCAGATGAATCCGACACAGATAGCATTGTACTATCGATGGGCATATGAATATTTCCCGGAGCTGAAACGATGAGACATCAAGGGATCAAAACAATCGGTGAAGTAGACTACGAAGAAGAACCTCAGATACAAGCAGAGAAGACATATGGGAACGAGTACAACGTCGGCTTCCTTCATGGAGCCGTCGTTGTAGGAATACTGGCATCGGTAGCGATGATCATCTATCATATAGGGATGTAAGATGCAAAAGATACATACGCAAGCCCCAGACGGGTCTATTGTAAGTGCCAATGAGATGGAATTCGAAGAAATAACGGCCCCGTGGACAAAGGTGAAATGCGAGGATGGGACAACGCTCATGATCAAGATGAACGTGACCGCAGTCATACGTCTCGACATCCACGACCCGATCACTGGGAGTCCGATCTATCACATCCAGACGCAGAATCTCGTCAGAGCGACGGACATACCTCCGAAGCTGAGGAAGCTGCCGAACGCGCCACCAGAGAAGACGGATCAAGAGATCTCATAGAACACAGGGGGAGAATACTACGACTTTAGGAAAAGAGCGGATCATGAGCAAAGACATCAAAGTATTGTTTTGGAAGGACACAGAGTGGATCGTCTCCGTGAGGGAAGGCGTGATGCCTACGAAAGAGGACATAGAAAAAGACTACGTACAGATCCCGATAGAGATACACAGAAACAATCTCGACTCCATCTATGCGATGTTGAACGGGCCTCGGAATCCGATGCTGGAGCCACGGATGCAGCGATGGATCGACGATAACATGACCCACACATCGATGAGCGTCGGCGACATCGTGAAGCTGGGGGGAAATGACCTCTACATCGCAGCGAATCTTGGATGGAAGAAACTCTGAGGGGTTCCTATGGATGAAAAACTGATGAAATATCCGAAGACCGACAGGTTCGAGATCATCGACACGATCGGGATACCGCACCCATATTGTATCACTCCAGCCCATCTGAGTGGGGCTGGGATGTATCTTGATGCAGAGGCGATACGGGAAGCAGAGAAACATGGGGCCGTGTGCGATATCTGCAGAAATCTGGTGCGTAGGGGAAAGCAAGGCCATTACCTGTCATGGGACGAGCACGAGCGGGCATTGGTCGTCGCAGTGGCCGATGAACGGAAATTGAGTGACGTCCCAGGCCTCAAGGACTATCTGCTCTCCATCAAAGAACTGGCAGAAAAAGACGGCTACGCGGGATTCGCATTCAAGCAGGTACAGAAGGGGAAAGCACAATGAACAAAATAAGAAAGAAAAAGATCCAGAACCTGTCGGATTGTCCGAAATGCGAAAAACAGACCACATGTCCATACAGAAGCGATAAGATCCTAGCATGTTCGGACTTCAAAGAAAAAAGCAGCAAGAAGGAGACCACATGAAAAAGACGAAAGTGACTATCCGCAAGGCGACGATAAAAGACATCGGATGGATGTACCGACTGTGGCTAAATAGCAGCCGAGAGCACGAGCGATACAGTCCATTGGACAAGCTGCTCCCAGAAGATCAAATAAAGAATCATATCTGGAGGGATCTGGATGCCTATCTGTCCGACCGTAACAACATCATCATCGTGGCGATGCTTCAGCTCTCTAAATGTGCCTCCGTTCAAGTCGGATATGCGTGCGGGCATGTCGGTGAGAGGGACGAACCGGTCTTCGAACTGAGCAAAGAGGGTTTCATCGACGACATCTGTGTATCCTTCGATCAACGAGGGAAAGGATTCGGCAAACTGCTGATGGACGAGCTGATACGGAAGCTCTATGGGCGGGGGGCCGACTTCATCGGCCTCGCCGTCGCCGCAGGAAACCCGGCAGTGGAGTTCTACAGGAAGCATGGATTTGAAGTGAAGTCCTACTGGCTGGCAAGGAGAGGCGATCCGAAACAAAAACGTTTAACAAAGAAGAAATAGAGGTGAAAACATACTATGCTAGCATTCTTCAGAAAGAAAGGGAAAGAGGAAGACAATATGCCCATGTTTAATAAAAAGAGAGTAGAAGCAACGCCGGTGATAGCAGGTCCGCAATCCGCAAATGACATCCGACAAAGGGTCGACGATCTGACCGATACATCACAGTACCAACAGCCTATGCCGCAGGTACCCGAACGGCAGTCGTACGTCGATCGCAGGATCAACGAGGCCACGGCACTGCTCAATGAGAAGAGGAACGAGCTGACGTCACTCCAACAGGATATCCAGCAGTGCGTCAACGATGCGACCATCCTTCAGGAGATCAAAGACGGCAACGCGCTGATGTACATCACCGATATCCTGCAAATGCTGGACGATTTTCGCGGACAGGACTTCAACACGGTGGAAGATCTGCTCGATGCTCTGGAAAGGGACGTCATCAAATCGGTCGTTCAGAAGATGGCGTCGCAGAAGAGAAAACGCTGAAACGATGACCGACAGACAGACGACGATCCCTGAGGATCTGAATGTCTTCTTCATCAATAGTGCGACAGTACCGGGAAAGCTGTACAAGGTCTGTGAGAAGAACAGCATATGGTACTGTTCTGGAGCCGACGGCAATCCTTCGGGAGCCTGTAAGCATTTCCAGATGCAGGGCATCGAAGGGAGCCCATGCCGCCACATACTTGAAGCTCAGCTAAAATCACTCTACGTCTCGTTCAAGACCGGGCAAGAGCTGTTTGAAGCGGTATGCAGAGAGACAGCAGAAGCAAGGGACATCAGAGATGCGGAATGCATGGATTTTGAAGATGTAATTTCACTGGTCCAAACATTCAAGGGAGAACAGATGAATGTACTTTCCAATCTGATGTTACGTATCGCTGTAGTCAGAGGTAGAGTAACGACAGATATGTTGCACGATGCGACGAAAGAGCGATATCAGGGACAAAAAATAATTGGTGTGGTGGCGGGACATCTTCTACGAAGCAATCTATTAAAAGTGATAGACCGAGAACCAACGAAAAGAAAAATCGCTCACGGGAGAAGTATTTACGTTTTTGCCATCACCGATCACGGCATAGATTATCTTACAAATCAAACAAAGAACAGGAGATTAATATGATTTCTTATGGATAAGATCAACACGGGACGTTTTAAAAAAGGAATGGTTCCATGGAACAAAGGCAAAAAGGGATTAATACCTTCATGGAACAAAGGAAAAAAAGGATTGCAAGTTGCATGGAACAAAGGAATACCTCGATCAGACGAAACCAAACAGAAATTGCGGGAAGCAAATCTAGGAAAACATCTTTCTGAAGAGACAAAACGAAAAATTGGTGAAGCAGGAAAAGGCAGACATCATTCTGAAGAAACTCGTATAAAGATTAGTATTGCTCATAAGGGCATCCCTATAACAGAAGAACACAGAAAGCATCTTAGTGAAAGTCACATGGGGCATAAGCATTCTGAAGAGACAAAACAAAAGATGAAGGGACGTGTTTCATGGAATAAAGGAAAGATGATGCCCGGGGTACACACATCTGGATTCAAAGGACATAAACACACTGAAGAAGCCAAACAAAAATGTCGAGCGGCGCATTTGGAGCGAAGGGTAGGCGAAGACACGAAACAAAAATTGAGAACTATCAACGTAGGAAAAAAATTATCCGAAGAAACAAAGAGAAAAATAAGTGAACACAAAAAGGGTATTTCCAGTTGGAATAAAGGAATCCCAATGCCAGAAAAACAAAGAGAAGCATTGAGAAAAGTTAATATTGGGAATCACCGTAATGCTAATCACAACAATCCTGTTTGGAAAGGAGATGCTGTGGGTTATACAGCAATGCATGGATGGATTCGGAGACATAAACAAAAGCCGGCCTTGTGTGAAGAATGTAATGAAAAACCGCCAAGAGATTTAGCCAATTTATCGGGGGATTACAAAAGAGACATCAACGATTTTAAATGGATGTGTAGAAGCTGCCATATTAAATACGACAGAGCACATGGAAAGGGCCCAATGGCAAGGTTCGATCTAAAAAACAAATATCGAGAAAAGCTGAAACGAGTGATTCACGATTTCACAAAACAGCAGTGGATGGCTAAAGTCGAACAAACGAACGGCATTTGTACGTTTTGCAACAAGCCATATGCTGAAGGAAATGGATTGTCCATCGATCACAATCCTGCGATATCTTTAGTGCCAGATGGATATGTCTACAAATTGGAATGTGTAGTGCCTATGTGCGCATCGTGCAATTCATCGAAGAACAAAAAGAACTTAAAAATGTGGTCGAATATAAATAAAAAAAGTTTTGACTTCCTGAACGCACAGAGGCCAGAGAGAAGGATCGAAACATTTTAAAATAGTCTCATGGTGTCACAAAATAGAAAAATGGGACTTAATGAGGTGGAACATGCCAAAGAAAACCGAAAATTATGATCTGATAAAGAATTTGAAGCGAGCGCCGATCGAAGAAGCCATGGAAGAACCAAAGCCCGTGAAACAAGCGAAGCCCGAGAAACCCGATAAGATCGGATTGATCCGGGAGGCTCAAAGGAAGGCAGAAGAGACCGACGATCTGCTGAGACACGCGAAGATCGACAACATCGACAGCAGCTGCTACACCGAGATGGACACCTACGTCGGCATGGTGAAGACCGGAGCAGCCTATGGGGCGATCCTCGAAGGCCCTGGCGGCGTCGGAAAGACCTGGCGCGTCATCAAGGAGCTCGAAGATGTCGAATACGCCTACACCGACAGCTTCTCGACCCCGCAGGCTCTCTACATCTGGCTCTACAAGCACCGCGATGAGGACGTGCTCGTCGTCGATGACGTCGCGAACTTCCTGGACAACATCAAGGTCCTGTCGATGCTGAAAGGCGGCCTCTGGAACGTCGGGGACAAGAGCACCCGCATCATCCACTACATGACGACGAAACCGATGCAGGACGAGGAAGGCAACTACGTGCCGACGTCGTTCATCCTGAACGCACGCCTGATCATCATCACGAACTTCCTGAACAAGAAGAACCCGCACCTCAACGCGATCGTCTCACGGGTGAACCACTGCGTCGTCGACATCCCGTACGACGAGCTCATGCGGATCATGGAGCAGGTGGCCAAAAAAGACTATCCAGACCTCACACTGGCGGAACGCATGGAGGTCTTCAAGTACCTGAAAGAGAACACGTCCAGCGCCACGGAAATGCTCAACATCCGCACGCTCATCAAATGCTTCCAGCAGAAGGTGTATTCGAAACGTATCGACCAGCCCGATCTGTGGAAGCACCTGATGACATTGAGCATCCTGAAGAAGAACCCAAAGCTCATCCTCGTGGAAGAGCTGATCAAGGATACGCACTACGGGACCGAAGATGCGCGGATCAAGGAGTTCATCAAGCAGACGGGAGCGTCACGGTCGACGTACTTCCGCCTGAAGGAACAACTGAATTAGAACCGAGGAGGTCATCATGAAGATATATGTCTTCGAAATAAAACTACTTGGAGACAGGTCGCCAGAGGTCGGTGGAAACTCCAGCTTCATCGAGAACATCGAAGCGACGAAGCTACATACCGCACTCCATCGCCTGGGCGAAAGGCTGGAGAAGATCGAGGGAGCCAACGGATTCAGGCTCCCGAGTTCCTACCATATGACCATCAAGCTGGTACGGATCGAAAGAAGAGTGAAGACCCATGGATAATCCATGCACAGGTTGTGTTCTTTTGAATACAATCGCGTGTGAACCCAGTGGCTGCTTGTTAATAAGGATCACGAAAGGTGAGATGGTCTTTATTGATGAGCACCCATGGGAGATCACACGGATCGAAAAAAGACAGAGGTAAACCAGATGGAAGAATGGGAACGAAAGCCAAACAACGACTGGTTGAAAGACAACCCAAAACAAACGCCAGCGCCGCAAAGACACCCCGTAAAGAAAAAGACAGTGGTTGTGTCCTCTCATGCAAACAGAGACTATTATGATCCTATATATCAAGGCGAAAATGGAGGTCATGGGCATCTATATAAAAGAGGTACGTGCAGGCCCCTTCAGCCACCGGTCAGCTATCCATGGTGGTGGTTCTCTTGGCACGATCCGCCCTCAAAGAACGCAAAATATGTAGCATACTTTATGTTCTTTGGTATACCAGCGATCATATGCGCAGCGACAATCATACCACTAATGTTGTAATAAAAAGGAGGAAACATGAATAAGAAGACATCAAGCATCACGATCATAGCATTGTCTGTGGTGATGACATTCGTTTTGATCGCAGGATGCACAGAAAACGGAACGGGAAATGCATCAGATACAAGCAGCACAATATCGGTTACCGGGAAGATCATCGACTATAAACCAGCTGGTGGAGACGAGACGCTCGTATGGTTGACCTTCGACACAGGTGACGTCTATTGCGTGAACATCCAGCATTTCACCATGAACCGAACCATCACCATGGAATTGGAAAAGAGCTCCACAACCAATGGTTGGGAATATTACATATGCACAACATAAACAGAGGAGTAAGATGTCAAAACGTAAACCAAGCAACCCGTTCAATCTGTACACGATGCAAGAGACGAGCGGGGTAAAATATCTGAATGTAGAGACGGAGATGCAGAAAGCCACCAGGGAGTTCAAAGAACTCTGGAAACAGTTCACGAAAGACTGGAAGGCGCTGCAGAAGAAATGGGACGAGCTGGGTGCTTCAGACACCGCAGCCCGTGAGGATCAGGCGGCATGGATACGCAAGCACGTCCTCAAAGACATCAGCTATTGAAAAAGGAGAAAAGACTATGAGAGTGAGCGCAGAAGAAGTACATAAGAATATAAAGAACAGTGGGACCACGAAATATATCTTCAAAGGAAAAGAAGGCACACACGCTGAGAAGATAACGGTCACCATAGAGCTGAATAACTCGTGCATCGAACAGGACGCATGGGACATCTTGGAAGGGTTCAGCAAGTTCAACTTCGCCTACTGGGATCTCGAAAGGATCCCAGTGTGAGGCCAGAGAGGAGGAATGATGTCAACGATCGAAGAATTGGAAAAAAGTCGAGAAGAACTGAAAGCCCTGAAGCTCAAACGTGAACAAGAGCTCGCCAAAGAATTCGAAGAGCGGTTAAAAGGATGCGAGGAGCAGATCGCACAAGAGATGGAAAAGATAAAGCAGCAGCTTGAAGAATCGGCAAGGAAGCGGAAAGAAGAAGCAGAGAAAGCCGAGGCGAAGAAAGAGAAAAAGCAAGGCGCTGTACAGCTTTACATAGAAATGAATAGCGGACTCTTAAAGCGCATCTTCGATACCATACGATTGAACATCGGCCTCGGGAAAAAGAACAACCCGACAGAATGCAAATTCGTGTTCTCCGAAGATGCCATAAGCTGCAAAGTGGTCGATCCTGGTCACGTGGCATTGTTGGACATCAAAATGCGCACCAAAGATCTTTTGACGGAAGGGAACTTCAGAAGATACGAAACGATGAAGGAAGATCTGGAGATCGGGTTCGATGTCAGGAAGATGACGAATCTTCTCAAAATGACACGAGGGGCGATCGTCTTGGAGCAGTTCACTGGTGAAGAGGACTATGTGTATCTGTCATGGGATTGGCTTGGAAAACACGTTAGGAAGATACGGGTGCGTGACGCAGCAGGGATACCGGATTCAAAAGTGCCGCATATCGATCTTCCAGCCAGTTTCTATGTCAAGACGGATGGCATGCTGAATTTCTTGAGAGAAGCACAGGCCATCAGTGATCACATCACCATCACTGCTGATAAAAGCGGTGTCGAGTTCGAGGCGAGCGATGACGAAGATATGCTCATCTTCAAGCCGGACGATCCGAGAGTTAGCCTACCGCCAGACCGATGTGATGATGCATTCAGAAGTCTATATTCCATCGACTATCTGAGGAACATGACGATGTCGATGAAGTTATTCCATGACATACTGAAGCTATATATTGGTAATGATAATCCCATCTATATTGGGGGGATAGGAACCATCGAGATGAACGGAATGATAGCACCGAGGGTCGAGAGCGAATGAAACCAAAGAAGAGAAAAAGCAAAAAGAAGGGAAAACATGCCGATACCAAAAGACATTACGATCGAAGAGCAGGCTGCATTGCTTCGCAGTTATGACGGATATATCCAAGATGCCAATGACAGAGACAGATATAGCACAGGATGGATGCCCGTTTGTATCGACGAGTACTACGACAACGAATGGGCTGAGATAAAAAAAGAGAGAAAAGCAAGGAACGAAACGACGTTCGATTGAGGAGGAACCATGAAAAAAGGAGACAGGATCGAATTGGTATACACGAATGATCAGCACACCAAGTTGAAACCAGGGGACCGCGGGACCATCACCGGGTTCGGGAGAACGCCATATGAGACCCAGTTATGGATCGATTGGGACAGCGGTTCACGGCTGATGTTGTTGGAAGGGGTCGATCAGTTCAAGATACTGACCGACGAGGAAAAAGTACAAGAGCAGAAGATCTAGGAGAGAGAGTTATGGAAGAGGCAACTGAAAAAGATATCGGAAAGCAGATCGATCAGGCGATAGAGCAGATGCAGCAGGAAAAACCACCAGAGTACAAAGGGACAATGCTGCATCTGAAAGTACCGGTGAAGACGATGCGGGAGTTCTTGGAACTATGCATGGTCGTGACCGATGAATTGATGCTGGTCGTCAAAAGCAGAGGGATACGAGGGGCAGCATATGACGCCTCGCATTCGTTGTTTGGCAATGTGACGCTGGCGAAAGGAGCGTTCACGGAGTTCTCTGCCGTCGACACCGAGATCGGTCTGGATCTCAAGATGCTCCACAACATCCTGAAGTACGCAGACAAGGACGTCGTCTTGGACTATGGGCCTGAAGACAATCGGCTCATCGTTACCATGGGCGCCTTGAAAAGGAAGATGAGTCTCATCTCCGGATCAGAGATGACCGCGCCATCCTCGCCATCAACGATGACGACAGCGAAGTTCAAGATGCACGCAGCGCATTTCTCAAAGATTATCACAGCGTGCGAACAGATATCGGACAACATGCGGATCATCGCAGACAGCGACAGCGTGGACTTCTTCGCACGAGATGGGATCGAAGAGGTCGAAGAGGAGATCACAAAGGACATGACTGATTTAGTGGAAGATCTTGAGGTGTCTGGGACTGCGTCGAACAGCTATGATCTGAAGTTCTTGGTCGAGATGGTGAAAGGAGCGAAGGACAAGATCAGCTTCGGCATGGCTTCAGAACGCCCGGTGACGATGGAATTCTCATTCGCGGATGAGAAAGGGTACGTCAACTATCATCTTGCCCAGAGGGTGGAGAGTGAAGAGAACACATATACAGGACGAAAGAACAATGCCAGAAAGAGACTCGAAAGGAAAGAATCTGAATCCATGGATTAAGGAGCTCAGGCTGCAGCGGGCAACGATGTTCGGGCCGATGGTCATCGTCGAGACGGACGATGAACGGCGGTTCCGGGAATTGTTGATGCAGCGCCCGCAGTTCGTGAATGCGAACGGCGGTGAAGAATGGTTCACCCTTGAGACGTGGAAAGGGCTGAAGAAGGCGACCATCAGCGATGATGGGAAGAAGATCGATTACGACATGGTCCAGGACATCAAACCGTTCGCAGGGGAGATATCCGGAGGGCTGCCGAAAGCCGAGGAGCTGATCAAGGACAATAAGCGCCCCGCCGTTCTGGTCATCAAAGGGATGCTTGTGACCAACCCACAGGCGAACAACATTTTATCGAGCTGGGCGAGCGACATGGATATCATGAACAAGAAGTCCACGATCATCCTGTTCCTTGAAGATCGCAACATCATCCCGCAGGCGATATGGTCGCACACGAAGATCGTCGTTCCACCGAAATCGACTGAAGACGAACGGGAAGCAGATCTGAGGAGCGCAATGGAATGCCAGGCACTCAATATCGACAACAAGCAGATGCCATCGGCAATACGGCTATTGGCGGGACTGAACCTCGATCAGACGGACGCTCTGATCACCGAACTGTCCATCAGGAACAACCAGAAGATGGATTTGGACCTGCTTGCGAAATTGAAAGCACAGATCATGGCCAGAGACCCCATCATCGACGTACTGAACCCACCGAAGTTCGGGTTCGAGGCGGTCGGCGGCTACGATGCCCTGAAGAAGCGGATCTATAACGACGTCATCCTCCCGATCAAATATCCTGAGTACGCCGAGGAATATGGCATCTGTCAACCGAAAGGCATCGTCATGTTCGGCCCGCCAGGATGCGGCAAGACGATCATCGCGAAGTCCATGCAGAAGGAACTGAACATGACCATGATCACGCTGCAGCCTGACAAGATCTTCTCGAAATGGGTCGGAGAATCGGAGAAAGCGCTGCGGAAGGTGTTCGGGTATCTCGAAGCACTCCAGCCATGCATCTTCTTTGTCGATGAATTCGATAAGATGGGTCGGAGAAACACAAGCTCGTCATCGGATGACAGCGGCGGCGCCCAAGTCGGACGGCAGATCTTCTCGATGCTGTTGGAGAAGCTCGGCGATGAGGAACGACGATGGATCTTCGTCGCGAACACCAACCTCATCGAAGCGATCGATCCAGCGATGTTGAGGACGGGTCGTATCGACAGCGTCGTGCCCGTGCCGTATCCAGATACAGCGGCAAGAGTGGAGATCCTCAAGATCCATGCCTTGAAGAAACGCAACCTGCGGCTCGAAAACAACATCGACTGGGACAAACTCGCTGGCGAGACCGAATACTGGGCGGGATCAGATCTGGAGAATCTCATCGTGAGGACTGCGACCATGAAACTTGAGAAAGCCGTGAAAGAGGGATCGAAGAGCAAGATCAGCCAGAAGGACATCCTGGAGGCTTTGAGCACGTTCAACGTGAACACTACAGCGAACAAGAAGCTGCAGGAGAGCATCATGGACCAGGCGATACGGTTCACGAACGATAAGAGGCTGAAGGACATCTTCAAACAGACGGTGGACAGCAAATCGTTCGACACGAGGATGAAATCCATGTCGTGGGAAGAACGGGTCAAAGAGGGACCGACACCACAGGCATGATAGAGCAACTGGCAGCGCAGACGATCGCTGGATTGATGATCGGTGTCCTTGGGGGCACCATCATCATCTACGTCATTG
>Ga0209777_10008255_pt1 | contig 11416 bp, 8 predicted proteins | sample FrelakmetHBP12HB_FD_187147 | JGI IMG/M metagenome (GOLD analysis project Ga0209777, IMG submission 187147) | Freshwater lake sediment microbial communities from the University of Notre Dame, USA, for methane emissions studies -HBP12 HB (SPAdes)... | ecosystem: Environmental > Aquatic >...
GGGGCCTTGGGGTTGATGGAGTGATCGTCAAGGAATTCAGTCAGGCAATATCAAAACTTTCGCCCGAAAAGTTCATCTATGATTTTTTAGTTAAGCATCTTAGTGTTAATAAAGTCTTCGTTGGATATGATTTCGCTTTCGGACACAAAAGAGCCGGCACAATAGCGATCTTGAAAAAGCTCGGTATCAAGTATGGCTTTTCGGTCAATGCGGTCAGGCCAATTATGACCCACGGCCATATAGTCAAAAGCTCGACCATACGCGATATGCTTACGCGCGGGGATTTCAGCAAGGCTATCCAGCTTTTAGGCCATCCTTACGTGATCACTGGAAAAGTCGTGAAGGGCAGGGGGAGGGGAAAAGAACTTGGTTTCCCGACGGCCAATTTAGGCATAGCTAAAGACAAGCTTGTTCCGGCTCATGGTGTTTATGCCGGTAGGCTTGGCAGCCGCAGGTGCGTGGTCAATATAGGGTCGCGGCCGACCTTTGCAGAAGAAAGATTTGCAATTGAAGTCCACATTCCCGGATTCCACGGTAATTTGAGGGGACAGGTAATTCAAGTTGATCTATATAAGCGCTTGAGAGATGAGATACATTTTGCGGATGTGGATAAGCTGAAGAAACAGATCGCTAGCGATATTATTTTGGCTAAGAAGCTGAAGCTATAGGCAGCTCAACCGTAAACGTCGTCCCTTCCCCAACTTTAGACTTAACCTTTATCTCCCCTTTATGCTCCTCGACTATCCTGCGTGTTATCGCGAGTCCGAGGCCTGTTCCTCCCTCTTTAGTGGTGAAGAAAGGGGAGAAGAGTTTTTTGAGGTTATCTTCCGATATCCCGTAGCCGGTGTCCTTGACGTCGATGCAGACTTTTTTATAGATATCGTCATAATATGTTTTGACCGTCAGTGTCCCGCCGTTCGCCATTGCCTGCGCGCCGTTCATTATGAGGTTCAAGAATATCTGCATGATCTGCTGTGAGTCCACCAAGACTTTCGGCACTTCGCTGAATTCTTTGACGACCTTAACATTTAGCTTCTTGAACGAGATCTCGGAAAGCCTTATTGTTTTATCAAGGATCTCGGTTATCTGCGTTGGTTCCCTGATGAGTTTTGACGGTTTGGCAAAGGAGACGAGGTCATTGACGATCCTGTTCAGTCTCTCGACTTCCGGCGGCACTATTTGTGTAAATTTAGCCCTGAACTCATGGTCGTCGAATCTTTCTGCCATCATCTGAACGAATAGCTGGAGGGATGTGAGCGGATTCCTTATTTCATGCGCGATGCCTGCGGCCATCGTTCCCAGCGCGGCCAGTTTCTCCGATTGCACAAGCTGGTCCTTTGTCTCCCTTAATTCCTTATATTGTTTCATAAGGTCGCTGTACATTATGGCGTTCTCGACTGCGACAGCCGCCTGGTTTGATAGGGTGGAGAGGAGCTGGATGTCGTCGTTTGAGTACATATCCCCGGATTTCTTTTCGCCAAGACAGAACACTGCTACAAGTTTATTTCCCATATACTTGCCTCGTGTAATGGAGGGGACACAGATCTGGGCATGAAGCTTTTCCATTTCTTTCTTTATGGTATTTAATCGTTTCTTTTCATCAGGCATTAGCAGTTTGCTGTTTAAAGTATTAACCACCTCATCTTTAAGCAGGATCTGTTTTGTGGAGAAAAGCTGTTTAAAAAGTTCATAATTAGTAGACAATGTTGTTCCATGAAGTTCTTTGCTTTTCCCTTCAGCAGCCCTAACGATGTACTTGTGGTTTGGTTCATCAAGAACCAAAGTAGATGTTTCTGTTAGATCCATTCTCCTTGCTACTATTCTAGTGGTAAGTTTTATCAGTCTATCAATGTCAGTGAGTAAGTTCATTGCTTCGCTGGATTGCATTAATGTTGCTTGATAATCATATTTCTTTTGAAAGAAGTATTGATTTGTTAGATTTGTAATAAATGTTTCTAGAGGCTTATAACCAATAGCAATAGCAAACGCGGTTAGTATCGCTGCCATCCATTGATTCATTCCAAGTGTTGCTTGAAATATGTTTTGGCCTAAAAATATTAAAAATGAATAAACCCCGATAATTGTAGCCATAAGAATAGAATAGATAATGCCCTTTTTGATAATAACTTCAATGTCCATAAGACGATGACGAACGATGGCATAAGTCATAATTACCCCATATACAATGTTAAGATAGTTGTCCAAAGGCGGAATCTGAATATTAAAAATAAGCATAAAATATGATAATGCCGCAACAACAATAACTGCGATTGCAGCAAATAAATATTTTAGTTGTTCTCTTTTGTGGCCAATTTGAGTTCTAAAGGCTTTTACTGTAACGATTAAGCTTAAATAGCCGCACAAGGTAAGCAGGAAAATAAGCCCAAAATATAATGGTCCAGGCATCGTTAAATATCTTACGGAATATCTGAAAACAACTCCTTGTGCAAAGAATGGCGTAAAAATCGATAACGCCAGAAATGTGGATATCGCGTAACACAGTTTGATGTTAAGGCGATCTTTTTCTCCAACAATTGTATAAATGGTGTGAACAAATAAGGAAGGGCTAAATGCGGCAAAGATGTTTAAGATCTTATCAATACTTTCTACGGTTGGCTTGTCCAAAAGTACACTTTCAAGAAAACAGCAAAAAATCCAACCTCCAATGACCCAACTTGATAATGCAAACATTTTATTTATTGGATTTTTTTTGTTGTTGGCTAGAACAAAGATGCCTAAAAATGTGATTATAATGGACGCCGATAAAGATGCAGATGCGTATATGTTCATGCTGCCACTAACTCTTTGCTGATATATTTGTTTGCCGCAATAATCTTTGAGTTTGTCAAAGACTGACCAAAACTTTTAAACCTATCTACTTCAAAGCCGTGTTTGTTTGCCAAGCTACCGATTTCGTCAATCTTATCTAACGAGAGGCCGCTGCCAATGGTGTAATTTTCAAATCGCTTTTCAAGGGTAAGGATCATAGTTTCACAAAGGCAAGCATAAGCATAACCGGACGGCAATCCAATATCAAAATTAATATACATGTTTCCTGGAGGTTTAATTAATCCGCCATCAATAATTACTATGTCATTTCTATTGTTTGATTTAGAAATATTCCTTGGTACGGAAGTGTCGCACACTAACGCCCCTCTTTTAAAATCATTTATGTCAATTAATTTGTTAGGCGAACTTGTGGCGAAAATAATAATATCAGATTCTAATACGGATTTTTTAATATCCGCTGAAACTAATATCTCCGCCTTACTGTTAGCCTTAATTGACTCAGCAAATTCCTTCAAACGATTTTGATTTCTTGCAACCAAAGATAATTTAGATACTTTCTTTGATAAAACGTATGAGCATGCGCTGCCAATTGAGCCTGATGCCCCAACAATAGTGACTTTAGCTTTATTTAGATCAAGCTTTAGTAGATTGGCAACTTTTAGCACTGCTTCAATGGTTGTTGAAGCTGTATAGGTATTGCCTGTAGTTACCGCAATATTAAGATTCTTTGCGACGACTTCTCCTTGGTTGCCTATTACAGAGGTCAAACCTCCCAAGCCTATGATTTTATCGCCGAGTGCTTCGGCTACTTTGCCAGCCTCAGTAATTTTTTGAAGAACAAGTGACCTGTCTAATTCTAATATTTGATCCGGCAATAACATTACAAGAATAAAATCGCCAATAATAGATTGCCCTGTTTTAGATTTTACGCCCAAGATTTCCGATGCTCTAAATGGTGGGATTTTCAAGAGGGTATCCTTAATTTCCTGTTCAGATAATTTGCTGAAATAAGGATTGAATTTGCATAGCAATTCTATTGATAATGGGTACCCAATAAAACCAAATCTTTCGTTCAATTTAACTCCTTAATTTATTGATTTTTAATTATCCCATACCCCCAAATCACTGTCAATTCTTCCTGCAACTGTCGAAAAAATCAACAACAGTTGGGGATAGTTTGTTCTTGATAAGCTTTGGTGTTAAAATTGCTAATGAGATGATGTAAATGAATTTGCTTCCTATACAAACACTGCTAACAAGTATTATTATTCTATCAGCAGGGATATTTGTATTATCTAAAGATATTAAATCCAAGTTAAATATCGTTTTTTGCTTATTCTGCTTCAGTGTTTTCATCTGGCTATTTATGTTTTCATTGATGTATATTAGCTCAAACTTGGATAGGGCACTTTTTTTGGGCCGCATCGGTGATATAGGCGTTATTTGTCTTCCCTTGCTGGCATATTATTTTGTTATTGTTTTGCTCAACAAGGATCTCAAACCTTATTCAACAATCTTTATTATATATTGTATATTAGCTATTCCTTTTCTTGTAATAAGTCAAACTAAATATCTTTTAAGTGAGATGAGGGTGTTTTCATGGGGACATTATCCAATTGCTGGCACTTTGTATTTCATCCCAATATCTTTTTTTGTTTTATTCTTTTCTTGTATTCCGCTTCTTTTTATGGAGCTTAAAAAGGAGAGAAACCAATTAAAATCTCAACAAATTAGATATGTTTTGGTTGCTTATATAGGGGCGGTTACAGGTTTTGTCGATTATCTGCCAAAATACAACATTGCGATTTATCCATGGGGGCACATTTCCGCTTCTATTTTTATTCTTATTATTGCATATGCAATATTAAAACACCATTTAATGGATATCAACATTGTCATTCGAAAAGGCTTGATTTATTCGATATTGCTCGGGGCCATCTCGGGTTTATATATTATCTTTCTTAATTTATCTAATAATATAATAGTTGGCAATACAATTAGTATTCCATTTCATATTCCTGCCTCCGCAATTCCGCCTCTAGTAAGTTCTTTGGCTTTTATTGCGCTCGGGTTATTTGTGTTGCTCAGAGGTAAAAACAAAGAAATTAATATACCTTTCTTTTGTTTTTGTTTCTTTACTTTTTGGTGGCAGTTCTGCATGTTCTTTATATTCTTGTTTCCTTCCCCTCAATTGGCAGCAACATGGTCAAAAGTGGTTTATTCCGGGATTATATTCATACCTATTGCTTTTACGCATTTTCTTTTAAACTTTATTAAATATAAAAGGAAAATTCTGATCGAGATATTTTATGTAATTGGCTTTGTATTTTTGATTCTGCTTTGGAGCACAAACAGGTTTATCAGTGGGTATTATTCTTATAAATGGGGATTTTATCCGCGTGCAGATTATTTGCATTTTGTTTATTTAATTTGCTTGCTTATTATTAATTCTATTGGTGTTTATATTGCCGTAAAAAAATATCTTGATACTAAAGATGAAAAAACAAGGAAACAGTTTCAATCCTTATTTTTAGCTTTTTGCTTTTATATGTGTGCGGCTGTCGACTTTTTGATTAATTACGGGATTGTGTTTTACCCGCCAGGGTATATTTTTATTCTGTCATCATTGTTCATCCTTGTTTATGCGATTTATAAATATAATTTAATCGAACTTGTAGCCGCTATTAAGAAGGGCATATTTTATTCTTTGATTATTGGTTTAGTAACGGGGATATATATGACGAGCATATATTTGTTCAGTTATTTGATAAAAAATGTATCTCAAAGTTTCTCGCTGATCTTTTCTTCACTTTTAATGGTTGTTTTTGCTATTCTCTTTCAACCCCTCCGCGACAAGATCCAAGATTTTATAGACAAGGTCTTTTTCCGCGGCAAATATGATTATCAGAAAACCCTGAAAGAATTAAGCCTCGCTGCCAGATCCATCGCAGGGCTCGATGAACTGCTCGATAAGGTTCTGACTGCCATCGTCAGCGTCATCAAATTAAACAATGCCTCCATCTATGTCCTGGATAAAAGGGGAGGGCAGTACATTATCAGGAAATCCATCGGCCCCGACATAAAAAGATCGGTTGTGCCTGAGAACGACGATATCGTTAGACAGCTCACATCAAAAAAAGAAGCCATAATGTATGACGAAATATCAAAAACTTCCGAGAATATCGGGAGCTTCATGAAGGAAATTGGCGCGGCGATAGTTTTTCCTATGATCGCAAAGAACGAACTTGTCGGGCTCCTCTGCCTAGGGGACAAACTCTCAGGCGAGGTCTACAGCGACGAAGATATAGATCTTCTTACTACCCTCTGCAACCAGATGGGAGTGTCTATCGAGAATGCCATGCTTTATGAAGACGCCCTGGAAGCACAGAAAAAACTATATCAGGCTGACAAGCTCGCCACACTAGGAGCCCTAGCTGCCAACTTCGCCCATGAGATCAAGAATCCTATAGCTGCCATCAAGGGTTTTTCTCAGGTCATTGATAGGGCTGTTGTCGAACATGATTCCGAAGCCATCAAGGATTTTAAGGATGTGGTTCCCAGACAGCTTGACAGGATAAACGAGATCGTTGAGAAGCTCCTTACTTTAAGCAGACCTCCGAAACTTGAAAAGAAAAAGATCGACATAAATAAACTTCTTGAAGAGATTGTTAAGTTAATGGCAATACAGGCGCTTAAGCAGAGAGTTGAGATAGTCAAGAGTTTCGACGACCTGCCGCAAACCCTGGCCGATCCCGAACAGCTGACGCAGGCTTTCCTTAACCTTATACTTAATGCGATCCAGTCAATGCCCGAAGGAGGGCAGATCGAGATAAGGACAAGGTTTATGGGTACGGACAGAATAATGGTCGAATTCATTGATAATGGCGTGGGGATCCCGAAGGAAAAGCTTTCGAGGATATTCGATCCTTTCTATACAACAAAAGAGAGCGGATCGGGCCTCGGGCTTTCCGTCACGCAGAAGATAATTATTGACCACCAGGGAAAGATCGATGTGGAATCGGAAGTAGGGAAGGGGACGAAGTTCAGCGTATTATTGCCGGTTGTTTAGAAAGTGTTACCCTTTTTTATAAGAGGGTCGCTTTATTCAATAAGCCTCCCATTAACATATTTTTCTACCTTCGATAGCTTGCCGTTTTCGTCATATGATTTGCTTAAACCATCTCGCATGTCATCAGAATAATTCTCCTCTGATTTAAGTTTCCCGTTCAAATTATAATATTTTGCCAGTCCGTTTAGCTTGCCATTAACATAATTGATCACGGCCCTAATTGTCCCGTTATCATTATAAATCTTTGTTAAACCTTCGAGCTCGCCATTTACAAAATTATCTCTCCGCCTGAGTATTCCGGTCTCATAATATGCTTTCCCTATGCCATTTGGTTTGCCATTAACATAAAGGATTATTGCTTCGAGCTTTCCGGAACTGAAGTACATCTTAGTTAAGCCCTCTGGCTTATCATTTTTATAAAATGATTCTATATAAAGTTTTCCATCCGGGTAATACATGTGCACCGGTCCATTTGGGATATGGCCAGTAAAACCAGTAACCTCACCGGATTCGGAAAGTGTTTTTACCGCAATTACTTTATCTCCCTGGTAATAAGTAAATATTTCTGGGCAGTTAAGTGAGTATTGCTTTGTGATCTTTGAGATTACTTCGGCATAAGAAAGGGAGGATATAAAGATAGCCATTAGAATTAAGCAAAGCGTTTTTTTCATGTTTATTTCACCGCCTGTATGAATTATACGCCCTGACAATAAATATTCAATGTGGATCAGCCACGCCCTTATCTCGGATGTCGTATGATGGGGGAAGGGGACGAAGTTCAGGGTAATACTGTCGGTAGTTGCCCGAAGACCTATTTATAACTGACCTTAGCTTTCCTCAAAAGCGCCTTTACGTAATTGACCGGTATCGCGAAATTCAGGTTCTGACCTTCCTTGTAAAATGCAAAGTTCACGCCGACAACTTCAAGGTCCCTGTTCAGCAGTGGTCCGCCGCTGCTTCCAGGCGATATCGGTGCGTCGATCTGGATGAATCTTGTGCCTTTAATAAATCTCAACTGGCTTATTATCCCCTTTGATACGGTGTTCATCAATCCCTGGGGAGCGCCTATCGTGTATATCTCGTTCCCGACATCTAGCTTGTCGGAATTCCCAAGTTTAAGTGAAGGAGTTTCAATCGCTCTTATCTTTAATATCGCAAGGTCCCTTAAGGGATCATTGGCGACGACCGAATCCACCACAAGGTTCTCTTTCTGCTTGTAGACGACATAGGCGGTTGCGGCTCCTTCAATGACATGCTGGTTTGTTATGACATATCCGTCGGAATTGACGAAAAATCCGCTGGCGAAGCCCAGGGACCTGTTGCTGCTGTCGTAAGAGTAGATGGTCACCACAGAATCGGAGCTCGTATCCAGCTTTTCCGAGATATTGCCTGCCCCGATAGAATTGTAAATAATGTAAAAAAGAGCTAGCATCAATGCCGCGGCCAGCAGCCAGGTGATCGTCTTAAGGCCTATTTCTCTCAGTTTCTTATGCTGCTTCGGCTTGGGAAAGAAAGGCTGCCTCGCGTCAATAACGGCCGTTCCGGCAAGAAGATCCCCGAGCCTTCTGCCTTTGGGAACAAAGATCATCATTAATAGCTCGATGACAGCGATTAACGGAATGAACAGTATGAAATTCCTGAAAAGCGACTGATACCATCTGCATTTTATCTGCGTATCGATGCCTATGACCCTGAGCCTGAGGATCTTTTTCATTATGCTCTGACCATTGAACAGCGCATCCTTAAATAGCATGTAAGTAAGGATGCCTAGCCATAGAACAAGGACGAAAATAAAGTAAGCTCCCTGCTCGAAAGCGATCGACGGTTCAGTGCTTATTTCGGGCAGCGTGAGAATAAGGTAGATCGCAAAGCAGGAAAGCAATGCTATCTCGACAAATGCCGCTATAAGCCTTCTTATGATAATACTGGACCTGCTTAGGAGATTTGTGTTCATTTTGAGAATATTATACACCTCTTTAAGCACCAAATTCAGCTTGAATTCTCGCTTCACAATTGTATACTTATTGGCAATGAACATGTATCTAAAAAACCATTTTCTCAAGCTTGCCGCGATGGGAATGATAATTGCCATACTGCCTTTTTACCTGTCATCGGCTGCGATGTCGGATACTACGAAAGAGACAAGAGTGACCGGGACTGTCTCTCTTGGCAACACAAGGAATGAAGTTTTAAAGGCCATGGGGAAACCGGAATCGCCGCTGACTTGCGACTTTTTCTATAATAAGGGCAAATGCGAGATATTGATCGCTTTTAACGATAAGACCAATCTTGTTGAGTCCATAATCATTATCGGCAAGAACTCGAAATATTCCGTAAGGGGAATAACGGGGGGATCGACGAAAGCCGACGTGGAGAAAACTTTCGGGAAAGCGGAAAGAGTGTTCGATTACAAAAAAAGCGGAGTTGAATGCTGGTATTATCCAAAAACAAATGTCAGCTTTGCCTTTAGCGGGAACAATGTTTCCTCTTTCAGCGTCAGCAATTGCAAATATTAAGAACCTCTCTTCACAAAGATCGAATTGATATGGATAGAAAGAGCACAAAAATAATATCCATTGGAAAAGTCAGGGTCGGCGGCGGCAATCCTGTCGCGGTCCAGTCGATGACAAAAACTTATACCCACGATATCAATGCGACCATAAAGCAGATACACAAGCTGCAGGATGCCGGATGTCAGATCGTCAGGTGCGCTGTGCCGGAAGAAAAGGATGCACTGGCGATCAAGCAGATCAAAAAGCACATCAAGATCCCACTTGTCGCAGATATTCACTTTAATTACAGACTGGCAATTGCCGCGATCGAAGCGGGCGCCGACAAGATAAGGATCAATCCTGGGAATATAGGCGGGGAAGAAAAGCTCAAGGCTGTTGTCTCGGCATGTAAAGAAAGAAATATCCCGATAAGGATAGGAGTAAATTCAGGTTCACTTGAAAAAGAAATATTAAAAAAATACAAGCATCCGACTGCAAAAGCCCTTGTTGAATCCGCGCTAAAGAACATTCGCATCCTTGAGAAGCTGAATTTTCATGACATTGTTGTTTCTATCAAGTCAACTAGCGTTCCCATAACGATAGAAGCATACAGGATGCTTTCGAGAAAGATCTGCTATCCATTGCATATTGGGATCACTGAAGCCGGGATTTCGACTTCCGGGATCATTAAGTCGTCGGTCGGAATAGGCGCTCTTCTTGCAGAGGGGATAGGCGACACGATAAGGGTTTCTTTGACCGGCGATCCCGTGACCGAAGTGATAGTCGCGAAGGAAATATTAAAATCTCTGGAACTTGAAAAATCGGGCGCCACTATAATTTCCTGTCCGACCTGCGGAAGGTGTGAGATCGATGTTGAGGCCATAGCGAAGGCGATCGAGAAAGCAACTAAAGGAGTTAAAAAACCCTTAAAAATTGCTATAATGGGGTGTGTGGTGAATGGGCCTGGCGAGGCGGCAGATGCTGATGTTGGGCTTGCGGGAGGGAAGGGGATGGGCCTGATCTTCAGGTCCGGGAAGATCGTGAAAAAGATCCCAGAAAGTGAAATGATAAGAGAACTGATGAATGAGGTGAAAAAGATAAAATGATAGACAGATATTCGCTTGAAAAGATGAAATCCATTTGGAGTGAGGATAATAAATTCAGGAAATGGCTTGAAGTGGAGCTCGCTGCCTGCGAGGCGTGGAGGTCACTTGGCAAGATACCCGAAGCTTCGCTGAGGAAGATCAAAAAAGACGCCAAGTTCTCGGTAAAAAGGATAAATGAGATAGAGAAGACCGTTGATCATGATGTCATCGCCTTTTTAACGAACGTTGCTGAGCATGTCGGCCCTGATTCAAGGTTCATACACATGGGGATGACATCCTCCGACGTTGTCGATACTTCGCTTTCTCTTCTTATGAGGGAATCGGCCCAGCTGATCATTGCGGACATAAAGGACCTTATAAGGGCCCTTAAGGCCAAGGCAAGACAGTACAAGCATACTCCGATGATCGGGAGAAGCCACGGGATACATGCGGAACCGACGACTTTCGGCCTCAAGATGGCGCTTTATTTTGAAGAAATGAAGAGAGACCTCGACAGGATGACAAGGGCGATGGATGTAATAAGCGTAGGAAAATTTTCCGGAGCCGTGGGGACATACTCGAACATCGATCCAAAAGTGGAGGAGATCGCTTGCAAGAAACTGGGCATAAAGAGAGCAGAGGTCTCTACACAGGTCATCCAGAGGGACAGGCACGCTGAATATTTGACCACAATAGCTATCGTTGCCGCCACGCTTGAGAAGATCGCAACGGAAATAAGGAACCTGCAGAGGACCGAGATACAGGAGGCGGAAGAGCCATTCAAGCAGGGACAGAAGGGTTCATCGGCCATGCCTCACAAGAGAAATCCCATAACCTGCGAAAGGATATCGGGACTGGCCAGAGTTTTGAGAGCTAACGCTCTTGTTTCTCTGGAAAATGTGGCTTTATGGCATGAAAGGGACATTACTCACTCATCGACTGAACGGCTAATAATCCCTGACAGTTCGATATTGATCGAT
>Ga0209777_10008256_pt1 | contig 11416 bp, 6 predicted proteins | sample FrelakmetHBP12HB_FD_187147 | JGI IMG/M metagenome (GOLD analysis project Ga0209777, IMG submission 187147) | Freshwater lake sediment microbial communities from the University of Notre Dame, USA, for methane emissions studies -HBP12 HB (SPAdes)... | ecosystem: Environmental > Aquatic >...
GTTTTCTGGAAGAAGGGAAAACGGCACTGTTTGGCAAACTCCTTGCCCGCGAATTTACCGAATCTACCGGGGCATTGGATATTTTAGTGGAAGACTTCATCAGGCCAACGTTCATCAAATTATCCTCCATAGTCAGAGAAATTATGGGTGATAAATCTCCTGACAAAATAGTAGAACTTTGTGCTATGAGTATCATTGGCCAATGTCTTTATTTCCGCAACGCCCGGCCTATTATTTTCCGGCTGCGACATAAAGAAGGATATACTGACGAAGACATCAAAGAAATTGCCGAACATATAGTAAAATTTTCTCTAAAAGGATTACAAAACTATTAGTACACGATCACAATCAGGTGAGTACAAAAATCAGTATGCAGTAATGCATTGACATTATCAAAAGGAATAGGTGAAATTGGGCATGATGCAAACATCGAAGTTGGAAAAGAAAACCGGACAAGATCCAAACATGATTCAAAGATTTTTTTATTTTATCCGCCGCCACTGGGTAATATTTATTGTAACCGGCATCCTCATCATTGTGGGCATAATATTTATCGCGCCAAATATGTTGAAGTTCGGTACAAGTAAAAAATCTGGCGATCAGCCTCCACAACCTGTAACGGCATTAATGACAAATAAAGTTGCTTTTGATGTCTATCTGAAAGGGTTAGGTACCGTCACTCCCACAAACACCGTTACTGTCAAATCTCAGGTCAGCGGTCAGTTAATGAGCGTGGACTTTAAAGAAGGGCAACATGTTAATAAAGGTGACCTGATTGCAGAAATTGATCCACGCCCTTTCCAGGTTCAACTTATGCAAGCCGAGGGACAGCTTGTCCGTGACGAAGCGTTTCTGAAAAACGCTGAGAGTGATCTGGCGCTTTACAAGCAGTTGCTGGCCCAGGATTCCATTGCCGCGCAACAGGTAACAACACAGGATGCATTGGTGAAGCAGTACCACGGCATAATTGAAACAGACAAGGGTCAAATTGCCAATGCTAAACTCCAGCTTACTTATTCCCGCGTTATCGCCCCTATTACGGGGCGCGTCGGTTTGCGGCAAGTTGATCCCGGCAATATGGTTCAGGTTACCGATCCCAACGGTATCGTGGTAATCACACAATTGCAACCAATCACGGTTGTGTTTTCACTGCCCCAAGACAATTTGACGATTTTGATGAAACGCTGGAATGCCAGAACGATCTTACCCGCCCAGGCCTATGACCAAGAAGGCAAGGTATTACTGGCCACCGGTAAACTGCTCGCCATTGATAATCAGATTGATACAACAACGGGAACAATTAAACTGAAGGCAATATTTGACAATAAGGATAACAAACTCTTTCCCAATCAATTTGTTAATGTTCGGCTGAAAGTGGACACTCTGCGTAATGCAACTGTAATGTCCACTGCTGCAGTGCAGCGCGGAAGTATCGGCACTTTTGCTTATGTGATCAAAGATGACAAAACTGCAACTGTGAGGATGTTGAAGCTGGGTCCGGCTGAAGGCGATAATGTTGTCGTAATGGAAGGCCTGGCACCCGGAGAATTGGTGGTAACCGTCGGAGGCGATAAACTGCGCGAGGGTACCAAAGTTGAGATTATAACACCGGCTGGTAAAGAGGCATCAGTGCCAAATAAAAAAACAAACACCGCTGCCGGACAAAAGAAACGTCGGTCTTCAGTACCAAAGTAAACTATGCCGGCTTCTACTCTTGTTTACATAATTCCTGTCCCCGGAATAAGATAGGCAAATGTATGAATCCTTCACGTCCTTTCATCTTACGTCCTGTGGCTACATCGTTGTTCATGGCAGCGATTCTGCTTGCGGGCATCATCGGTTATCATGTACTGCCCATTTCCGCGCTGCCTCAGGTTGATTACCCGACTATTCAGGTTGTGACCCTTTACCCCGGGGCAAGTCCGGACGTTGTAACTTCCTCCATTACTGCGCCAATGGAGCGCCAATTCGGCCAGATGCCGGGGCTGAACCAGATGTCTTCGACAAGCTCGGGCGGAGCATCGGTAATTACGCTGCAATTCAGTCTCAGCCTGAGCCTTGATGTCGCGGAGCAGGAAGTGCAAGCGGCGATCAATGCGGCCACTACTTTTCTTCCCACAGACCTGCCGATGCCACCGATCTACAGCAAAGTCAACCCGGCGGATGCACCGATTATGACCCTGGCAATAACATCCAAAACTTTGCCGTTACCGAAAGTTCAGGATCTCATTGACACGCGTGTCGCCCAGAAAATATCACAATTGCCGGGTGTTGGACTGGTCAGTATCAGCGGCGGACAAAAACCGGCGATACGCATTCAGGCCAATCCCAAAGCACTGGCAGCCTATAAGCTCATGCTGGAGGATTTGCGCACGACCATCGGCAATGCCAACGTCAATCAGGCTAAAGGCAGTTTTGACGGCCAGGAGCGCGCCTCCACAATTGATGCCAATGATCAGATCAAGTTAGCCGCGGAATATGAAAAAGTCATTATTGCATACCGCAATGGCTCTCCGGTGCGCATTACCGATGTAGCGGATGTCCGCGATGATGCTGAAAATGTAAGCCTTGCGGCCTGGCAAAATCAGACGCCGGCCGTCATCGTGAATATTCAGCGTCAGCCGGGCGCCAATGTCATCGAAGTTGTCAACCGCATTAAAAATATAATCCCGCAATTGCGTTCATCATTGCCCGGGTCGGTTGACGTTATCATGCTGACCGACCGTACCACGACCATCCGGACATCAGTGAATGACGTTCAGTTTGAACTGTTCCTGGCCATTGCCCTTGTCGTTATGGTTATTTTCCTTTTTCTGCGCAATTTATCCGCAACAATTATTCCAAGTATCGCCGTGCCGCTATCGCTTGTCGGAACATTCGGACTCATGTACCTTTTCGGCTTCAGCATCAACAATCTGACTTTGATGGCTTTGACGATCTCCACCGGATTTGTCGTGGATGACGCGATTGTTGTTATAGAAAATATAGCCCGTTATATCGAACAGGGGCTGTCCCCGATGGAAGCCGCCCTCAAAGGTTCTAAGCAGATTGCCTTTACCATCATTTCGCTTACTTTTTCCCTGGTCGCCGTTCTGATTCCTCTTCTCTTCATGGGAGATGTTGTGGGCCGGCTTTTTCGGGAATTTGCGATCACCTTATCAGTAGCCATATTGATTTCAGCAGTCATTTCGCTGACTCTTACGCCGATGATGTGCTCCAAACTATTGCGGCATGTACCGGAAGAAAAGCAAGGACGTTTTTATCATCAAAGCGGCTTGTTTTTGGAAAGAGTAATTGCCCGCTACGGTAAGATGCTCACCTGGGTTCTTGATCATCAAAAGGCCACGCTCACGGTGGCTATTTCAACGCTTATACTGACAATTATTTTGTATATCATTATACCCAAAGGTTTCTTCCCCGTGCAGGACACGGGCATGATTATCGGTATATCGGAAGCTCCGCAATCGATTTCATTTTCCGCCATGGCCGAGCGTCAGCAGGCGCTGGCCAAAATGATTCTGCAGGACCCGGCAGTGGAGAGCCTGTCTTCCTTCATTGGCGTGGATGGAACAAATATTACATTAAACAGCGGACGCATGATGATCAATCTGATCCCGAAGAATAAACGCGACCTTGACGCCTCCGGCGTTATCCGCCGCTTGCAGACAAGGCTTGCCGCGGCCGAAGGGATATCCCTTTATATGCAGCCGGTGCAGGATCTGACAATTGAAGACAAGGTAAGCCGCACCCAATATCAATTTACACTGGAGTGTGCCGATTCTGACGAACTCAGCCTTTGGACGGGCCGCCTCGTCGATCGCATTTCTCACTCACCGCACCTTACTGATGTGGCCAGTGACTTACAGGATCAGGGATTACAGGCTTATGTGGATATCGATCGCAATGCGGCCGGCCGGCTCGGCATTACGACCGCTGCTATTGATAATATCCTTTATGACGCTTTTGGCCAGCGCCTTGTTTCCACTATCTTCACGCAATCAAACCAATACCGCGTGGTTCTGGAGGTAAAGCCTGATTATAAAAAAGGACCGGTAGCCCTGAACGATTTGTATATAACCTCACAGTCCGGGACACAGGTTCCCTTGGGGGCAATCGTCCGGATATCGGAAAAACCGGCGCCGCTTGTCGTCAGTCACCAGGGGCAATTTCCCTGTGCCACAATTTCTTTTAATCTATCGCCAGGCGCATCACTGGGAGATGCCGTCTCGGCTATCGAAAAAGCCGAGCGCGAAATCGGCATACCTATCAGCGTCAAGACCGGCTTCCAGGGAGCGGCACTTGCTTTTAGGGCATCGCTCACCGGCACTTTGTTTTTGATCCTGGCTGCTATCATCACGGTGTATATAGTCCTGGGTATTCTTTATGAAAGTTATATCCATCCGATGACGATTTTATCCACTCTTCCTTCCGCCGGAGTAGGCGCTTTGCTGGCGCTGATGATTTCCGGAACCGATCTGGGAATCATCGGTATCATCGGCATCATCCTGCTCATCGGTATCGTAAAGAAGAATGCCATCATGATGATTGACTTTGCCCTGGATGCGGAGCGCAAAGAAGGCAAACCGCCGCGGGAAGCGATTTATCAGGCATGTTTGCTGCGTTTCCGGCCGATTATGATGACGACAATGGCTGCCCTACTTGGTGCGCTGCCACTGATGATCGGTACCGGAGTGGGATCGGAGTTGCGCCATCCTCTGGGTATTACTATGGTGGGAGGGCTTATTTTGAGTCAGATACTGACACTCTTTACAACTCCCGTAATTTATCTGGCTTTTGACGGCCTGAGCCGTCAAATCAGAACTCGAATAGGCCGTCATCCAGTAATGGTTGATAAAGGCGATGGGACTGTATTATGAGTATCTCCACTCCTTTCATTCATCGTCCGGTAGCGACAACCCTGATCACGCTGGGTATTGCTCTAGCCGGTTTGGTTGCGTTTAGACTGTTGCCGGTAGCGGCACTGCCGCAGGTGGACTTTCCCACAATATCCGTGTCAGCTTCTTTTCCCGGAGCCAGCCCGGAAACAATGGCCGCCACAGTGGCCACGCCTCTGGAGAGGTCGCTAGGGCGCATTGCCGGCATCACCGAGATGACTTCGACAAGCTCGCTGGGATCGACTCGGATCACTTTGCAATTTGATCTGGACCGGGATATCGATGGGGCGGCGCGTGATGTGCAAGCAGCCATCAATGCAGCACGCAGCCTTCTGCCTTCGGGATTACCCAGTAACCCGACCTATCGCAAAGTAAACCCGGCGGACGCCCCTATTCTCATTTTAGCTCTTACCTCGGATACCATGACCAGAGGCCAGCTCTACGATGCAGCTTCTACTATTCTGGCGCAAAAACTTTCTCAGATAAAAGGTATCGGCCAGGTCTTCGTCGGCGGCAGTTCGCTGCCGGCTGTTCGTGTGGAATTGAATCCGGCCTTGCTCAACCATTATGGAATAAGTCCGGAGCAGGTGCGCTTATACATTGCCGCTTCCAATGCCAACCGGCCCAAAGGTTCCGTGGAAACAGGCGATAAACGTTGGCAGATCTATGCCAATGACCAGGCTAAGAAAGCGTCCGACTATATTCCATTAATTGTATCTTATCACAATGGCGCGGCTGTGCGACTTTCCGATTTAGGCGAGGTGGTCGATTCGGTAGAGGATTTGCGCACTGCCGGGTTATACAACAGCAAACCGTCCGTTTTGTTGATCATAACCAAGCAGCCTGGCGCCAATGTCATCGAAACGGTCGATCGCGTCAAGGAAATTTTACCGCAGTTGCAAGCGTCCATACCGGCGGCGATCAATTTACAGATTGCTTCTGATCGTACCCCGACAATTCGGGCATCATTGAAAGAGGTCGAACGCACCCTGGTTATCTCTATCGCGCTGGTGATTCTTGTTGTATTTTTGTTTTTGCGCAATATTTATTCGACATTTATTCCCAGTATTGCCGTACCTGTTTCACTGATCGGCACCTTTGGTGTTATGTATCTGGCCGGTTACACGCTGGACAACCTTTCCCTGATGGCGCTCACCGTTGCCACCGGCTTTGTTGTTGATGATGCTATTGTTGTTCTGGAGAATATCTCCCGCCATATTGAGGCAGGCCTGACTCCTTTTCAGGCGGCGCTTATCGGAGCAAAAGAAGTAGGTTTTACCGTACTTTCGATGAGCCTCTCCCTGATAGCCGTATTTATCCCCATTTTATTGATGGGTGGAATTGTGGGCAGGCTTTTCCGCGAGTTTGCGGTTGTGCTTTCCGCGGCCATCCTGGTTTCGCTGGTTGTATCTCTGACCACAACACCAATGATGTGCGCCCGCCTGTTGCGCTCGAAAGAAGAGCTAAGTAAAGGCTGGTTCTATGGGAAAAGTGAACAGATATTTGAGGCAGTCCTCAACTTGTATAGACGATCGCTCAGTTGGGCATTGCGGCACAGCTTGCTCACAATATTGACATTATTTGTTGTTATCGGCCTGAATGTTTTCCTTTACATCAAAATTCCCAAGGGGTTTTTCCCGCAGCAGGATACAGGAGCTCTGGTCGGCACGATCCAGGCTGACCAGAGTATCTCTTTTCAAGCCATGCAACGCAAGCTGATCAGCATCATGGACATCATTCGTGCCGATCCGGCTGTTTACAGCATAGCCGGTTTTACAGGAGGCGGGCAACGTAATTCCGGTTTCATGTACATTAATCTGAAGCCAATCAGTGAACGCAATGCTTCCCCCGATCAAGTAATGGCCAGACTGCGTCCCAAGCTGGCGCGTGAAGCAGGAGCAAGGCTCTATCTTCAGTCGGTGCAGGACATCCGCACCGGTGGCCGGGCGGCCGGAGCTACCTACCAATATACTTTGCAGGCCGAAGATCTTACTGAATTACGGTTATGGGAGAAGCGCATCAAAGACGCCTTCAGCGAACTTCCCGAATTGACGGATGTCAATACCGATGAGCAGGATAGAGGATTGCAGAGTTCCGTTACTTTTAATCGTGATACAGCCTCGCGCATGGGAATTACTCCGGCACTTATTGATACGACATTAAATGATTACTTCGGCCAGCGTCAGGTATCCACTATTTACAATCCTCTAAATCAATATCATGTCATTATGGAAGCTTCACCTCCCAACTGGCAAAGCCCGGAATCCCTCAAAGATGTATATCTTATTATCCCCGCCAATGCGGGGCTTCCGAATGGATCGCAGGTGCCACTTTTGTCCTTTGCCAGCTATGGTTTGACCAATACACCGCTTGCCGTCAACCATCAGGGACAATTTGCCGCAACCACGATTTCTTTTAATCTTCCCCTGGGAGTATCTCTTTCTCAGGCAACAGTGGCGATTTCGAAAACAATGAATCGGCTCGGCGTTCCTGGTTCCATCAGAGGAAGTTTTCAGGGAACTGCCCAAACATTTCAGCAATCTTTACAGAGCATACCATGGTTAATTCTGGCGGCAATTATTGCCATATACATTGTGCTGGGCATACTCTACGAGAGCTATGTACACCCGGTCACTATTTTATCCACACTGCCCTCCGCCGGTGTGGGAGCATTACTGGCATTAATGTTATTCAATACGGAGTTCAGCATTATGGCTTTAATTGGCGTTATTCTGCTGATCGGCATTGTCAAGAAAAATGCCATTTTGATGATTGATTTTGCTCTGGACAAGGAACGAAAGGAAGGAAAAAGCCCGGAAGAATCGATATTTGAAGCCTGCCTGATGCGTTTCCGGCCGATTATGATGACGACGATGGCGGCGCTTTTCGGCGCCCTGCCTTTGATCTTGCTCACCGGAGATGGTTCCGAATTGCGCAGACCTTTGGGAATTTCTATCGTTGGCGGGCTAATTGTCAGTCAGATTCTAACGCTATATACGACTCCTGTTGTTTATTTATATCTTGATCGTTTCCGGCTGTTTTGTTTAAGGATATTGCGACACAGAAGTGACCGATTGCCTAAGCAGGTGTTGGAGCAAACTTAAAAAGGATTATTATGAAAAAATTATTAATATTGCAAATTCTTCTTGTTGTTTTACTTATAACATCCGGCTGCTCTGTCGGACCCGATTATAAACGTCCCGACACACCGGTACCATCATCCTTCAAGGAACTAAAGGGTTGGCGGGAAGCCCTGCCCCGCGATCAGGAAATCAGAACAAATTGGTGGGAAGCTTTCGGCGATTCTACACTCAACTCACTGGCAGAGCAGGTCAATGTATCAAACCAGTCGATTGCTCTGGCGGAATCTCAATATCGTCAGGCCCAGGCGCTGGTACAACTGGCTCGGGCTAATTACTTCCCTACTGTCGCTGCGGGGGCAGCCTATACGCACACACTACCGTCGGGGGGTGCGGGAACATATAGTGCGGTAGACCAGCATCAGGTTTCTCTCAATGCCGCATGGGAAGTGGATTTATGGGGGAAAGTACGCAGGCAAGTAGAATCCAGTGCAGCAACTGCCGAAGCATCTTTTGCTGATTTACAAGCTATGCGGTTATCAATGCAAGCGGAACTCGCCCTGAATTATTTTCAACTAAGGATTTTAGATGCCCAAAAGAAAAATCTTGAGGAAGCAGTTCAAGCATATTCAAAAGCGCTGGAACTTACGCAAAACCGCTACAATGCTGGCGTCATAGCCAAAGCTGATGTCGCGGCAGCCCAAACCCAACTTAAATCCACTCAAGCTCAGGCTATCGATGTCGGTGTGCAGCGGGCGCAACTGGAGCATGCCATTGCCATCTTAATCGGCAAACCGCCGGCCGATTTTTCTCTGCCGCCGGTGACATTTGCTGCACCGCAAATCAAAATTCCGGTAGGTATTCCCTCCGATCTGCTGGAACGCAGGCCGGATATTGCCTCGGCGGAGCGCAAGATGGCCGCGGCCAATGCGCAGATCGGAGTGGCCAAAGCGGCGTATTATCCATCCATTTCTCTTTCCGGGTCATTGGGATATGCAAGCGCAGAGCTGGCCACCCTGTTTACATCACCCAGCTTTTTCTGGGCTATCGGACCGATGGCTCTGGCTGCAACTTTATTTGACGCCGGCGCGCGTAAAGCACAGACCGAGCAAGCAATGGCCGCATACGATGGAACAGTAGCCTTTTACCGGCAAACTGTTCTTACGGGATTTCAGGATGTTGAAGACAACCTCGCCGCTCTGCGCATTCTTGATGAGGAAGCGCAAATGCAGGAGCAAGCGGTAAATTCCGCTCACGAATCTGTGACTCTGACAACGAACCAGTATCGGGCGGGAATTGTCAGTTACCTGAACGTTGTTACCGCCCAGACTATTGCCCTGACCAATGAAAGAGCGGCTATCACTATCAGCGGCCAGCGCCTGAACGCGGCTGTCCTGCTTATTAAAGCGCTTGGTGGCGGGTGGAGTACGCCGGAAGCACCTGGTGACAATCAAAAATAAAATTTCTAAAATACGCTTGACGCCTAGAGATATGAATAAGAAATTTAGAATTTATGTATTATAAGTCTTCCCCCAAAAAATCATCATCTCCCAATACTAAATAAATCGTTATTTTTTCAACAAATCTTTTATTTGTGTATTTTGTAAAAAAGGCGCCTCGCCACAGATTAGCGTAGAATAAAGAAAGGCATTCATATAAAAAATTTATGTGAACAAACATTACCTTAAAAGTGCAAGATAATTATATTGACCTTACACCGGATTTTAGGTATTAATCCACACCTCATGTGCATTTGAGAACATTAATATGTTCTTTACATAATTTTAAATTGTTTTTAAAATATATTTTAATGATGCAACACTTGTAAACAGCTCAAAAAGGAGGAATATAATATAATGAGCACGGAAATAAAGGCACCCATGACCGGAAAGATCGCCAGCATAGTTGTTCACGTGGGTGATCAAGTCAACGTAGACGACGAGGTCGTCATCATGGATGCCATGAAAATGGAAATACCCGTCTATACGCCCGTTCAGGGAACAGTTAAGGAAATAAAAGTTAAGGAAGGTGATTCCGTAAAAACAGATCAAGTTCTAATGATCATTGTTTAAAAATAGACACCTACTTGGCGGAAGCTTTTTTGAGCCGCCAAACTGTTTACAAGAAGCATTCTTAGCCGCTTGAAACAAGTCGGACCATTTATGACATCAATCTTCATAAATATTATGGACAAACTACGAGTAAACCTATTCGGTTATTATATTTCCTGTTTTAATATATTCTATACAGCTCTATATGAATAGCTCGCAGATTTACATAAAACCTTCAACAACACCTTATAATATGTATATAAAGGGTGATGACCATGATTGATCGCAATCAACCAATCCATCCACTCGGAACCAAAGCCCGTGTTCTGCTGACAAGTGTCTTTGGACCATATGCTCAGGATGACGAATACGGAAGCCGGAAGATCAACCCGATGGAACTTTATGAAAACCAAGTAACCCGGGTTCAAGGTGGCTTTTCCCTGCGCATGTTTCACCGCTCCTTCGGCCTGATGATGATTCAAGCTAATCTGGAAGCACCCTGCACATTCATGGATTTTCCCACGCTTGACGGCTTCATCGAAGAAATCAGCCATCGGACCTACGACATTATCGGTATCAGCTCTATTCTCCCGAATATCGGCAAGGTCAAAAAGATGTGCGAGTTGATCCGGCAGCATCAGCCCGCAGCCAAGATCGTTATCGGCGGGCATATCACCAACAAAGAAGGTCTTGATCAGATAATTGATGCGGACATTATTGTTCGTGGCGAGGGTATCCGGTGGTTTCAGCGTTATCTCGGACAGGATGACAAGGCTCCCATCAAACACCCCATAACCCTTTCCGGATTTGGCGGGCGAATGATGGGTGTCCGTCTGGGCCATAGACCGGGTGGCATTGCTGCTATTCTGATTCCCTCTGTCGGTTGTCCCGTCGGCTGTAATTTCTGCTCTACTTCGGCTTTGTTTGGCGGCAAAGGCAATTTCATCAATTTTTATGAGACAGGTGATGAACTCTTTGCGGTCATGTGCAAAATAGAAGAAAAACTCAAGGTGCACTCCTTCTTCGTCCTGGATGAAAATTTTCTCCTCCACAAAAAAAGAGCGCTCCGATTACTGGAGCTGATGGAAAAAAACAATAAAAGCTGGGCCATATTCGTATTCGCCTCCGCCAGGGTTGTGCAATCCTATACCATTGATCAATTAGTGAGATTGGGTATCGGCTGGATCTGGATGGGGATGGAAGGGGAAGAGAGCGCCTACGATAAACTAAAGGGAGTAGATACGCGCGCCCTGGTCAAACTTCTGCAATCTAATGGTACCCGTGTCCTAGGCTCATCAATCATTGGACTAGAAAACCAGAGACCGGAAAATATAGATGCGATTATTGATTATGCCATCAGCCATGGAACTGTTTTTCACCAATTCATGCT
>Ga0209777_10008257_pt1 | contig 11416 bp, 9 predicted proteins | sample FrelakmetHBP12HB_FD_187147 | JGI IMG/M metagenome (GOLD analysis project Ga0209777, IMG submission 187147) | Freshwater lake sediment microbial communities from the University of Notre Dame, USA, for methane emissions studies -HBP12 HB (SPAdes)... | ecosystem: Environmental > Aquatic >...
CCCATAGCTGCTGACCATCCAAAAATACCCCCCGGTTGGACACGTGTCACGGTCATGATTGGTCCATCTTCGGGTTTAAAACGGATTGTAACCTCACCTGAAACCACCAGGTAAAGATACTCAGCGAAATCTCCCTGCTCAAAGACCACCGTTCCCGCTACCCATGCCTGGGGCGCGAAGTATGGCGCCAAGCGTTGGATATCCGTCACGCATAAACCGGTGAAGAAAGCAAGGGAAGCGTATTTTTCTAGGTTCATTACTTTATATACGATATTAGCCAATGCTGTCCATCCTTTGTAGTGGCAAATATCCTAAAACCCCGGACATTCGTCCGTGTGTAATGTCATGACCTTTCCAGATTCGGGTATACTTTGGCGGGATTCTTTACTATCAGGAATTTCATCTACTGAAAAAAAAGAATGCCGATTTATCGATCGGGGCTTTACTCGTTGGAAACCAGGTAGAGTTTCCCCGCTTAATATTGATCACAATCCTGCATTTATGTCCAGCTTACCGAAACCGAACCGTCGGTCAACATTGTTATCCACCATGTTTGTTGCAGGTATTTTCATCCTTGTTGCAGGGTTGATTCCACTACCGGTAAAAAGCCAAAAGGCTACACTGAACAGTGTCGCCCCGGCTATAGCTCCCACTGTGCTAAATTTACCGGGCCCCCATCTATCTCAGACTGATCTCCAGGGAAATCTAGTCTCGATACAGCCTGATCGAGGAAAGGTGATCTTGGTAAATATTAGGGCTGCCCAGTGCCCACCATGTCAGGATGGGATGCCGGATTTGCAAGCTCACTATACCTCCCATGCAAGGCAGGGTTTGCCATTATCGCTATCGAATCAGGAGAACCTATCAACCAGGTCATCAGCTTTTTTCCGAATTGTGGATTGACCTTCCCGATCTGGCTGGACCCGAAAGGCTTAGCGCTGGAGGCCTTTAATATTTATAATTTACCCAGTTCCTATAATTGACAAAAGTGGAAAGGTTCGCCTATCATGGACAAGTGAGGTAAACCTGCCACCTTGGATAAATATATCACCCGCTTTTGGAGGAAAAATAATGAATACAAACGTGACCTGGAATCAAGGAATGAGTTTTACCGGTTCCGCAGAAAGCGGCTTTAAAGTTCCCCTTGGCGGGGGTACTGATGTAGGGGATGCCAATAAAGGATTCCGCCCTCTGGAGCTGATGGCTATCAGCCTAGCTGGATGTACAGCGATGGATGTCATTTCCATCCTGGAGAAAAAACAACAGGTCGTCACCGCTTTTGAAGTCAAGGTTCAAGCAGACCGTGCTGACCAACACCCAAAAATCTTCACCCGTGCTGTCATAACCTATATGGTGACCGGACGTGCCGTAGATGAAACTGCTGTAGTACGATCCATTGAACTTTCAGCCACTAAATATTGTCCAGCCCAGGCGATGCTTGGGAAAATCATGCCCATCGACCTGTTGTATGATATTTATGAGGAAACCAATGGGGATGTTCCCAGGCTGGTAAAACAGGGTAAATACCAGCTAAAATAGGGTTTTCCCCGTACTTTTTTGTAAATACAAAACAAGGATTGGAGAGTATTCATGCCATCCTGGTTTTTTCTAAATTCATTTCCCTGCCGTTACCTGACTTGCGGTATTTGAGCACGAGCAGGCTATAACTGTCTGATTACCACGGGACAAACTGCCTTCATAGGGTGCATTCCCAGCATGTGCAATCCAGCCCTCCAGATTGAATGGAATGGCACCGTCAGCCGGGATCCATTCACCGTTGTACTTGCGGGCAATATGAACGTGCGTACCCGAGGCTGTTCCTCCCTCGCAAGAAGGATATCCGACCGGATCGCCCACCTTCAACTCTTCCCCCACCGTGGCCCGCCCAATGGTTGCTACATGCAAATACAAAATATCCCATCCGGTGTGCTCGTCGCCATCTTCATCAAGATCCAGAATCACCACGCCCGTCTCTGAACGAACGACCACACCATTTGCCACTGCAGTTGCAAGTTTCGTTGTTGTAATGCAACCTTGGCCTACAGAAGGGGGCGCAAAGTCGAGAGCAGCCCAAGGTAATAAGGATCCCCAGCCGGTGTGTGGTCCCCCCGTAAGCGTCCAACTTTCCCCTGCCGGGAAGGGAAATTTCATTACCGGTTGCTGCAAGCTGACCGGAATGTCCGGTTGATCAGCCTTCCATGGATCACCAAATAAGATCTGGTAAGTATGGGCCAAGCCAGCTGGTCCAATGGCTCTCCTGTATTCTTCAATGGAGGAATTCTGCAGAAAATAGTACTGCAAACCAACAGTTGCTGCTGTCTGCCAGGGATCAGGCCTTTCTATAGTTCCGTCACTGTGCTGAAAAGCGGTCAAATCACCGGTTCTCCAGCCGTAGTACCCATTATTGAGGATATTGGCGGCCCAAACGAGCTGCAGGTAAAGGCCAGCATCCGTATAATTTACATCTCCAAGTGGATAATCCCCGCTGGGTGGGATTGATTGGGAAAGAGCTCCGATCTGGTATTCCAGGACCGCAAGTAATAACCGCGGACTGACGCTGTAATTAATCGCTACTATATCCACGATCTCAGCTCCTGAATGATTGGCATCACCAGCAACCCCGCGGTAATCCTTCAACCAGCCTGGGTGACTTGATACAAACGCAATAGTATTGAAGCCAACTGCAGCAGGCCCGTCAACGAATAGTTCATCAGGGAGGATCTGGAATTCTGTCCCCCAGAAAGGCAGGAAGTAAATTGGGATTTTCATTGGCATCCCCGGTGGCATCGTGGTGGCATCAGCCGGGATGTTCGGGTTAGTTTCCCGAATTTCCTGCACCGTCGTGTTAAAGCGGGCCGCCAACGCTGGGAGCGTATCACCAGATTGGGCAATATAATCAACCAGTTCCCCGGGGTTATACATTGGGCGAGTGGATTCCGCAGTCGGTGCCGGCCCGGGTGTTTGGGTGGGTATTTTACTCGTGGAAGTTAAATTACCACTCCCCGGTTGACACGCCACCAAGGGTAGAATCAGGAGGAACAGGATATGTTTTTTAAAATTGGGCACGGTCTTAGGTACTTATTCGTTCGGCTTGCGGATAATATGTGAATTACCTGAACTATATTGGTTGGCTGTGACAGTTTGGTCGCCTTTGGTCAAGGTACCTTTATATGGAGCGTCACCTGCGTGGGCTGTCCAACCACTCATGACAAATGGCAAGGGGCCACCTGCAGCAACCCACTCGCCATTATATTTGCGGGCAATATGAACGTGTGTCCCTGTTGCTTCTCCACCTTCACAGGAAGGGTGGCCAATTCGGTCCCCCGCTTTGACCACCGTATCCACTGGGATGCGGTCCTTGGTGGCAATGTGCAGGTAGAGTACATCCCATCCCGTCTCCTCGTTACCGTCCCCGTCAAGGTCAAGGACCACATAACCTGCATCGGACCGAACGATCATTCCGCCAGTAACAGCCACTACCCACGCATCCGATGCAGTGCAACCCCCCGCCCCCCTTGCCATTGCCGGGGCAAAATCCAGCGCAGCCCAGGGAGTTTCCTGCTCCCACGCTGGATGTGGTCCACCGGTTAGACTCCACACCGCCCCAACTTCAAACGGCAGGGTAAAAGTCGGCTGTGTCAGGTTTGGGGGAAAGAGCGGGCTGTAGAGTAGAGCGCGTTCCCACGGATCACCAAACATTGAGCTGAAGAGTGCCAGGAAGCCAGAATTTGGATTTATAGCTTCTAACCATTCTGTTTGATTAATGTGCTTGGAAAATAAGTATTCTAAGGCAACCGTGCCTGCATTTAAGTCAGGAGCCAACCGTAACTTGCTACCATCCGGGAATATCAGTTCGGTCAAGGTTCCCGCTCGCCAGCCATAATACCCCGCCAGCAATTCCCGAACCATCAATCGCATTTGCTGGTAGAGTCCGGTATATCCGGTATCTGCAGGGTCAGTATAGCCAAGTGGATAAGTAGCATTAACTCCGTCATTGGGTGTACCCGTTACCCAGCCCGTGTAGCGTTGGATTAGTGCCAGCAGGATGCGTGGGCTGATCGAACTCCCAAACGCCATTCGCTGAATGTCTTCCACACCGGTGCTCATGCCTGCCGCATATGGCTCGCGATAGGTGCTCAGCTTTCCGCCTGCTGTCTGGATGTATGCTGCAAAATCGAACCCAACTGCATTTGCTGAAAAGACCACTTCACTATCCGGGATGATGCGTTTGGATGGTGTGGTTGTAACGTTTGCCAGGCGATTGGGGATCACAAGGTAAGTGTTCGGATTCAGTAACCCAGTCGTCGGTAGATCCGTTACCGAGTGGATCTCTGACGCATCCACACCAAAATGCTGGGCAACCGCTTGCAGCCAATCGCCAGACTGGGAGATATATATGATTGATGGCTGAGGAGTTCCAGCAACGATCGTTCTGGAAGGGATGATCGTGGGGGGCGGGAAGTCAGTTGGTGTAGCTTGAACCGTTGACGGGTAAACCTGCGTAACCAGCGGTGAGCTATCAGTTGATTGCGCCAGGCTGGTATTCACGGGAGTGGGTGTCGCATCCTGAGGATAAGTCCCCCACAAGTCATTTCCACAGGCAGAAAGCAGCAAACCGGTAAGGAGGAGCAAAATTGAGGCTTTGCGCCGGGCAGAATTCATCGGCAGGATTATACCGCACCCAGTCCTCCTTTTGAAATGTTTGGGTTTTTATGGAAATATTCACTATTATTCTATCTGACTTGTAAGAGTTGGGATCTAGCGTTGTATCTTGTTGTCGGTACTATTGCCTCCATACGCTTCAACTACAACTCCCCCGAGTGTCAGCGCACCAACGTACTCCTCACCCGTCCCCGATGCCACCCAGCCGCTCAGATTGAAAGGGACCGATCCATCCGCAGCGATCCAGACACCATTGAATTTACGTGCCAGGTGGACATGCGTACCCGTGGAGACTCCGCCCTCGCAGGATGGATGTCCCACCCGATCACCAGCATGCAGATAAGTACCTGGTGAAACCCGGTCCCGGCTTTCAATATGCATATATACCACCACCCAACCACTGCCTTCGTTTCCATCCCCATCCAGGTCAAGGATTACAACTCCTACGCCAGTCCGCGTCACCAATCCATCCGCCACGGCTGTGACCCATGCATCACTCTCCACACAGCCCTCTGCTTCACCAGGTGGGGCAAAGTCCAGCGCCCCAAAGGGCGTACCAGCATCCCATGCCAGATGGGGACCACCCGTAAAGGACCAGGATTCATAGGGTCCGAATGGTAGTAATAGTGAGGGTTGTACAAGATTTACCGGGACGAGTGGCTCGATTGCCAGGGCAAAGGGATTACCAAAGAGTCGAATATAAGAATCCGGGAAACCACCGGGGGTTACATCCCTCAACCAGGTAGTGTAATCATCGAATTGGGCGAAAAGATTCTGAACCCCTGCAGTACCGGCATTGATGGTTGGATCAATGGGTACGACTGATCCATCCTCCAAAACCCAATCTGTACCATCATTTGACCACCAGCGGTAAAAACCACTGTTGAGCTGGATTGAAGCCCAGGCTAATTGCCGATAAAGACCGGTATACCAGTCATTGATGTACCCAAAAGGGTCCTCCTCCAAATTTGGGTCGGGTGCTTGTTTGGAAACCCAACCTGATCGATATTCCAAAAGAGCCAGCAGAAGCCGCGGATTGATCGAATAATCCTGGGCAACTAGCTGCACCACCTGTGCACCGTCCATGATTACCCCATTCACATCCTGCGAATAACCTGCCAGATAACCACCTTTGTTAATAATAAATGCCTTAATATCAAATGAAGCGCTCATCGGCCCATATACAAGCTCGGAATCGGGTATGATCTTTTCTGCCGGACCGGTTGGCTGGGGAGTCACGGCCGGAATTGTCAGTAACTGCCCGACTTCGAGGGAATTTGGATCGGTGATATCGTTGGCTTGGGTAAGTTCTTCGATACTCACATTAAAACGCTGGGCGATTCCCCCGAGCGTATCACCTGATTGGACAAAATAACTCTGAGCGCTGGGTCTATTCCCAGCCATATAATGGGGAGGATCCGGCGTAGGACTTTGCAAGGTTGAACCGGGCGGATTCGTGGGCGGTAAGTTATACGATAAGGTTGGAGTGGTTACCTTTGTCGGAAGGGGCGTAGCTTGTTCTGGTGTCCATTGGAGGATTGGCTTGACCAGGATTGTCTCCGTCCAAGGTCGGGAACAGGCGGTGAGCGTTATACAAAGACCAATGAGAACCAGTTGTTTTCGAAACATTGGATGATTTTAACATATCCGATGAGGAAAGGTATAATCACACCATCATAAGTGTATTTATTAACTCGGGAGTCATTCTTGAGTAATATCAAGTGGTGGCAGAAAGCTGTTTTTTACCAGATCTATCCGCGTTCCTTTTCGGATGGCAACGGCGACGGGATAGGTGACTTTATTGGCATTACCCAAAAACTGGATTACCTTAAATATCTGGGAATCGACGGACTGTGGCTCTCTCCTCACTTCCCATCTCCAAATTGGGACCTCGGATACGATATCTCCGATTATGAAGGGGTGGCTCCCGAATATGGCAACCTTGAGGATTTTAAGACATTCCTGGCTGGAGCCCACGCCCGAGAAATGCATGTCATTCTTGACCTGGTATTAAATCATACCTCCGACCAGCATCGCTGGTTCCTGGAGTCTAAATCCGGCCGCGACAATCCGAAGGCTGACTGGTATATCTGGGTGGATAGTCCACCCAATAATTGGCAGTCCTGCTTTGATGGTCCAGCCTGGACCTATGCAAAGGAACGCAACCAGTATTACTACCATTACTTTATGAAACAGCAGCCCGACCTGAATTGGCACAATCCGCTGGTTCACCAAGCAATGTGGAACGCGGCACGCTTCTGGTTGGACCTGGGTGTGGATGGTTTCCGATTGGATGCCATTGGCACACTCTTTGAGGACCCCAACTTCACACCCCATGCCGTCCCGCTCGATCTCGCCGGATTGCGGCATCTCTCCGATACTGCCCAAACTCCCGAGGAACATTCTCTGGTCGAAATCTACTGGAGGGAGATGTTCCAACATCAATTGGGCCAGCCCGGAATTCACGATGTCCTGAAAGAATTAAGGGTTGTTTTGAACGAGTACGAAGGGGACCGGATGCTGGTGGGTGAGGATGATGATGTGACCTACCAAGGTAATGGTTTGGATGAATTGGATATGGTCTTCAACTTTCCATTAATGCGGACCGACCTGATAACGCCAGATTGGGTCTTAAAAAACCAACAGGAACGCCTGATGGCTCTGTCCAAGGTATCGCCGGAAGCTTGGGCTTGCAACACGCTTGGTAACCACGACAATTCACGATCCTATACCCGCTATTCTCTCACCCGGTCCGGGGGTGATGGCCATCACGATGCTGATCGGGCTCGTCTTGCCCTTGCAGTGGTGTTGACCTTGCGCGGTACGCCCTTCCTTTACTACGGGGAGGAAATTGGGATGACTGATTACCTGATCGCTGACCCTACCCAAATGCGCGACACCATGGCAACCTGGTATTATGATCGCTTGGTGAACGAATTGATGGTGGACCCCGTGGAAGCTGCCTGGCGCGCCGCAAGCACTTCCCGCGACAAGAATCGCACACCCATGCAATGGCGGAACAGTCCCAATGGGGGGTTCTGTCCGGCGGATATCACCCCTTGGCTGCCAGTTAACCCCAACTATGCGGAGGGGATCACTGTGATGGAACAGGAAAATGATCCTGCATCGTTACTTTCTTTTTACTGCGACCTAATCCGGGTACGGAAAGCAAATCCAGCTCTGGTGGAGGGCGATTATGACCCCGTCGAAATGCATGATCCAGATTGTCTGGTGTTCCGCCGTTCGATTCCTGAACAAAGCGTTCTGGTCATCCTGAATTTCTCTGAAAAATCGATACCGTTAAATTTCAATGGAATAAACAGCCAAATCGCCCGATTACTCTTTTCCAGCACCGGACGGAATATGGTTGATCTACAAAAAATGATTCTGGCTCCTTTTGGTATATGCCTGATGGAATTGAATCAAGCCTCCAGCCCATATTGAAATGTTTCAATGCATACCATGGCAAAGGGAGATATGAATGACTAAACTTTACGGATGTCTGGAGGGGGGAGGTACCAAGTTTGTATGTGCAGTCGGGAGCCGCCCTGGGCAAATCCTAGAGGAGATTCGCTTCCCCACAACTACACCAGCTGAAACCATCACCCGGGCAATCAACTTCTTCAAAAATTACCCTTTATCAGCAATTGGTTTGGCGACATTTGGCCCCTTGGATTTGAATCCCGCTTCCCCTTCGTATGGCTCTATAACTGCCACGCCCAAAAATGGCTGGTCGAACATCAATATTTTGGAGGAATTCCACCATGCATTTGATCTTCCCATTACACTCGAAACAGATGTTAATGCCGCAGCTTTTGGAGAATGGTTCTGGGTACCCGATAATCACAAACTGGATTCCATGGTGTACTTCACCATTGGTACGGGGATAGGCGCGGGAATAGTCATTAAGGGGAAGGTGGTGCATGGGTTGACCCATCCCGAAGCAGGACATATGCGCTTGCCGCACGACCGCAAGAAAGACCCCTTTCCGGGCATCTGCCCTTTTCATGGGGACTGTTTCGAGGGCTTAGCCAGTGGACCCGCCATGAACCGACACTGGAGGCAGGCTGCTGAACTACTCCCCAAGGATCACCCTGCCTGGGACCTGGAAGCCACTTATATCGCTAATGCCCTGGTCAACGAGATCGTGATAGTATCTCCACAGCGTATTGTACTGGGTGGTGGAGTGATGGAAAATATCCAGCTCTTCCCCCTCATTCGCCATAAAGTTCTGGAGATGGTGAATGGGTACATCGCATCACCGGTTTTTTCTGGAACTCTGGTTGAGTACATCGTCCCACCTGCGCTGGGTAAGCAATCCGGTATGCTGGGTGCTTTGGCTCTTGCAAGGACAATCAAATAAGATGGCCGATAATACAAGCAGGGTAGAAATGCATGGCTGTATAGTATGTGGCAGGTTGCATAACTTGTTGGTGGTAACCTCATCTGCGGGAAAAATGATCGATTGCACAGTAATGGACTCAAGCTGTCATATGCTATTCAGCAATGATCATCCTCTTATCGTCTGTAATAAACACAGGGAAGGAGAGATCAAGACTGCCCTGGACCGGCATCATACGGGTCCTGAGCTAGCTCAAGACCTGCAAGATGATTGAACCAAATATCCATTGGCGACATTCTAATAGATAAGGGATGACTTGTAGTCATCCCTTATCTATTTTGAATCAATCGAAAGAATTGATCCAGTGATCAGATTTGCTTTTTCGCCGGCATTTTATTATTCCTGATATTGCCAATCATCACATAATTATTCCATTAATGCTCCATATATAAGTAGGTACTATCCAGATGATTGATACGGGAGCACTTTTTCTCCCAACAATGCTTTGACAATCCGAATTGCAGCCTTCCCATCGCCATAGGGATTGACCGCATTAGCCATTTTTTGATATTGACTGGAATCTTCCATCAATTGGATCACCGCTTTTTGAATGACTGCACTATCGGTTCCAATCAACCTGACCGTACCTGCCTCCACAGCTTCAGGGCGTTCGGTTAACCCACGCAACACCAGCACTGGTTTTCCGAGGCTGGGTGCTTCTTCTTGGATACCCCCCGAGTCTGTTAAAACCAGATATGACTTTTTCATTAAATTGATGAGCGGTAAATAATCAAGCGGCGGCAAAAGAATGATATTTTTCTTTCCGCCCAGCATTCTTTTTACCGGTCCCTGTACGTTCGGATTTAAATGCACTGGATAAACGATTTGTACCTGATCGCCATACCGCTCAGCGATAGCCTGTAAGGCGTGACATATCTCCTCGAGGGGCTTGCCGAAATTCTCACGTCGATGAGCTGTCACCAATAACAGTCTGGCAGTGTTATGTATAATGTCCAGATCCCCTAAATTAAACGGCTGTTCTGCAACCCATTGGAGGGCATCAATCACCGGATTCCCGGTAATCAGAATATTCTCAGCGGGAACACCTTCTCGAAGCAGGTTCTGGTAGGATCTATTCGTTGGAGCGAAATGAAAATCGGCCACCACCCCTGTAATGCGGCGATTGATTTCTTCCGGGAATGGCTGCCATTTGTCATATGTACGCAGACCTGCCTCGACATGCCCTACTTTCAATCTATTGTAAAAAGCAGCCACAGACGTTGCCATGGCAGTCGTCGTATCCCCTTGAACAAGCACCCAATCCGGCTTCATCTTAAGCAATATGGGTTCCAATTTATTTAAAACATTCGCTGCCACCTGGGAAGGGGTTTGGCTTTCCTGCATAAGGTTTAAATCAAAATCGGGATCAATTTTAAACAGGTCCAATACCTGATCCAGCATCCCCCGGTGTTGAGCAGTGACACATACTTTGCTAATAAACCTATCCGGATATTTTGCGAGCTCCCGGATGACTGGAGCCATTTTGATTGCTTCCGGACGGGTACCGAGTACCGATATGATTTTTACTTTATTTTTCATTCGGTCTCCTGATGCATTGCCATAATAAATATCGTGAACCCCTACGTGGTGGTTTTTTATGTGTTCTTATTAAAGATATCTGTGCATTAGCACTAAACTAATAGGAATTTGATTTCGTCATTAAAGCCTGACTACTTTTGGGTTGTCCTTGCCCATGTTCCCCAAGGCATTCCGGCTGTCAAAGATGAAATGAGCCTCAGCCAGGATCGCTTTATAATCATAGGTTTTGTGGTTGGTCACGATGACCACCACATCCGCATTCCGGACTGCCGCCATGAGATCGGGTACAGAATGCATTTCTTCTTCATCTTCGGTGAGAAGTCTCGGAATATAAGGGTCATGGTATTCGACTATTGCCCCTCTCCTCCGTAATTGATCAATCACCTCCAGAGCAGGGGATTCGCGGATATCATCGATATCGGGTTTATATGCCACTCCTAAGACAAGACTATGCGCATCTTTCAATGTTTTACCGCGATCATTCATCGCTTCGAGAATACATTCAACAACATAACGCGGCATGTTAGCATTGATCTCAGAAGCCAGCTCAATAAAGCGGGCATTGAAGTGATAAGCTTTCATCTTCCAAGAAAGATAAAGTGGGTCAATAGGGATGCAATGCCCACCAAGGCCGGGCCCGGGGGTGAACTTCATGAAACCGAACGGTTTGGTGGCAGCCGCATCGATCACTTCCCAAATATCCACTCCCATCCGCTTGCACATGACCGCCATTTCGTTGACCAGTCCAATATTAATCATGCGATAGGTATTCTCGAGTAATTTCGCCATTTCCGCCACTTCTGCTGACGATAC
>Ga0209777_10008258_pt1 | contig 11415 bp, 4 predicted proteins | sample FrelakmetHBP12HB_FD_187147 | JGI IMG/M metagenome (GOLD analysis project Ga0209777, IMG submission 187147) | Freshwater lake sediment microbial communities from the University of Notre Dame, USA, for methane emissions studies -HBP12 HB (SPAdes)... | ecosystem: Environmental > Aquatic >...
CGAACACTAAGCCTCCGATGACAACCGCCGCTATTGCCAACCTGGTGTTCATGTTACTGTTTCCTCCCCCATCGGCACTCCTCGCCGATTTAATCGCAGATGAGCACCCGGACGAAAAAGCCTGTCCTGACGCATAGTAAGGCAATTCACACTGCTCCGGGGATCACTCTCCCCTCTTGTTCGTCAGCCGCCACTTGCCATGGTCGCACTTCATTAACAGGTCAATGGTGTTGATTTCGTTATCTCGATACTCGTTATACTGTGCCGTCGATGACGGTGCCCAAGCGTCCCTCTCTCCTCTCTTGGTGACAGCAAGGACTTCTACACAAGTAACGCCGGAGTAACTCAACGTTGAGCGACAGACTTGCAGGCAGTTTACGGGATCGAAGAGCAGTTTTTGGCGCTTCGCCCATGTCACGTAATCTAATTTGGACCGGCCCTTGCTGCCAATTGCTCCAAAATCGTACATCTTCTCCCAGTCGTGTTGACACCATGCCTCGATCACACCCCGCGCAGCCGCCGCCAAGGCAGCGTCTTTGGGTGGAAGAAGTTCGTAACGAGGAGACAAGCTGAGGACACGCCACTGGTCGTTTTCAAGCTCAAGATAGATGTAGGCAGCTTGGGTTCTATTGTTCCTCAGCACTACTGCATACCTCCTGTCATCACCACCCGATTGGATGATGTTAGTATCCGGATCACACCAACCACCAATAGAATAGCCGTACTGGCTTTCATAGTTTCCGAGTTGCTCAGGAGTGATCTTGCTCTGAAGGTCTGCAGTCAGTAGAGAACGAGCGTCTTCATATCTCCCATCTCCTATGGCTTTCAGGTAGCGATGCACGACGTCAAACACCCTCTGGTTTTTTTGCATCTTACTTTCAAGGGTCGGCTCCTGACCAGACACGGGCGTGGCCTTTCCGGCGTCCGCCGCCGGTCCTGGCTCAGCCGCTTTGCTCTTGACGAACTTGGCGCCTGCGGGCGGCTTGAAGACAAACAAGTCAGCATCGTTGGGCAAGGGGAGATCGTACTCGAAGTATTTGGTACAGCGGTCGACAAGCTTGTGGGCCTGCTGATTCCCTATCTGATCCGTCTCACGGAGTTTCAAGCGAGTCTGCGGATCGTAAGCCGTCACATACCGGAAGTCACAGATGTCGCCTGGCGCGGATGATCCCGGCACCTGCCGCCCCCACCAGACCGAGGTCTCCAGGACGCGATAGGTCCGCCCCTCGATTTCTGCGGTTGTTTCTTTCAGCTCCACCTGCTCCCCTCGCTTCTTCGCTTGCTCGCTGTCGCGATCCACACAGAACATCTCCGGATTCGGTACATTTCCGTTATCGGATTCGAAATAGCCTTTTGGGTCTTTAGCCCATTTTGGGCCTTCAGCCCACACTTTCTTGCCGCGGTTGATCTCGAGCCCATACTTATCCTCAATGCGCATCAGATCGGGAGCTTTGAAAAGCGATACAGTAACGGATTTGTCTTTGTCATTGGATATCACGGTGCAGCGCGCGGTCTGGATCAGTTTCCAGGCGGGTTTCCCGCCGCCTGCCAGCAGGCTGCTCGGAATCGGATGAATATGTGCATCGCCGGGGCCGATCGTCTCCTTCGCCACCCCTGCAAGTTTCTGGACCCCGATCAAAACCGCCGCAGCCATCATCGCCAGTACAACCGCTGCTATTGCCAACCTGGTATTCATGCTACTGTTTCCTCCTCCATTGAGCGTAGCCTGCTATGCACCGGAACTCGTTTCTTGTCCCGATGCACGGAAAGCACATCACTTGTGTGCTGGCGGCGCGTTCCGCCCCCCAGCTTTGCTCGGAACCGGCAGAGTGAGACGTATGACCCCATTCACCCTGTCGGGGGAGACGGAACCGCCAAGCGCCTTCATCACTGCTTCGATGGGGATTTCCCAGCCCCCTTCGAGCGGCGCGGCAGGCAGGGAGACTTTCGTCGTGCCGTTGAGAATGGCCGTTTTCGACCCCTGGATGAGCGTAAGCGTTCGGGAGTTTCCGTGGATATTGCAAACGCGGCGTTTCTCGCCCCAGATCACCCTCAACACACCCGAGTGCTCCAGGACACCCACATCCAGCATCAGAACGCCGTCCTGGAAATCGTAGTATCCCAATGGATCCTCATATTTGATGGGCTTCCCGTTCATGGTCGGCACGAAACAATCGGACACGTTGACCTTAACTTCCTCGACAGGCTTCACGTCTTGCCTCACCCAGGTCAGCTTGTCGCCATGCCTGGTGAATATGTTGGGATCCGTATTGACATCCAGATAATGAGACAAACTTGAGATATCGGCTGAGAACGCGACTTCGCCGGCCGGCCAGTTCCAGAGGCCGTCGGAACTCAGGTTGTAAATGAACTCCCAGGGTGAATCGCCGGTCCTGCTGAGTTCCGTCGAGTAGGTGATAACTATGCTTCGAGTCTGGTTGGCTTCGAAACGGATGTCTTCAATATACCAGGCCCAAAAGGACTGCTCGGCATACGGCATTGAGTCTTCGCCTATCTTCTCTCGTTTGCTCTTGAACGACGGCTTCACGGGCGTTCCGTCCACGCTCATCTTGAAGCCGGTCAGGACACTCTGGTTTATAGGGAATTTGTCGCTGCTTTGCGAGTCGACCGGAAACCCGAGCTTCACGGTCACAGCTTTGCCCTCGTTCTTGATGACAAACTCGCATTTCACTTTCACTGTGTCATGCTGGTCCCTGCCGAGCTTGACATTGGTCTTTTCCCGGACGATTCGCAGGCCGGCGTGCTTGCCCATGTGCACCAGATTGCCTTCGGCCATGAAGTGTGTCGCGCCCTGGCCGAACGCCCGAGCGGCAAACAACAGCATGCACAGGATGCAAATAAAGTACTTCATCGATGCTCCTTGCCGGCCCAATCGCAGACGGGCGTCGGGACGACCAACGCGTCCCGACGCCCTGTCTCCGCGACCTGCCGGCTAATCCGTCCTCTTGCTGCCGTCTCCAAACCCGCAACTTATGCCGACTTCCACGATCCCAGCCACTTTCGCCGGGTCGTACTGGATCATCAGGACCTGGCGGTTGTCGACACGCGCGGATATTCTCCTGGTCCTTGGGTCCATAAGCAGGCTCATCGTCGCCCACCTGCCCGTCGGCAGTACCTGCGTGGTGGTTGTCGCGCCGCTCCCGCCGCCCCCGCAGCCACAACCGCCGCCGCATCCGCACCCGCAGCCGCAGCCCGAGCTTGCGGCCGCGTCGAAATTCACACCCACTCTGCAGGCCGTCTCGCCCTTATTGAGATGGATGCCGAGCGTGGCGACTTTGGCTGCGGGCTTCCCAGGCTGGCTCTGCGTGGAATACAGCGTGAAATACAGGTTGCAGCCCACATGTTTGCGCGACCAGTCATACTGTTCCTGGGCCGGGGTAATGAAGATATTCGTGCTGAGCTCAACAAGGCCCGGTGTGGTCATTGAAAGCGCATGAGATGCCCCCGCCGCGCAGTAAATGTGCTTGTTGAGCAGCAGCGCGCAGGGCGGCTTGTTGGGCTTGTCGAAGATCACCGTGGCATCCGACTTCTTGGACCAATCGCTGATGCTGCCATCGTCGAAGTTGTCGGAGAAGACCACTTTGCCGTCGTTGGTTACCTGGAAATCATCCAGGTAGACTCCACCTGATGCAATGGCCGCGCCGCACGCAAGCAGGCAGCCGCACGCGACTACCGCCGCGCGCATTAGTGTAATACGTTTTCTGAACATTTCTTCCTCCTCTGAATGATCGATCTAGATTGTCCGCCATGCATAATATCCTTCCGCGGGTCGAATCGTTACAACAATGTTGACAAAGCAGCCCGCGCCAGGCTCTCAGCGCGCTCCCTGCAGGCAATAGTCCACCAGCCTGAACAGAAAAGCGCGGTTCTTTTCAGTAGTCGGTCTTTCCCTGCCGCCCCAATCCTCAAGCAGAGCTCCGAGGAAGCACAGCCCGACGCCAGCAGCCATGACTTTGCCTTCGCCGAACTGCTTGACCACAACCACCGGCTTGTTCCCGCACAGGGCCAGGACCTGCCCCTTGTCGAAGCCAACCGGGACACCATATTCGGCGTCGAAGCCATTCAGACCTGCCATGAAGGGAATATCCGCCGCGCGGCCCATGCGTTCGCTTTCGGCCAGCCTTGTGTTCTCCTTGAACGACAGCCCGAACCTGGCAAGCAGCCCATTGAAGAACTGGGGCTCCCTTCCCGCGCCGAGTTCGCCGCCACCCGATGACACCATCAGGCAGCCGCCGTTCGTGACGTAATCGACTACGTTCTCGATTTCCTCAGCCGGCATCGGCGGCTCTGAATCGCCCCCATATCTGCCATTCATGATGATCAGGCCGTACTGGCCCATGGTATCGAGATCCAGCCTCGTATCGCCATGCCCGCCGTTCGAGTGGACCGTCAGACCGTGGCTGGTCAACGCCTTGATCGCGGCGAACATGCTGAAATTGCAGCTACTCCCCAGGCTGCGGTCATAGATCGAGCACTTGAAGTCGCTCTCATCTATGAGCACGAGCTTATTTCGCGGGGTCTGTGGAGCATCTTTGCCGAGTTCGTCTTTGGCGCGGACTACGTTGGGATCGGTGGGATAGTAGCCGGCGGCAAGTTTGGTCCACACTGCTTTGGCCTCGTCCTTGCGTCCAAGGTCGTTGCCGAGTATCTGAGCCAGCAGGGCCAGTGACTCCGCAGCCTGGCGGTTGAATGGATCGACCTTGTCGCTGATCCGAAGTATTTCCACGGCCTTTTCAAACTGCCCGTTGCTCCTGAGTGCTTTGGCCAGGGTGAGCCGCGCGGTGAAGGCTTCCTCGGCGGCGGGATATGGATCAAACTTCGACACGAGATCAATGGCAACGTCGAGCTTGCCCGCGGAAACCGCCTGGCTGATCGCGCTTGAGACGGCGCCGACAAACTCCTCTGGGTCGGATTTCTTGAGGTTGTCCAGGTGCGTCGCTCCGGCGGTGAGGTCTCCGGCGGCCACTGTGTATCTTGCCAACGCGGGTTCGGTCCAGATCTTGCTCTGCGGCCACTCGACGGCATTGACGGTCTTCACGGCTTCCTCGGGCTTGCCCGCGATCATCTCCGCTTCCGCGATCAGCTTTCTTATCGTGTCACGTGTGGCCGGGTTGGTGGTAAGTTTCATCGCCTTGTTGAGCCTGACCAAAGCCGTTTCGTTGTTCGTGCTCATAGTTTCCGCCCCGATCGAGCAGAGGATCTTTGCCCACAGCTCGTGGTCCTGTGTCACCCGCAGCGCCTGTTCGTAGGAATCCAGGGGACTGCCCGGCCGCCGCCGGCCTGCCACGGCGGCGGCCGTCCATAGCTCGCGAGCGCCGCCCGCGAGCCACGCATCGATCTCATTCTGAGCGGCGGCATCGGACCAGGACTCGATATCCAGGCCGATGTCTCCGCCATCCGATGCCGCGCCCTTCGCCGGCGAATCCGAAGCAAGCCGGAAGTCGAGTTCGGCCTGGCTCGCGAACTTGGGATCGGCGACGACGTCGTGCGGCCCGGGAATCGCCCCGGCGCTGTAGTTTGCCATATTGCCCTGGGACCCGCGGGAGACCGACCAGTAGAGGTTGTAATCGGCATACGCGATGGCCCCGTTCCAGAAATCGATGCCGTCCCCGTTGCGATAGCAGATGTTGTCCAACGCCGCGGCGAACGGCCCGGTCGCGTTGCCGCGAATGCCCGAATACATGTTCAGGGTGCTGACATTATGCCGCACATCGCCCATGAAACCATTTTCCATGTAGATGCCGGTGTGGCACTTCCTGAACACGTTGTGGGCGACGAGGCCGGTGGTATAGAGATCGACCCCGAAGCCGGCGTATTCTATCACCGACCATGTGAGCACACTCGGCTCGGTGCTGAAGAAGTTTATTCCGTCCCACTCGGATGCAACCCGCGGATTGGGCGAAGCGGAGGTGAAAAGGATCATATCCGTGGGCGTGCCCCTCGCGGTCAGAAGACCGTGGACCTCGATAGCCACCCTATCGAAGTTGCTCGTATTGGCGCCGTCGTTCGGCCTGGCCACGTTCACGACCACGCCGGGCTCTATGGTCAGAGCGCCGTCGTCAGCCACATAGAGATTGTCCGCCACCAGATACGGGCTTTTCGATTTGGTCCAAGTCACCGGGCCGTGAATCGTGCCATAGACCCTGGTCGCCCCGTCGGCGGCCTGCTCGGCATATTTGAACTCGTCGAGAGACTGTCGGCGCTGTCTGCCCGCCGGGGTCGCGGTAATCGACTTCGGGATAGGCGCATTGGTGGAACTCCGCGCCGGGAGCCCAGCATCAGGCGCGTTCTTCTTCTCGGGGACAGGCTTGATGGTCGCCCCACCAAGCCAAATACCCAAGCCGTCACCATCCCCCGACGCGGCGGGCAGGGATTCAGGGTAGACAGAGGCCCCGGCGGGCGCGGCAGACCCATGCGGCAAAACCTTCAGCACCTTGGCCGCCACTATCGGCTTTGTCTGATACGGTTTCGCGTCGAACGTGGCCACAATTCGGTAGGTGCCCGGTTTCCATTCCTCGGTCGTCTTGATAGTGTAGCCTACTCGCGAATCGGCCAAGCCCTGAGCTACCACCTTGCCGGACATATCTTTGATTGTCACTAGAGGACGACACGGGCCCAAAGGAGTGCGCACCAGATCGTGATCCCCTGCTGTGACGACCGCCACGGATATGGTCTTGTTCTTCCCGGCAGTGACAGTGATTTCCTTCGACTTGGGTTCGATCTCGATCGCCAGCGGGCCGCCAGTGGCGATGGGCTTGACGGACCCCGCAGCCACATTTACAGGCCGAGACAGGTCGAAGGCGAGGTGGTCGGTTAGCGGCGAACCCGAGCCTTTCCAGGGCACTGCAATCGTGGCCGAATCGTAAACGCCGGGAACCACCAGAAGGCTCCCTCCGTAATCCATGAACCCGGACCCAGTCGATTTGCTGCCCACGCCGGCCGCCTGGATGGCTAACGGCTTTCCATCTCCGCTGGTGACCTTGCAGACTACCGTGCCTGTCTTGCCGGTGTACGGTATCACACTCACACTGTCGCAGGTCTTGCTGAACTTGAAGGTATACAGATGCTGCCTGTAAAGAGTGGGCGGCTTACCGACGAAAAGCATATCACCGCTTTCGTCGGTATTCTGCTCGCCCGCTTTCCGGATTGTCAGCATGTCGATGGAAAGTGGTGAATAACTCTCCTTGAGAGGACGTGTGCCGTGAGGGTCGTATGGCACTCCCATTTGATACTCGACAGCCATATCGCCCTCGTCGCTCTTGATTGTCCCCCGCCAGTCACTCCAGAGCACGACGCGCACACAGTATGACGCAGCAGTTCCAGCGGCGGGCGAATCACTATCCAGCTCGACACTGTTGAGCACCTGCGAAACCTTAAGTACCGGCTTGCAGAAAGTCATCTCGGCATCCGCCGACAAACCTCCCCCGTAATCCCAGCTCCGTATTCTTCCCGTTCCACCCAGCCATACGCAGGCTGCCTTTTTCAGGTCGAACGGGCCCGTATCCTGTAAAGTTGGTATCAAATAGACGGTATTGTAGCCTTTGTTAGTGCCGCCTGATTCGTCCACCACAAGCCTGAACGGTCCCAGTAGCCCGACAAGCGGCCTGTCGGAGATCAAAGGTGTGTACTGCCCCAAATCTTCCGGCTTGATCCGGGCCAGAGGGACGTCCGTCTGATACTGCTCACCGTTAGGGTCGGGCAGCATCCAGTTCATCTGGTAAGTTCCCGGTATCAGCTTCCTCGCCTCCGCCGGATTGGCGGTGGCGACAGCCAAAACAGACGCCATCAAAGCCATGCATACATACTTGATTCTTATCATTTCCCGCTCACCTCCATAATCGTCTTCGTTGTTGCCTGCCCTGGATTCCGCCTCCCCGACAATGGACTCGGCGCGTAGATGCTCACGGTACCGTCGCCCCAATTTGGCAGGTAGATTCTGCCGTCCGCCGACACGGCAATGCGCCTGACAGCAAACGTGCCAAGCTCGATCTGGTCGAGCAGCCTGCCGGTTGGATCGATCTTCTTGACAACGCAGCCGTCATCCATCGCGCAGATCGCGTAGATATTGCCGGCGGGGTCCACGGTCGCGGAGAATATGTTCCTGGCGTCCGCCATCACGCCTTCGCCCTTGACCCACGTGAACACGGGCTTTCCTGCCCGGTCGAACTTGCGCAGGCACGCCCGGACCGGCTGATTGGAGAAGTCGTTGTCTACTAAATAGATGCCGCCGTTTGCGCCGACCGCAATCGACCACGGATGCCAGGCGCTGATCTTGTCTTTTGCCAACCCGGGAATGTCAAACCTGCTGAGGACTTTGCCCGAGGCATCCATTTCGACAATCGATGCGTCTTGGCAAACCGACCATATATGGCCGGCGGGATCCACGGCATGGGCGTCGGTAAGACGGGATGCGATGTCACCGATATTCACCTTGGAAACCAACTCACCGGAAGGTTTGTACTTCGCCAAGCCATCATTTGTAATCGCATAGCAATCGCCCTTCGCATCCACGCAGGCCATGCCGGCAATGTCGAACGTGCCCAGATGACAGCCCGTCCGGTCTAGCTTCCGCACCCGCGTCCCATTTGCCTCCGACACGTAGATGTTGCCCGCTGCGTCCACGGCAATCTCGTCGGGAAACCGGAACACTCCGTTGGCCACACCCGAGTTTCCCAAGGAACCGATGAACTTGCCGTCGGAGCTCAATATCTGGACTCTGTTGTTCGCGGAATCAGCAACGAATACCCGGCCATTCTTGTCTATCGCGATACCGGTCGGATATCCGAAGTTTGCTGCCCCGGCCCCGCCGCCGGCAAAGCTTCGTATGAAGTTCCCATCGGTATCGAACACCTGCACACTGCTGCTTCCCTCATCCGTGACGAATACTCTGTCGTGGTTATCTATGGCGATCCCCGTGGGCCGGGCGAAGAAAGTGTCGCCAACGCCCCGCGATCCCCATTGAGAGACGTAGATTCCTGAAGAGTCGAACTTCTGGACCCGGCAGTTGTTTTGGTCGACGACATACACGTACCCCTTCGAGTCCACTGCAATTCCGCTCGGGATCCCGAACTCACCATTACCGCTGCCACGCGATCCCCAATGCGTGATGATCTTCCCGGCGGGATCATACTTCACCACTCCGCCGATCCAGCCGTTCGCCACGTAAATGTTATCCTGCCTATCACACGCAACCGATGGATTGATATTCCCGGCGGCGCCTTCGGGTCGGAAGTGCTGCCACCTGGCTACAAATCGGCCGGTGGTATCGAACTTCCGAATACCGGCGTTGTCTACCGCGATCACGTTCCCATACCCATCGACGGCTACACCCCGGACAAAGCCGAAGTCGGACCTACCACTTCCGAACTTGCCCCAGAAAGTGAGAGGCTTTCCAGACGCACTGAACTTTTGAATGGCGTGGTTTTCCGTGTCCGCCACAAAGACGAAGCCGTTCTTGTCGACGGCCACGCCCAAAGGACCGGAAAGCACACCGGCCACAGTGCCGCCGATGACCTTCTCCAGCACGTATCCGCCCTTGTGGGCAGGCGAGAGTATCTCGACAGTCGCCGTTGCGGTCTTGCCGCCCGCATTCACGGTGATCGCATCTCTGTAGACCCCCACGGCGCCGGCGGCGGTGAAGCTCCCATCGGGACCGATCTTGCCCGCCGCGGGATTGGCTTTCCATACGATGCCCGAACTTATCGACAGTCCCTTGCCGTCGCCATCCAACCGAAATATCCGGAAGCGATGGCTGCCACTGGGCTGAAGCGCCACGCGACACGCGGCAATGTATATGGATTGCAACTTCGATGAAGAGCCGCCTTTCACAGCGACGGCCTTGCCGGTCGGCGCGGCCGCCTGCACTACGGGCGCCGGGGCAGGGTGGGCGGTTGCCCTGGGAGATTTGTCCGGGACGACCTGCAGCATCCAAATCTCGGGATAACCCGGAGTGGCGACCCTCTGAACCTGCAGGTCGCTGCCCAACGTCGTATTGACCCCCATCAGGCGCTTGCTCTGCAGAACCAGCAGCTTGCCATCATGCGACCACATCACGCACTCGACCTCGCGAGTCCGAAAAACCTCCCGCTCCCGCCCGGTTGCCACATCCAATATGCACAGCCGCTGCTGATCCAGCATCCGATTGGACCGCACGAACGCGATCTTCTTGCCGTCGGGAGACCAGACCGGGCTGGAGTCGAACTCGAATTGGCCCTGCCACTGGGCCGGAGCAATCCCCGAGAGAAACTGGGAAATCCTGCGCAGGAAGTTGTTTTTCTGCTCGCCGGGTATATCCCGGGAACTCATCGCTGCCTTGAGCGCGGCGGATATCGATCCCTTTCCGCCGCCCAACCCGAGGTCCTTGCCGGCGACTTTGTCCAGAGCCCGAGCCACGCCGCCCCCGGCGGCGCGAGCGCAAAGCAGGCATACCAGGTTGCACATCTCCCGCGGGTCCATCTTGGAACTTCTAAGTGCGCTCTTCTGGCCGGGCGTGAGAGCCGAGGCGAACTCGCTCAACAGCCGGTCTCTGATCCGAGACAACGCCGCCTTACCCGCGACCTCGGTCTGCGCGAGGCTGGGTGTTCCCGGATGCGTCAGCGGCCTGTCCGCCTCTCGGTCCCTGTCCGACACCGCGATAACCGTCGGAAATGCCACCACCCCCAGGTCCGCGCCCAGCTTAAGTATGGTGTCCTTGTCGGTCGCAAACGCTAGTCTCCCGGAACCCAGCGACCAATCAGGGCGCGATGACGGTCCCGACGATGCAACCAGCCGAATCTTGCCGGACATCGACACGACCATCGCGCGATTGCTACCCGACACACCCTTGGTCGAGCCGTAAGCCAACCACTTCCCGTCCGGCGACCACGGCTGCCCCCAGACGGTCGAATCCGGGACCGCATCGTCGGCAATCTTTGTGACACGTCCCGCGGACACATCCGTAACCAGCACAGACGCCCGCCCAATGCCGGACTCCCTTGCAAAAGCGATGCGCGTTCCATCAGGCGACCAGCGCGGCATCCCCAGCGCGAATGCGCGATTGTTCTTCGTGTCTAACTGCCTGTCGGAGACTATCGTTCGTACCCTAGCCGTCTTGGAATCGAAGTTGAACGATTCGGCGGCATACAATCGTCCGTCCAAATACGCAATCGCCAGCCTCCGCCCGTCCGGCGACCAATCCAGGTTCCGCGCATGCCTGAGATCGAAGAAACTGGGCGCAAGCTGGCCGTTATCCTCGGGTATGAACTCCAGCCTCCACGGCTCGGCATACTGATCATCGTGCACATCGACGCCCGGCAGGATCCATATCTCTCCCTCCGAGCTCATATACGCGACTGTCTTCCCATCCGGCGAAACCGCCGGGCTGTAGCCGCCGCTGGTCCTGGAATAGTCCGCCAC
>Ga0209777_10008259_pt1 | contig 11415 bp, 10 predicted proteins | sample FrelakmetHBP12HB_FD_187147 | JGI IMG/M metagenome (GOLD analysis project Ga0209777, IMG submission 187147) | Freshwater lake sediment microbial communities from the University of Notre Dame, USA, for methane emissions studies -HBP12 HB (SPAdes)... | ecosystem: Environmental > Aquatic >...
CCGCCGAGTGATGCTCTCCCGCCGTGAGCTCTCCCATAAAATGAAAATTATTCTGGATAAAGATACCCATGCCAAAAAAGACTGACCGAAAACCGCATATCCTTTTTCTTTTCGCTGATACGGGCGGGGGACACCGCAGTGCAGCCGAGGCTATCATTGAAGCCATTAATTTGGAATTTCCAGATCAATTTACAACTGAAATGGTTGATTTTTTCAAGGACTACTCTCCACCTCCCCTAAATCTAGCGGGACCAACTTACCCCGCAATGTCCAAAATGACTTATATGTGGGAATGGATGTTTAAGGGCAGCGATGATGTTGACACCATGCGCAGGGTATATGCTACCCTTTGGCCATACATCCGCCTGCCTTTATACCGTTTGATCCGCAACCACCCCTGCGATATGATCATTTCCGTGCATCCCTTAGTCAATGAACCAATTTTAAGGGGATTAAAAAATAAAAAAATTAGTGTCCCATACCTAGTGGTAGTGACCGACCTCGTTTCCACCCATGTGGCCTGGTTCAATAATAGAGCCAACGAGGTCATCGTACCGACCTCTCAGGCAGTTATCAAAGCCAGACTGGCAAATTTAAGCAAGGATAAAATCCGGGTCATTGGATTGCCGGTGGCTGATAAATTCTGCCATCCAGCCGGTGACCGCAAAGCCCTGCGTGCCAAACTTGGCTGGCCAGAAAATAAGCCGATGGTTTTGCTGGTGGGGGGTGGCGAGGGCATGGGACCACTGGATAAGGCGGCTTTTGCGGTAGACAAAGCCGAATTACCTTGCGGTGTAGCTGTCATCACGGGAAAGAATAAACGAATGAAAAAACGGCTGGATAAACATACCTGGAATATCCCATCTTTTACTTATGGCTTTGTGAAAGAAATGCCGGAATTCATGCAAGCAGCCGATATCCTGATTACCAAAGCCGGACCGGGGACCATTAGCGAGGCATTCATTGCCGGACTACCAATGATTATTTATCACCGTATCCCCGGCCAGGAAGAAGGCAATGTTTCCTACGTTGTAGATGAAGGCGCAGGTGTATGGGCGCCTGAGGTGGAGAATATTATTTCCACCCTGACGGATTGGCTGGAATTTCCTGAAAAACGCCAAAAAGTAGCGGATACCGCATCCCGATTGGCCCGGCCAAATGCAGCCAGGGAGATCGCCCGCTTGGCGGCTAAATATACCGGAGTAATCTCCTGATTTTTTGACATTCACATAATCATCATGCCCATCCTGAATGAGAATTCCTTTGAATTTATCAGCCGCAGCCCTGAGCAAACCAGGCGGATTGGTAATCGCCTGGGAAGCATGTTAAAAATTGGGAATGTTGTCTGCATTTATGGTGAATTAGGCGCCGGGAAAACTACCTTTGTACAAGGTATCGCCCAGGGTTGGGGATCGGCTGACATGGTCACCAGCCCAACTTTTGTCTTGATCAATCAATACTGCCGCGCGGATAATGCCGAAATGTATCACTTGGATGCCTATCGGTTAAAAGATGCCAGCGATGCCGAAGTCCTGGATCTAGATGATTTAATTGATCGGGGAATTCTGCTTACCGAATGGCCTGAGCGCATTCAGAATACTCTTCCCACCGAACATCTCTGGATTGAGATGTATTGGATTGCTGATGAACAAAGGCGGATGGTTTTCCTTCCGCACGGTCAGCAGTATGTGGAGTTAACCTCATCCATTCGACAGCAAATTTACAAGGATGCAGTATGATTCTTGCCATCGATTCTTCGACTGCATGGTTGGGTCTGTCATTGTATGAAGAATCAGCGGTTTTATATGAACATGTCTGGAAAACCCATCGAAGGCATACAGTGGAACTGGCACCGGCAGTGGAAAAAGCATTACATGATTGTGATCTTACTTTTGAACAGATCAAGGTTCTGGCAGTCGCCAAAGGTCCGGGGTCATTTACCAGTCTGCGGATCGGGTTGGTATTTATAAAAGGTCTGGCACTTGCTTGTCATCTGCCAGTCATTGGCCTCCCTACTTTGGATATTTTGGCATATTCCCAACCGATTCGTGATTTACCGCTCATTTGTGCTTTGCAAGCCGGACGCGCAAAGCTGGCAGCAGCCACTTACATAAATGTCGATAATCATTGGAAATGTGATACCCCCTTACAAGTATTGACTGCCAAAGAACTTGTGCTTCAAATCAATACCCCCACCCTGGTCTGTGGGGAATTTTCCGAGGAAGATCGCCGCACACTTACAAGAAAATGGAAGAGTGTCATCCTGGCTTCCGCTGCCAATTGTGTGCGCCGTCCATCCTGCCTGGCTGAACTCGCTTGGAAGCTTTGGAAGGAAGGCAAAGTGGATGACCCGGTTATAATGACTCCCATTTATCTGCATACAGCGGATCCAATTCTCTCCTGAATATCCCATTTCAGGTAGATAAAATATAATGTAAGAATTAAAATAGCTGATTGAGGTCTTCATGTCTGTACTTGAAACAACCCAAATTTTGGCTGAGATTTCCCGCGAAATCCATGATTGCAATAAATGCGGCCTTTCCTATTCCCGTAAAAATACAGTACCAGGGGAAGGACCATCCAATGCAGAAATCCTTTTCATTGGGGAAGGTCCCGGCTTTTATGAAAATGAGCAAGGGCGTCCATTTGTTGGTCAGGCAGGTAAATATCTGGAGGAGTTGCTGCATAAAGTGGGGTTGAAGCGCGAAGAGGTTTTCATCACCAACGTGGTTAAATGCCGCCCGCCAGGCAACCGCGATCCTCAGGACGAAGAGTTGACTGCCTGCCATGATTATTTGGACCGCCAGATCCGCGCCCTCAATCCACGCATTATAATCACCTTGGGCCGTCATTCCATGGCCCGTTACTTCACCGATGCGAAGATCAGTTTGATCCATGGTAAAGCAGTTTGGATCAAAGGCCAGATGATAGTGGCGATGTACCATCCGGCCGCCGGGCTGCACCAACCCAATCTCAAACCTGCCATCGAAAAGGATTTCCTCAAACTGCCAGAATATATTCAACAAGCTCGCACAACTTACTCAAACATCGTTGATACTGAAGAAAAAACAACTTCCAATGAAGATGAACCTAAACCAACTCAATTGAACCTGTTCTAAAAAATAAGGGTAAAAATGGATCATGCCAATAATTTAATTAAACGATTTGAAGATAAAACCGCCCGCATCTCTATTTTGGGATTGGGGTATGTCGGTTTGCCACTGGCAGTTGTTTTTGCAGAAGCAGGTTTCCACGTCACTGGGATTGACCCGGTGGCTGAGAAAATGGAACGACTCAATCGAGGGGAAAGCTATATCATGGATATTCCTTCGGCACAGATTAAGAAGTTGGTTTCCAGTGGTTATCTGAAAGGTACCACCGACTTCGCAGTTCTCAAAGAGATGGATGCGGTCAGTATTTGTGTACCCACCCCGCTGCGCAAAACCGGTGATCCTGATCTCTCTTTCATCATCAATGCAACTGAGTCGTTGAAACAATACATTCATCCAGAAATGGTCATTGTGCTGGAATCCACCACATACCCGGGCACGACCCGCGAACTGATTCTATCTCGCATGGAGGAAGAGAGCAGCTTGAAAGTGGGAGTGGATTTTTTCCTGGCTTTTTCACCGGAAAGGGTGGACCCAGGCCGAACTGACTTCACCACCTATAACACCCCCAAAGTAGTTGGCGGTATTACCCCGCGCTGTTTGGAAGTGGCATCCGCCTGGTATCAGCAGGCCATCAAAACCGTTGTTCCAGTAAGTTCCGCAGAGATTGCGGAGATGACCAAGATCCTGGAAAACACCTTCCGTATGATCAACATCGGGCTCGTGAATGAAATGGCAATCATGTGCGACCGGCTTGGTATAGATGTATGGGAAGTAATTGAAGCCGCCAGCACCAAGCCTTTTGGTTATATGAAATTTCTACCCGGTCCCGGTTTAGGCGGGCATTGCATCCCCATTGATCCGCTGTATTTATCCTGGAAGTTAAAAGCGCATAACTATGCCGCCCGCTTTATCGATCTGGCTTCCGAGATTAACACCAATATGCCGCGCTTCACGGTGGGCAAAATTCAGGATGCACTAAATCAGCTTTCAAAACCATTAAAAGGCAGCAAGGTACTGGTGCTGGGGACGGCCTATAAAGCTGATATCGATGATGTGCGCGAATCACCCGCGCTGGATATCATCCACCTGCTTCGGCAGAAAGGTGCCCAAGTCAGCTATCATGACCCATTTATTAAATCAGTAGCTCACAATGATTGGAAACTGGAAAGCATCTCTGATTATCTTGAAGCAGTTAAACAGGTTGACTGTGTGGTGATTGTGGCCAACCACAAAGTGTATGATTACGATCAAATCCAAAAGACTGCCAAACTGATCGTTGATACCCGAAATGCCCTGGGCAAGAAAGGTAAAGATGACCCCAAGGTGGTGAGACTATAATGGGAAAATTTCTGGTCACGGGCGCTGCCGGATTCATTGCCTCACGAGTTTGTGAATTCCTTCTGGAAGCCGGTCATCAGGTAGTAGGAATTGACAATTTGGATAACGCTTATGATATCCGCCTGAAGGAATGGCGCCTGAAGCGGTTGACTCCCAAAAAAGAATTCAAATTTTTCCATGAAGATATTTGTAACCGTTCTGCCCTGAATAGGATTTTTAAAAGCAATCAAGAATTCAATGCCATCATCAACCTGGCAGCCAAAGCTGGCGTGCGCGATTCCGTGATTGATCCCTGGTCCTATTATGATACCAACCTGACCGGAACGCTTAATCTTTTAGAAATCGGCCGTCAATATAAAATCCCAAAATTTATTTTGGCCTCCACTTCAAGCATTTATGGCAACATTGCGCCTTTCCCCACCCCCGAAAGCGCCGATAGCAGCCATCCGCTGCAACCATATGCAGCTAGCAAAAAAGCCGCAGAAATTCTCTGCCATAGCTATCATTATCTTTACGGATTGGATATCACCGTTGTACGCTATTTCACCGTATATGGACCGGCTGGACGGCCAGGGATGTCCATGTTCCGTTTTACCCAATGGATAACAGAAGGAAAACCGGTCATCATCTATGGGGATGGCAAACAAACCCGTGGTTTCACTTATCTGGATGATATCGCCCGCGGTACCATCCTGGCCCTGAAACCCGTGGGTTATGAAATCATCAATCTGGGAGGCCATCAGACAATAGCAATTAATGACCTGGTTACACGTTTTGAAAAGATAATTGGCAAAAAAGCCCTTATTGAACACCAACCTGCCCAAAAAGCGGATATGTCCGCCAGCTGGGCGGATACCGAAAAAGCCAGCCAATTGTTGGGCTGGCACCCTCAAATACCATTGGAAGACGGTCTACCCATAATTGTGGAATGGTATATGGTCAATCGCAGCTGGGCCAGCCAGGTGGACACCCAGGGATGAATTTCCTTGAAAAAACCAAGCAGGAGTGGAAGGAAGACGCCCTTCTGCAAAAAGTAATTAAAAATTCCGGTTATTTACTTAGCAGCAATGTATTTGGTTTGTTTCTTAGTATAGCGCAAAGCATTTTTGCCGGGCGCCTGCTGGGAGTGGTTGGTTTTGGAATTATTGGAACAGTCACCGTGTTCGCCTCGACCATCAACCGCCTGCTTTCCTTTCGCATGAATGAACTGGTAGTGAAATACTATGGTGAATCCATGAGTACTCACCAGACACAACGCGCTGCAGCCGTGATCAAGGCGGCTGCCCTGGCGGAAGGCACCAGTGCAGTTCTATCCTTCATTATTTTGGTTGTTTTTGCGCCCCTGGCTGCTGCCCGCCTGGCTGATGATGCCTCCCTAGCTCCGTATTTCATTTTGTATGGCACTATTATTCTGGCTAACCTGGTTTTTGAAACATCTACTGGAATCCTTCAGGTCAACAATAAATTTCGCAGTCAGGCAATTATTGATATAGCCGCCAGCATACTCACAGCCGGGATCATTACCTGGGCTTTCCTTACGGGACGCGGCATTTTGGAGGTATTAATCGCCTATATAGCGGGCAAGTTCCTGTTCGGTATTGGTACCATCATCCTGGGATTTGGAGACCTCAATCGCACTTTGGGAAAAGGATGGTGGAAAACCTCCTTCCGCTATTTACCACCTTTTAAAGAACTAGCAAAATTTGCCTACAGCACCAACCTCAGCAGCACCATCATCATGCTGGTTCGCGACAATGAAATTTTATGGATTGCCTATTTCCTCACTCCATTGGAAGTAGGTTACGCCAAAACCGCCTTAGCCATTATTAATCTAGTGCAGATACCCATCACTCCATTCATCAGTACGACCTATCCGGAAATCAATCGAGCGGTTGTCGCAAAAAATTGGGGACAATTACGTTCACTCTTGAAGAGAGTGACTTTAATCTCTGGCGGATGGACAATTCTTACCGGAATCGGATTGGTTGTTTTTGGCCACTGGTTGCTTGGCTTTTATGGGCCGGATTTCGTACCTGCTTATACACCCATGTTGATTTTCCTGGTAGGTTTGGGATTCGCAAATATTCTTTTCTGGAACAGACCCTTGTTATTGTCACTCGGTTTGCCAATGGTTCCTTACCGGCTCAGTTTGTGGTGTGGGGTGGCAAAAATTACTTTGGCATTCCTTTTTGTGTCAAAACTGGGGATCAACTTTGAGGCATTTCTACTCTCCACTTTTTTTGTGGTATCCGTTGGTTTAATCATTTTGCGGGGATTTGCCGAAATCCGAAAACAGGAAGCCCTCTCCGCAGGAGTTGGTGAATGAAAATTGCTGCCATCAGCACCTCACGCATCCCTTCCAATACTGCTAACAGTATCCAAGTGATGAAAGTCTGTCAGGCACTTAAACAAGTGGGAAATGATGTGAAGTTATGGGTGCCAAAATTCAAGACCGCGTCCTGGCTTGAGCTGGCAGAAAAATACGGGATTTCAACCCCTTATGAAATAGAATGGCTTGAATTTCATAATAACTTAAAACAATATGATTTTTGCTGGAAATCAGTTCAAACAGGAATTCAATGGGGGGCAGATGTTGTTTATACCTGGGCACTGCAGGCAGCTGTTTTTAATTCCTTGAGAAACAAAACAACCGTGATGGAATTCCATGACTACCCAATGGGTTTGCTGGGACCTTTCTGGTTTCGCATTTTCCTACATTCCCCCGGAAAAAAGATTCTCTTAACCACTACTCGCGCGCTAGCCAATGGGATACAGGAACGATTTCATCTAAAAATCCCGGAGGAAATTTTACAAATCGCACCCAATGGGACTGACCTCGAAAGATATCAAGCACTTCCCCACAGTTCAGAAGCAAGATTTCAACTGGGGCTGGCTGAGCGTTTTACTATCATGTATTCAGGACATTTCTATCCTGGACGCGGCTTGGAACTAATGCTCGGCTTGGCTCAAGCCCTGCCTCAATTTCAATTTTTATGGATAGGCGGTCAAGACGAAGATATTGAACCCTGGAAAAAGCGTTTACGGACACTCGGGATTCAGAATGTAATCATTACCGGTTTTATCAATAATGCACGATTGCCTCTCTATCAGGCAGCTGGAGATATACTTTTAATGCCATACCAGCGTGAGATAGCAGGCAGCAGTGGCGGTAATATTGTAAAAGTAATTAATCCAATGAAAATGTTTGATTACATGGCTACCCGACGCGCTATCCTCGCCAGTGATATTCCGATTTTTCATGAAGTGCTGAATAATCAGAATGCTATCTTTTGTCCGCCTGAGGATTTGAACTCATGGATCAAAGCTATTTTAACCCTGGCGAATAATAAACCCAAAAGGGATAAACTAGCCAGACAAGCAGGAAAAGATGCGGTGCTTTTCACCTGGGACAATCGTGCCAGCCAAACACTGGCGAAATTAAGAACTATTGCTTATTAATACCTGGCCTAAATGAAAAACCAAAAAAGTAATACTCTTATCCTTTATTTACTCTGGCTCATGGGTGGGGCACTGATTGGTATTGGAGTAGCCATCCTCAATCCTGGGCGTAATCCATTGCAAGGTTTTCTGTCCGGAACCCTGCTTGGCATAATCTGTATAGGCATATTATTTATTTCCTGGAAATGGTTAAAAGGACCACATTGGCTGGCAATCTGCATCGGAATGTCTTTTTTATTGCGACTTATGCTTGGCTTTTTATTGACGGCTTTATTGCCCGCCTGGGGTTATCCCGAAGAAGCACCTCAGCACGGTTACTTGTACCTGGACGCCTATCACCGTGACACGGATGCCTGGCACCTGGCACAATCGCATGAATCATTGGCGACTGCATATGGGGAAGAGTTTTACACCGATCAATACGGCGGCTTGCTTTCTCTTAGCGCTGCGATCTACCGTGTCTTCAGCCCGGATGACCACCGGCCGGTGTTGATTCTCTTATTAACCTCACTTTTACCGGCTTTGGGTATTCCTTTTCTCTGGAAAGCGGTAGACAAACGATGGAATGAGAAATTGGCCGCCCTCAGTGTTTGGATATTCGCTCTCTATCCTGAGAGCATCATCCTGGGAAGTTCCCAGATGCGTGAACCTTTTTTAATTGGTTTAAGCGCAATCGCCTGCTGGGGTGTGGTGGAATGGAAACAAAACCGCCGAATTTCACTCATTGCCATAATCCTCAGCATGGCTGGCATGGCCTTTTTCTCCTGGCTGGCAGCTGCGGCAATTCTATTGGTCATTATCATTTGGTTTTGGTTTGATAATATTTACCCTAACCTGAAAGCTTCCCAACAAAAAATAAGCTGGCTGATCACTGGTCTGATTACAATAGCTGCGATTGGTATTAGTCTAAATTGGTTAATTAATTCCGCCCGCTGGGACCTCTATTTGATGGAAACCAGTTCCGGACGAATTCAGTTTGAACTGGATGCCATTGGAGAACAATGGAGAGTACCCTTTATCGTCGCTTACGGGTTGTTTCAACCAGTCCTGCCAGCTGCCCTGGCTTATCCCGGGATTCCCCTCATGCGTGCCATCGCTTTCTTCCGCGCCTCTGGGTGGTATCTGCTGGCACCCGCAATTATTTTTTCATCCATTGCAGCTTTAAAAAATAGGGTGTTGCTAGATAAACGCATCCTCATCTGGTTTGGCGCTACTTTTTTATTATGGGTTTTAATTTCTTCCATCCGTGCCGGAGGAGACCAATGGGATAATGTGCGTTATCGTTCTATTTTCACAGTCTTTATGGCTATTGTTGGCGGCTGGGGATTTACCCAGGCAAAAGAAAAATATGGTGCCTGGCTTAAACGCTTTTATCTGGTCGAAGGCGTTTTCGTTCTTGTTTTTCTGCAATGGTATTTAAGCCGTTACTATAAATTATTTGGACGTATGCGCTTCTGGCCAATGGTCATGGTAATCATCGGATCCTCCGCCGTAATTCTAATCGGTGGTCTCTTAATCGATTATTTTCAAGCAAAAAGAACTATCCAGATAACTGATAAGCATAAATAATTTTTGAATTAATTAAGAACATTTACAAAGAAAAAATTATACGAATGGTCTTTTCAATTTCCATTTAAATATATATGGCTCAGACTCACCAGCGATAACATTCGATAGTCATTTATCCATTAACTGCCAAACAATTTCTCCCATTCATTGGTTATAATCACTACATTAACAAATGATCATGTATGGAGTTTAAATGAAACTCTCAGTGATAGTCCCTGTTTATAATGAACAGGAAAATATCAGACCTTTATATCAGGCAATCCTTAAATCAGTCAAACCCCTTAAAATCCAGTGGGAATTACTTCTCGTGGATGATGGCAGCCGTGATAAAGGATTGGAAATCATTCAGGATCTGGTAAAAAAGGACCCTTCCCATACTTCAGCGATCATTCTGCGGCGTAATTTTGGTCAGACTGCCGCAATCGCCGCTGGAATTGATCACGCCCGCGGGGATGTGATCATCTTGTTGGATGCTGACTTGCAAAATGACCCGGTCGATATTCCCCTGATGTTACAGAAAATCGATGAGGGCTATGATGTGGTCAGCGGTTGGCGCTATGACCGTAAAGATAAATTTCTCACCCGCACCCTGCCATCCCGAATCGCCAACGGATTAATCTCGTTCGTTACCGGAGTTCATTTACATGATTATGGTTGCACTCTGAAAGCTTATCGGCAGGAAGTGATCACCGGATTTCGCCTGTATGGGGAAATGCACCGTTTCATTCCGGTGTATGCCAATTCGATGGGAGCAAAGATTGTGGAAGTGCGGGTTCACCACCATCCCCGAACTTATGGCAAAGCCAAGTATGGTCTTGAACGTACCATTAAGGTCATTTTGGACCTTTTTACAGTCAAGTTTTTGACCAGTTATGCCAAAAAACCAATCTATCTATTTGGAGGAACAGGTTTCCTCATGATGCTTTTGGGAAGCGCCACCCTTCTTTTCCTTTTTATCCGCCGGGTTTGGTTCAATGTGGGCGTCACCGCTTCTCCCTTGTTCTTAATGGGCGTCACCGCTACAATACTTGGATTTCAATCCATTCTGATGGGTTTAATTGCCGAATTACTGGTACGCACATATTATGAATCCCAGAAAAAACCCACCTATACTATTCGTAATATCCTGAATGGAAAAAGTGGTCTGAAGCCCCCAAAATAGGAGCGGGGTTCGAATGATCCAAAATTAGATCCGGCGATAAATGTTTCCTGAATTGAAATAAAACCTGCGATGACTATTAAACAATCGACTAAGGTATAATGCAGGGCTTGAAAACAGAAAAATTATCTCTTCCCTTGAAAGTTTTAATTCTAAACAGTGAATACCCACCGATTGGCGGCGGCGCTGGGACAGCAACAGCCAATTTGGCCAGATTTATGGCTTCCAAGGGTGTGGAAATAAAAATCGTTACCGCCCGCTATGGCAATTTGCCAGTTTTAGAAAAAAATAATGGGTTTGAAATAATCCGAGTTCCTTCCCGGCGTGATCGCGCCGATCGCACCGGTCCAATGGAACAAATTTCTTTTATTTTTATCTCTGCCTGGTATTGCCTGACCCATTTTCATCAATGGAAACCGAATGTGGTTTGGGCCTTTTTTGGTTTTCCGAGCGGGATGACCGCATTATTTCTGAAAATTCTTTATGGAATCCCTTATATCATTTCTCTCCGGGGCGGGGATGTGCCAGGTTTCCGCCCTTATGACTTTAATAAATTTCACCGCATTGGCGGACCATTCATTAAAATAGTCTGGAACTACTCCTCCGGTCTGGTCGCCAACAGTGATGGTTTACGGAAATTGGCGTTAAAGTTTCATGAGCGAATTCCAATAGATGTAATTCCCAATGGGATTGACCTGGATTTCTTTAAACCCAACGTTCGGGATGGAAAAATTCCCCAGCTTCTTTTTACCGGCCGTGTAGTTTACCAAAAAGGGC
>Ga0209777_10008260_pt1 | contig 11413 bp, 10 predicted proteins | sample FrelakmetHBP12HB_FD_187147 | JGI IMG/M metagenome (GOLD analysis project Ga0209777, IMG submission 187147) | Freshwater lake sediment microbial communities from the University of Notre Dame, USA, for methane emissions studies -HBP12 HB (SPAdes)... | ecosystem: Environmental > Aquatic >...
CGCCCACGAAAACCACGACCCTGTAGGGGTCGCATATTGCCGCCGCCGGGTTAGTGCTCCGTCACGCCTCATTTGAGGGGCTATCCGAGCTCCGGCATTTATGCCGGACGGGCCCCATGAACGAGGCGGCTCGGGCGGGGGCACGACCCCGGCAACCCCTCGAATCATGCGTATCGAAGCACTGGGCGAACCACGCTTGGATTGCGGAGTCTAGTTATCCATTCCGCCCCTGTCGACGTGCCGCTCAACGGCTGTCCGAACGGGCCCCAGTTTAGGCCGCGGCGGTCAGTCTTGAATCGAACGTCGAAAAATGCTAAATTGGAAGTGTTAGGAGCCATCCCGTGTCGCGAGTCATCCTCAAGTGCACAGTGTTCGTTCTCGCGCTCGCATTTTCCGCGGCGCGCGCCGATGAGTTGCTCTACAGCTACGACGCCAGTGTGTTTCCGTATGATCCGTCAGCCGGGTGGGAGATTTTCAACCCATGTGACGAAGCCTGTTCGGAGTCCCTCGATTCGGGGCATCTCGTGTTGACTTGGCCGTCACTCGTGCTGCCGGCAGATCGCTTTGCAAATTACACGTATTTCATTGCCCGCTCGGGGGAGACTCCCCCGCCCCCGCCGTTTTGGGTCGAATGGCGATTCGCGTCCAACAATCCCATCGGCCACGTCGAGTACGGCATGGACGGGGCCTTCGTTTTTGGCTACAAGGCAATTAACGATCTTTTCAATATGTACGGTGACGCAATTATCTCCAATGACGCTGGTACCTTCGTTCTCGGGCTCGAGCTGGATGCATTCCGGACTTTTCGAATCGAAACGCCGGACGGGATCGCGTACTGTCTCTGGTACGACGGGCACCTTTTCAGATGTGACTCCGGCCATTCGACGATTAGGCCCACCTACCTGCAAATGTATGGCTCCGGCGGCTTCAGCTTACCGAACCCACCGTCTTTCATCATCAACCGTTGGGATTACGTGCGCTATGGGCGGCTCACGACGGGCGAAGCGATCGTCGCCTCCGATCCGCCGGGCGGGGTCGTGGACGCGAACACGCATCCCAACCTCGACCGCTTCACGGTGACGTTCGATCAGCCGAATTATGTGTACGTCGATGACATCACCGTCGAGGCAATTACGAATTACCAATTACCAATTACAGAATCAGAGCCGCGAGCGGAAGCGAGCGGACCATTCGATCTTCGCAATTCGCAATTCGCCATTCCCGTCGTCGTGGCCACACGACGACAGGACAACGGTCCGCCGGAGGCGGTGGAGATCGTCCTCGACCGGCCGTTGGCCGTGGGGACGACCACGCGGTTTACGTTCAACACGGGCGGGACGCCGAACACCGTCGAATACACGCTCGTGCTGACCGGGGCGTGCTGCCAAACCGATGGCACCTGTGCTGATTCCACCGACGCCGACTGTGCGGCAACCGGTGGCGCATTCACGGCCGGCGCGTCTTGCACGGTCCCCTCGGCCTGCTGCGCCTCCGCCGGCGCATGCACGAACCTCGATCCGATTTGTTGTGCGGCGGTTGGACTCCGCTCGCCTCCGCTCCCGGCTCTGATTCAAGTACCCCATCGCCAAATCACCAAATCACCACATCACCAAATACAGCACCGTTCGCTCACGCTCGCGGCTCTGATTGTGTGCGAGGGCGACGCGGATCACGACGGGGTGGACGGGCTGTGCGACGACGCTTGCCCGACCGACCCGGCCAAGACCGCCCCGGGACTCTGCGGCTGCGGAGTGTCAGACGTTGACACCGACGGGGACACCGTCCCCGACTGCCTCGACCAGTGCCCCGGAAAGGACGACCGCATCGACGCCAATGGCAATGGCGTTCCCGATTGCCTTGAGAACCCCATCATACCCACGGCATCCACCTGGGGGCTGGGCGTCCTCACCCTGCTGCTGCTCATCGCCGCAAAACTATACTTTGCCCGTCGCCAATGCGGACCCACATAGAAATGGGCGCGCCGATTTGTTTCCTGCAGCCGAACGCACGCGCATTTTTTGGTTGCGGCCAAAACCCGTCGTGGAATGTTCATTGACGATCGCCGAATGACAGAGATCGAATCAGAGCGGCGTCTTTCGCTCTTCTTAATTCGCCATTCGTCAGCACCCGCCTCTTAGGAACGTGCCCAGCGTGCGGAAGAGAATGATGGTATCCAGCTCAAAGGAAGTGTGCTTGAGGTAGTATAGATCGAATTGCAGCTTCCGCTTGGCGTCCTCGATCGACGACCCATAGCGAAAGCTGATCTGCGCCCAGCCCGTCACTCCCGGTTTGACCAGATGCCGTTCGCCATAATACGGCAGCTTCTCGCAAAGCTCGCGCACGATGTCGGGGCGCTCGGGGCGCGGCCCGACGATGGACATCTGCCCGACCAAGACGTTGTAGAGCTGGGGAAGTTCATCGAGCCGGCTGCGCCGCAGCCACCGTCCCACAATCGTCGCACGCGGATCGCGCGGCGAGGCCCACACGCTCTTGCCATTCTCCGCGTCCGTCCGCATCGTGCGGAACTTGTGCAGGCGGAAAATCCGCCCGTTCTGCCCGACGCGGTCCTGCGAGTAGAACACCGGTCCCCCGTCGCATAGCTTGATGGCCAGGGCGATTATCGGCCAGACCGGCGCGGTCAGACACAGCCCGACGAACCCGCTGACCAGATCGAGCAGACGCTTGAGCGTTGCCCGTTCGTCGCAGTGTACTTTCAAATCGGCGAAGAGAAACCAATTTGGAGTTATTTCATCAACCAGGATTTGCCCGGTGGCCATCTCGTAAAAGATGGCCTCGTTGGTGACACGGCAGCCCGCTTGCAGACAGGGAACCACCCAGTCCATGACCAGTGGATCGCGGGCGGCGCCGTTGCCGACCACGATCTCGTTCACCCGCCGCCCGCCAAGCTTGGGGATCAGCTCCGCAATCGTTCCGAGGAATTGTGGATCGCCGAGAGCATCATCTGGCCGATCGTCGGTGGAGGCGTAGCCGATGAGCTTGTACTCGTGGAGAAACCCCTCCTTCTGTGCGGCCACAAACGATTCAAACAGTCCGCGCGATCCAACGACGAGAAGCCCGCGATGTGTCTTCTGCACCGCCCACCAGGCGCCGAATCGGACTCCGCTTCCGGAAACCAGGAAGAAGGCGAGAGCCAGAAACTCAGCCCTGCGGCTCACCGTCGCGTACATGATGACATAGATCACCGTGTAGCTGATGACCGCCGTGGTCGCGACCGTAAGCAGCATTCGCGTCAGAATGCGCGACCGGCTGCGGATCGTCTCACGCTCGTACAGACCGAAAACAAGACTGGCGATAATCCCGGCGAAAGACAGTACAGCCGCCGCCTGCCAAAGGGCCACGTGCGGAATGTCCGGAATCTCAAATGGAGGAAAAACGGCGTAAGCGATCGTGATCCCCGCGAAAAGCAGCGATACATCGACAAGCAGCCAGGTCGATGGGGGTAGGTTGACGAGGGTGTGGCCCAAAAGGCGCAGGGCGCGCTGCCCGAATGAACCGAACGGAATCGCCCCCCCCGCAGCGGGCTGGGCTATCAGTCGCCCAATGGGCAGCGATGCGATGGCCGTGCCGTCAGCTCCAGCAATGACCGGTGAACTCATAACGGCCTTTCAAATCTGATATCTCAAATCTGATATCTCAAATCCCCTCTCTGCGTGCTCAGCGCCTCCGCGAGAGCAATTCCGCTGCCCTCCAGTCTGCTAACTCAAATCTGCAATCCCCATTCGCGTCCCTTCCCGCTATGCGCCCGACACATGCGAGCCGCCGAGCCGCAGCCAATAGTCGCGTAGTGTTCCATCGGTTAATGGGCGTCAAGCGCCCAATTATCGGTACGCGGCGCAAGCGGGTCACATCGTCTCAACTCGACGCCCGATAACGACTCGCCATCGCTACATTCGCTCCACCGCGCCTTCTTTTTTGGACCAGAAACGATCCAACACTCCCGATATCTGAGTTGGAGCGTTTCCAAGAATCGAAGCGCTTTCGAGAATCGAAGCGCTTCCTCTAAATCCCTCTCCCCCGCGTTGGGGGAGAGGGTTGGGTGAGGGGGCCTCGGGACGCACTCTCGCAGCCCGTTGAAGAATTATGACGTCGCCTGCTTTGGGCGGCGCAGTCGCACAGGGGATGGACTCCGACGCATTGAATAGCGAGCCGTTTGTGTTCTTAAACAGACTATCAGCTTCGCGTGTGATCCACGAAGCCGTGGCGGCACTCGCTGTCGTCGCGCTCGGCACAGGCTGCGCATCTGCCAGGAAGGCGCAGGCGCCGGTGTGGACCTCTCGTCCTGTCGTCGGATGGAACCGCGTCGCCCCCGTGCCGGTCCCCGAGCTTAGCGACGAGTACCGCATCCTCGTACCCCAACCGACGGTCGGATTGTTCCCGGCCAACTTGGCCGTGACACGCGTCGCCGTCGAAGAGGCCGAGAGCGCCGTGAATGGGGCGGACTCCACGTTATTCGCCGATCCGCGTAACGAGTTCCTCCAATGGAATCGCGCGTTTGACGACCAGATGGCGCTCAGTGAGGTCTTTCCCATAAACCAGCGCGATCTGGGCGGTGGAGAGGCCGATCCGGCGCAAATCCTCGCGGCCTTTCGCGGGCTTGATGCCCGGCTTGGACTGATCTATGCCGTGAACGAACTAAGTCCCACGGAATCTGAGATGATCGGTGCGTTGTACGACACATCCGCCTCCAGGCCCGTGGCCGCCTTTCACGCCCATGCCGTTTCGGTTCAGCCGGCGGAGGAGAAACAAGGCGATAAGACCACGAAGCCGGATATGTGGGAAACGGATTCTCGCGCCATCGTCCGTGCGAAGTTCGAAAAACTGGTCTACGCGGCCCTGCGCAATCTGATCATTCACGATCAGCCGTCGCGGACCGAGCCGCCCGCGGGCTGGACGCCGGCCGGTCCGATTCGCCCTGTGGAGTGGCCTCCAAGGCAACGTCCGCCCCAACCGTAGCAGTTCGTCGAAGGACGCGAGTGGGACACTATGCAATGAATTCCTACCGCGCCAGTCGTCCCTCAAATCGCCCGCTCGACAGGTATTTCTGCGAGATTATCACTGGCCTCGTTGTGCTTGTCGTTGCGCTCCTCAGTCTAGCACCCTACGACTTTCTCTCACCCCCCGGCCTCCAGCGGGCCCCCAAATTCTTCACCACGGAAATCTCGCAGACGACGTTGTCTGACACTATCGCAAACATCGCGCTCTATATGCCGCTGGGGATCCTCCTCACCACCGTCTTCCGGCGGCGATTCGGCCATCTGATTCCAGGTGTGTTAGTTACGCTGCTGTGCGGAGCGGCGCTGAGCGCCTGTTTGGAATTCTTGCAGGCCTATTCTCCATCGCGGGTCTCATCCCTGATAGACCTCGTCGCGAACATAGTAGGCGCTGCGGTCGGCGCAGCGATCGCGTCCGCCTCGGGGTCGCTGGTCCCGAGTCTGTTGGGAGCACTGCTGCACGAGATTCGACATCGACCAGCGGCCGCCGAACTCAAATTGTATTGCGCGCTCTTGTTCGTTTTCGCGACGATGCCGTTCGCGTTCTCGTTTGACGTGCAGCGACTGGCGGAGGTCTACAAGAATTCAAACTTCATTCCGTTCGCGACGCCGCCGGCAGAAATTGAAGCTCAAACGGCGGCGGGCACCGACGGGGGGCGCGCGGGGGAGCTGGGGCGGTGGATGGGGATGCGGCGTGGGGCGCGCTGGGCCGTAGAGGCAACGGCCTTCGCAATTTTAGCCCTAATGATGGAATTGCTGCTACGCTTGGATTACAGATTTTCGCGCCGGGCGGCTTTTTTCCTGGTATCGTGGTTGTGCGGCCTTTGGGCGTTGCTGCTAACCATAGTGCAACTGCCGGTTGCCACGCGAGCCATAGATACCACCGACCTCGTATTCCGTTTCGTCGGAGTAGGGCTAGGCCTGGTGCTTGCCCGTCCATTGCACGGCGATTGCGCCTCGAACAATGGCCCTACGCCTTCAGTATTTACGCCGCGATTGCTGCGTGTCGGCTGTGCGTTGGCCACGATCTACATCATCTACACGGGCGTGATTCCGTTATCGTTTGATTTCAGAGGCGACGCTTTTTACACAGCAATCTCCAGCGCCGCGTTCATGCCGTTTACGGCCTACTCCTTCGCCCGTTATGACGCCGTGTTCTCGGATCTTTCTGACAAAGTCGCTGCCTACGCAGTTCTGGCCGGGCTGCTCGCGGCGAGGCGAAGCGGCGATTTACCACATGGAGCCGGAGCGAGGTTCTGGCAGGTCTTGCTCATCTGCGTCAGCCTATCGTCGATTATCGAAGTTGTGCAGGCATTCATTCCGATCCGTGTGTCGAGCCTGACCGATCCAATCCTGGCGGCCATCGGATGTGTGCTGGGTTTTGGAGTGCAGCGTACAATCTTTTCGCTTTTCCATTTTGCAAATACTCACGAGTTAGTCGGTCCGGAGGAGCCGGCCCCGATGGCTGATCGGCCTCCGCCCGGCCTGACTGATCGCCTCATCGCCACCTTGGCGGAACCCCATCCCGACGCGCCGGTTGAGAAGTCTCCGGTTTCCAATCCGACAAGCCCATCCAAATAGAATAGTAGTGCCGGCTTTCAACCTATGACTTCACCGGCCCGAAGACGTTGCGAGAGTCAAGCGCTATTGTCAGCGTTGGTCGGTCTGATCCTCGAGCTTGACGCCCTCGGGAAGGACGACGACGAAGCGATCGGGGGTGAGATCGGGATTGAGGCGGATGTCCGTCGTGGTGCTCGTGTAAATGGGCTTGTTGTTCTTGCCGTAGACGACGGTGCGGACGTCGAGCCCGATATCTTTGCGGAAGTAAATCACCGTATGGCTGATTTCGGAGCCCTGGAGATCCTTGGGCGTTACCTGGATCACGTAGCAATCATCGACTCCGACGGTCAAATCCGACCGGCGCGAGAGCACGTGATCCTTGCGCAGCTCGTTGAGCATCGTTCGGATATCCGGGATTGTGGTCACGTCGGCCTTGCGCCTCGTGGCCTTCTTTTCGCCGTTGCGCTCCGAGAGGGTGACCACTTGGACGCCGTCGCTGACGGTCGTGGCGGTTGTTTCTTCGGTGGTGCCGGCGCCTCCGGTGGTTCGGGTCGTGCGGGCCTTGCTTTCGGCCCTATAGAAAAAGCCATCGCCCTTTCGCATCCATTCAATCCGTCGCTGCGTCTCCGCCCTTGCGGTTGCGCCATCGCCGGATTCGGCGGTTTCGACAGTGGTAATGACGGCTGCGCAAGATCGGATCTGAGCGAAGTGCGCGATGATGTCCTCCTCGGCTTCTGCAAGGGTTCCGCTGGAGCCCGCCCGCGCAGCCACGGCGGTCAGCAACAGCTCGCAAAATAGCGCCGATTTAGTACAGGTCATACTCCCGTTCCTCGCCTAGGGGGTCGGCCTCAATGCGCATCCTATATGACCATGCACGAGTCTGCAACAGAACCTGGCGACGAAGGGTCGCGCGTACGACGGTACGAAGGGCGATATTGCGGTCCTTTGGAAGTCGGTATAGTTTGAGCGTCGTGGGCCGCCGGAACTGATGCTGGAGTCGGTGATGATGGTGCCGGACAGTCGAGTCGTGGCGACGGTTTTCTGTGCAGACGCGGAAGGAACTACCTTCCGAGCCGCGGCCTTCAGGCCGCGCGACCAGGTCGCGCAGGCTAAAGCCAGCGGCTCGTTGAGGCGACTTGGGCGCACATGCTCTTGGCGTGGCGGGATTGCAATTTGCCCGCGGCTCGGATGGGTGAACAATTCCGCGAGTCCGGTTAAGTCGGGTCATTGATCCGGCGAGGTCTGAGTTGCGTGAAGGCCTATCCCAAATTTGAAGCGAGCCGCGGGCTTTAGCCCGCGCGGACTTCTCCGAACACTTTTTTGGGATAGGCTCCAAGGTACATTGAGCGATGCCTCGAACCTTTAAGATCAGCGAAGCCCACATGGCCGCGTTTTCGGAGCAGCAGCGGAAGCGCTTCGAGGATGAGATGGTCGTCTATTTGAACGAGAGTTACCCCGTCAAGGCCAAGAAGTATAGTGAGAAGGGGTTGCGGGACATGATCCGCGACGGGATCGACAAGGCCAAGGGGTACAACATCACTCGGGAGTGCGATTTGGCCCGGTACATCGAGCTTATGCTTGTCCTTTCGCCCGACTTCGATGAGAACGAAAAGACCACGTGGGCCAAGGAAGTTCTGACGCAGCGCCGCGCGACGGGCGATTTCAAGATTAATCGAATCTATGAGCACCTGATGTTCGCAGGTAATGAGGAAGTGGCTAAGCAACCAGCGGTTGTTCCTCGACCGTTAAACCAGGAGGCTGCGAGCCAAGCCGGCAAGCGCTTGCAGATCGAGCGACCGGAACTCAGCGGCCGACGACTGACGATGGAGCCAGCCGACGCAGCGCACCGCCGCCGGTGGGTGGAGCTGTATCGTGAAGAGGAGGTCGCCCTATGACCGGACCTCCCGGTGGCGAGGGTAATGTAGGCGCGCCGGCTGCGGATTGCCCTGCAAGGACTTTAGCCAGCCTTCTAGTCACAGTGACCCGCCGCAACGATGGACGGCCTATCGCTGGCGCGCGCGTACAGGTCTCCGGCCCGGAGGACCGATCCGGCGCAACCGATTCCAGGGGACGTGCGACTTTCCGCGGAGTAAAGTCAGGATCTTACCACGCCAATGCGACCAAAGCGGATCACGGAGACGGCGAGGCGGCCACAGAGGCGCCACCTGGAGGGACAGGAACTGCGAACATTGTTTTAGATGCTCCGCCCATCTCATTGACTATAATGGTGAAAGACCGATCCACAAGACACGCGGTTGAAGGTGCAACTGTCGCGATCAGCGGCCCCAGTAGTCAGCGCAGGCAGTCTTCACAGGAAGGACAAGCGCAATTTGCCGACATCGCGCCGGGTCGATACGATTTTCAAGTGCAACACCCCAATTATCACTCGGCGAGAGGCCATGCCGTCGCACGAGATCAAGGCGCATCGACAGCTGAAGTTCTTTTGACCCGGGCCGCCGCGCTAAACGGACGAGTCGTGGATGCGAATACGAGGGGTCCGATTGTCGGAGCCCGGGTTGAATTGTTGGAAGCAAACCTCCATACCACCACTGATGGGTCTGGCGGCTTCAATTTCGCGGAAGTGACGCCCCACCGATATCGATTGCAAGCCAGTGCCCATGGTTACATCGCGTCCACGCAGACCGTCGACCTTCCGCCGGAAGGGACTACAGTCGAAGTACCCCTCGCGGACTGTCCCGCCATGCCGCCGATCACGGACCTCAACAAGGCGCATTACGCACACGAAAGAGCCCATTTTGACCTCGAGCTCGTTAGCAGCGAGCTCAAAATCTCCAGCGAAATCAAATACATCAAAGGCTGGAGCGGGCAAGTGGTTAAGCTGGGCAACAGCGTGCCCCACGGCACCGGTGGTGTGATACATGGTTCTTTTCCCTGGCCGGGCTACCGCTGGATGAAATCGGAAGGGCTCGGTCAGCAGTACTGGGACGGCTCGGCTTGGAAAGACTTACCGGCCACTTTCGAACTTGCCGACTCCAATAACTTCTCAGTCGGATTTTACTCCGTGACCAATGCTTCTGGAGCTGTTCATTATCGCTGTCAGTACGGAGGCGACTGGCCAGAGGCGTTCACCGATTGGGATATCCATTCCGCAGAGAATCAGTCCAAGCTCGATGCGTGGGTGTGGAACATCCACGATACATGGACGTGGGTGTTCGATATCAAGCGTCATGGATGCCCTAGTCATTCGCCCTCGCACTGCCGTTACTCCACGGCAGCTAGCGTGCAGTTCGTGGAACAAAACACGTTTAGCGCTGGAATCCTTGTAATCGCTGATGGCAACATCCGTTCAAACGACTCGCTTTTCTTTATCGGCGAACCACGGATCGCGATGGCGGCCCACGAGTTCGGTCACCACCTGGGCAATCCAGACGAGTATGCCGGTGCCGCTGTCGACAAGTCCCTCAATGACGATGGGGCCGCCCATGGAATCGACCCTGATTCGATCATGGGGCAGAACCTGACGAACGTGAAGAAAAGGCACTATCGAACGATCTGTCGCCATCTCGCTCGAATGGTGCAGCAACAACGAGGCAAGCACTATACGTATGAACCGGTACCGCCACTGTAAACCGAAAGTCCGCCTCGACTGGCTTGTCTATGGTTTCATTACCGTTGCTTCCGTAATAGCAGACATCGGGTGCGATAATAGTTCTGGAGATGCGAGAATGAGTTTTGGTTCCTCGAACGATATAGCTTCCGCTGCTCCGGGATCATTCATCCTAGTGTATCGGGTGAACGGGGGTCCTATGCTCGGCGAAGACTTGGCGGAGTTCCAATCGATTCTCCGGCTGGACAGCGCCAGTTGCGTTGCTTCTCATGAGTTTCACCGATCCAGTGCAGACAAGCCTGGTCAGCCCATTGGCACCTTTCGGACAAGGCTAGACGATGCTGTCTTCAGGGAGGTCCAGAAACTAGTCGATGCCGCACGTCTGGATCATCTTCCGCCACCCACGGGGGGAGGGCCGGGAACCAGTCTACTGACCTTAGAGTATCGGCGAGGCCATACGGAGATTAAGCGGACGTTCCCCAGTCGCGACTTTCCCTCCCTGGCACAATGCGAAAACCTTCTGAGTGAATTGGAGCAGGTCGGCGGCTCGCTGAACAAATATCCCGAAGCTGCCGTTCGCGTTTCCGTTGAACATGCGCGCCAGCCGGGTGAAGCGGACGGCCAATTCCTACTCACGGTTGCGAACATTGGGTCGCTGCCTGTCCTGCTCTCCGACGACCATGGCTCGGCCCCTGATGATTGCATAACTGGTGTACGGGTCGCCGAGTTCCCTGAGAAAGTATCTGGCGTTACGTCGCCACCGCTCAAATGGTCTCATCTTGCCCTTGCCTCGCGACAAGAGGGGAAGGCAAAACCGGACGATGTCCTGCTTCAGCCAGGACAGTCATGGAGGGCACCTACGGTTAAATGGACAGCGCCGCATAAGAACGTGCGTTACCTGGCACAAGGTTTGTGGTGTCACTACCGCGGGCCCGAGCGAGTCAATGGTATTTATCGAATTCGTGGCGCCGCATTTTCGGAAGGACTGGAAATCGTGCCCCGCTGAGTCGGCGGATCTGGCTGGACACGAAGCTTGTCCATTGCTTTGGCTGGAGTCGAATGAAGAGCTGGTTTTGCACCTGACCGAGTTCCCGACCACAAAGGACGGATTATGACTCCGGAAGCACAAGCGGCAAAGGAAGTTTTTGAGCGGAGCCTAGCTCCGGGGACGCGACTGTATGCACTGCTGGACGCGGCGCGGGAGTCGGCGGGGCCGTATCAGGCGGAGCAGGCGGGGTTGGAATGCCGGTCGCTTTTTATGGGTGACCTAAAA
>Ga0209777_10008261_pt1 | contig 11412 bp, 17 predicted proteins | sample FrelakmetHBP12HB_FD_187147 | JGI IMG/M metagenome (GOLD analysis project Ga0209777, IMG submission 187147) | Freshwater lake sediment microbial communities from the University of Notre Dame, USA, for methane emissions studies -HBP12 HB (SPAdes)... | ecosystem: Environmental > Aquatic >...
GGGGGGGGGGTGGGAACCTACCGGCCGCTGCGCGATGGCAGGCGCGGGCGCACGGGCGGCAGTTCGGGGCGGCTCGGCGGCGGGTCGCTCGGCGGTTCGACGCGCGGGTCGCCGTGCACCGCCGCCGCGAACGTCGAGCGCGACACCTTGGTGCGGATGGAGCTAGCGAGCTCCTGCTGGTGGACGATGACCTGGCGCAGGTAGGCGTCCTGCACGTCGCTGCGCGCGTCGAGTTGCTCCTGAGTGGCGCTTCGCGCGAGGTCCTGCTCGGTGGCCTTGAGGCGCGCGTCGAACCGCTCGTGCACCACGCGCGAGTCGCCGTCGGCTTTGGTGAAGTCGAGGCGCAGCGCCGCGATGAGGCTCGCCTGCTCGCGGGTTTCGGCCTGCAGCGCAGCGATCTTCTTGCGCTCGCCGCTCAAGAGGTCGCGCGCCATCCACGCGGCCACAGCGACCAGGGTGGCGATCGAGGTGACCGGCTCGGCCATGGGGTCGTCAACCCGCAGGCACCAGGCCGCGCGGGTTGGTCGGCTCGTCACGCCGGCTGGAGTCGGCCCCCGCGTCTTCCGAGTGGCGTTGCTCGAGGGCCTCCACCGCCAGCTGCGCGCGCGTGGCGGCCGACGCGAGAAGCTGGCATTCATGGCGCAAGTGCGTGATTTCAATCTGGCATACCACCGCCGCGTCGGCCGCGGTGCGGGATTGCGCGTGCGCCGCTTCGGAGGCCACGACCGCGCGCTCGATCGCGGTCGTGTGGGCTTCCATCTGTCGCGAAAGCCGCTCGACAGCCGCAGTGAGCACGGCAATCTCCGTCGCATGATGATCGATCTCGTTCATGCGAGGCCCTCGGTACGCGCAAGCCACACGGAACGCCTCCTCATAGGCTGTGTACGATGATCCACTCACCGTCTCGCGTGTGTCGATGCGTGAGCTTTGCTGGATCAGTCCGCTTCACGGCCAGTTTCGCCGCGATGATGGCGTCGGTTCGGTTGGGAATGTTGCCGCTCATCCAAGGGGTGCGAATCTTGCGGACGTTGTCGATGACTCGCCAGTCATCGGGTCCCCGGTTGATGCCCGGTCGTGTATCCACTGTAGCGACTGCACGAGGCGCCCCTTCCAGCAGTAGTCGCGAGTCGCTCCGCTCGGTTGCCCCGAACGAGTGGGACCAGACTCGTCCTCGACCGCTAGGCGCCTCCTGCACACTCGGACCGAGCCGCTCCTCGCGCACGGTCGTGTACGATACGCGCACCGCGTTGCCGAACCGGCGAACGAGCGCCCCCTCGACGTCCCGGAATGCCCCGCGATCGAAGGGCCCGTACCGCATCCGCCAGCCCTGGTCGAACGGTTCGAGGCGCCACCGGCCCTCGGGGTAGCCGAGGGTCCGTTCGACGACCTGCGCAACCTTGTCCGCTTCCCCGTACGCGCGGTCGGCGGAGGCATCGAAAAAGACGGTCAGCTCGTCGCGACTGGGTGCCCGATCCTCGAGCAGCGGCTCGTGGACCGAGTGCCGCTCCCTGCGTTCGGCGTCCGCCTTCGCGGCCTCGAGCGAGGCGAATGGTCCGTACGCCGTACCGGCAATCCAGAGTCGCCATGATCGGCCGCCGGCTCGCCGAAGCAGGTACGTCTGGCCGGTGCTTCCCGTGCCTCGCCAGCCGGTTCCGCCCCCGCTCGGTTCCCATCGGACTGTCGCGTTCGTCCGCACCCGCCGTTCCATGTGCCGGTTCACCGGGGCCCCGGGGGCAAGAGCAGCCTCGGGCCGCGCCGCTCGGTCGTCGTCGCTCTACGGCCGCGCTCCAGCGAGCGCTCGTGGTCGTCGAGCGTTTTCTTCATCTCCTTGGCCATGCGCGCGAGCGAATCGCGCACGCGCGGTTTGCGGAGCTCCTCGGTGAAGCCCTGGAAGAACTCGCGCGCGACGGCGCTGTCCTGAGCGCTCCCCTCGCTGTCGACGCCGGCGGCGGCCAGGATGTCGCGCAGGTCCATGTCGCGCTTGGTGTCCCACTCGAGCTGCTGGAGCATGTTGCGCGCGAGCGTCTGCCAGTCCGTGGGGGTCTTGAGCGGGATGACGCTGCGGGGGTCGGCGATCTGCATCCGGTGCGCTTCGGCCATCTGGTCGAACACCCATTCGCGGAAGTAGTCGCTCTCGATCTGCTCGCGGGCGTAGCGGGCCCCGGCGGTTTCGGTGCCGGCGCTCGGGCGCCTTCGCCGGCTGGCTTCCATTCGGTCAGCCTCACGGGGGTGCAGTCCCGAACGGTGGCGGTGGCGCGAGGCAACCCCGAGGGGGACGCTCTGCAGGTACTCGTCCAGACCGTCAAACGTGCGGCCCGCGCGCGACCGCGCGGTCCTGCGCGACTCCTCCACCTCTTTGCCACCGCGCCCCTGGCGTTCCAGCTCGTCCCTCTTGGTAGACGCCTGGTGCCGGGTCGCGTAGGGACCGGCGAGGGGTACCGCTGTACCGCCGGGTAGCGGTCGCTCGACGTACCAGCCCATCGAGGTGTGAGCCACGCGCAGGCGGCCGCTCGCTCCCTTGGCGCGGCTTTCCTCCGTCTCCTGGCCCGCTCCCCAGCTCTCGGCGTAGCCGTCGACGGTGTCCCAGACCCACTTCAGGTCGGCCACCATCTCCCCGTAGTCGGCGGTGCGGTAGAGGAAGTTGCCGATGTTCTCGTAGCGGTCGAGTTCCGAGCGGCTCTCGCTGGAGAAGAAGTCGAGCGCCAGCGTGCCGTCCCGAAAGACGCTGACCAGCACGACGACCGGCTGCGCGTGCACGGGACTGTAGGTCACGAAGGTCGCCGACTCGTTGGGATCGCTCCAGCGGTGGGGGCCCACGTACTTCGGTGCGCTGCCATGGACTCGCCGAGATAGCTCGCTCGCGACGGCCAGGACGGACGCCGACGTCATCGAGAGCGCGCGGGGACTGGGCCGCCGGGTAGGGCCTCCATGCGGGTGGCGCCGGCGCGCGGCTTCGTGCGCGTGGTGCCGGTGACGGGGGGGCATGGTCTGCGAGTGCGGGTACGGCCGCTCCGCGGCCCGGTCGCCCACCACGAACCGCACGACGCCGCCGGAGCGGTTGGCCTCTTGCTTTGCGTCGTCGTAGTGCTTGAACGGTCCCCCCACGCGGCGGCCGCGCGAATCGACGGCCTCGTAGTCGCGAACGGCGTGTCCGGCGGGACCCGAGCCCACGTCGATGTACACGAGCGACGGATCGTGAGCGGCGATCGCTCGCGCCTCGTCGGGATTGATCCCGACCCGCGCCTCTTCCGTCGGATCCGTGTACTTGCTCAGCGTTCGCCCGGTCCGCTCCGCGTACTCGATGGCTTCGTATCCAGTGAGTCGACGATGCCTGCCGCCCGCCTCGAGTCGCGGGGGCCCCGCTGCCAGCCGCGCGGGACCGCGGGGATGACTCGGCACGAACCGACCGGTCCGCGGGTCCCGCTCGTCGACGCTCTCGCGGGTGTCGTGCCGGTGCCTGGCAAGAAAGTCCTCGATGGTCTGCGCGCCGCCGTGCAGCGGCCCCGAGAGCGCGGTTCGCGCCGAGGGGGCGGTCGCGTGCCAGTAGCCGCTGCGCGGATAGGCTTTGCCCGCCTCGTATTGCGGTTGTCCGGTCGGCCAATACCGGCCGGTCGGATAGTAGATGACGGTGTTCTTGCCTAGTGCGAGGACGTGCGTTGCACCGTTGCCGCGCTCATGCTCGACCAGGGCCTCGAGCGAGTTGAAGTCGCGCACGACATGGCCATGGTGAACCGGGAGTGCCGGTACGAAGCGGCCGGTTCGTGGGTCGCGTTCGTCGACGACTTCGGGCGGCCCCAGTCGGCGAGCGCGGCGGGATTCGTGGGTCATCGGGACGGGATGTCGGGGATTCATGCAGCTTCCTCGCCTTCAGTGGATCGGCACAACAGATCGGCGGGCACGAGGATGTGCCCGGCATGAGCTTTGCGGTGGCAGTTCGAGCATAGAGCAACGCACTTCATGAGTTCGCGTTCCAGCTTGGGGATGCTCTCGCAGTGGCTGACGCAGCGGTCTTTTCCGGTAAGGTGGTGGAACTCAATGCAGCAGGCGTCGCGTTCTGGACACATGCGGCAACCGCCAGCTCGGATGCGAGCGATTCTCGCTCGAACCGCGGCACGCGCCTTCTTGCATGCCCGGTACGCCCTCAGTTTTGCAGGGCGTGGATCTCGCTTGTAGCGCGCTTTCTCTTGTTCGTTATGGCAGGAACGGCAGTGTGAGCGCAGACGATCGGGATTCCATGGACTCACGTCGAACTCGGTGAGCGGCCGCGGATGATTGCGCCACGTGCAGAGTTTTGTCGGAGTGCCGTCGGCGGCGACGGAGAGTTTTCTCTCGTACGCTCTTGCAGCATTGATACCTCCCATGTGTCCCCGGACGAACCGCAACGGCAGCCCCTTTACCCAGCCCTTCGCTGCGTTGGAGCGTTTCGCGACGGGCGCGAGTTGGCCGCAACCGCATTGGCAGTGGCCGACAGGGATAGGGGACGTCAGATCCATTCGTAGCCGAGCGTGGTCATGATGGACGAAGCCAGGTCGCCCGCGCCCTCGTTGCCGTTATTCCACTCTTCGGCGAGGAACGCGATGAAGTCGTAGAGGGTCCGCTCGTCCGCGCGGAACCCCGCTTTGTGCGCGTAGCGCGTGGCGAACGAAGTCAAGCCGCCGAACTGTTCGGCGAGATCGATCTCATCGCCGTCGACGAGCTCCATGGGGTAGGTCGAACCGTCATGGGGCCAGTAGGCTCGGCCGTCCTCGTAGTCCGGATCCGGTCGGCGGATGTCTTGGATAAACTCGTCGAATGGGGGGACCTCGCCGTAGGTCAGCCCGATCGGGTGGTCTTCGTCTTCGTGGCTCATCGGTGTCGTCCGCCTCTCCTGCGCGGCATTGCGCGCCAACGGTCCATGCCCCGGTTGTGCCTTCCGGATGTCTTCGGGCATCACGACTTCGACCTGGAGCTCGTGACCGCTTCGGTTTTCTTTGCGCGGGAGCGTCCGGACGGTGAATGTCTTGAAGAGGTCGTTCGCCTCGATCCCGTGATCCATGCCCGTCGCATTCGCCCGGGCTTGCGCCTCGGCACGCGCGGCGTGGTATTTGGCGTTCCCTTCGGGCGTATCGCGCCAAGCCGTAGGATCTTTTTTCGGTTTGCGTGCGGCCATGATCGAGAGTCCTTTGGGGTAGAGGTTCCTCGCCTTTGTTCTTTGCGGGCTTATCGGCGCCTCCGGGTCGGTCCCGAGTGCGCGCCGTAGCGCGTCCAGCGTGCCGTGATGTCGTTCTCACCGCTTGCCGAGCTCCAGTCCGTCGCGCGGAACCATTCGCCGCCGAGGCGATGTCCTAGACTCGCGGCGATGGCCGCCTCGTCCTCGGCGGTCACATCATCCGTCGAGGAGACGCGTACATCGCCGTCGTCGAGCACGCGATAGTTCGTTCGGTCGTCCATTTCGATCCAGCCGGTCGCCGCGCGTGAAGACGGCGGCGCGTGCGCGCTCCGTGTGGCGGGAGCGTGCACTTCACTTGTGCGTCGTCGTCGCGCGTATCCCATGTGGCGTCGGTACAGTTCGTCAGGAGTCATCGCCGCCTGGTTGAGGCATTGCGCGATGAAGTGGGTTACGGAATCGGCCTCCACCGGTTCGGCGTTGCCTTCTCGGTTGATGCCGATGAACGGTTGCCCATCGAAGAGGATTTGCCGTCCGGCTGCGACGGTCCAGCGTTCGCTTCGGCTCATCGTCGCCTCCGTGTCGGCCCCATCCGAGCGCGTCTCGAGTGCGGAGTCCCGCGCTGCGCCTGGTCGGCTGCCAGCGCGAACCCGTGGATGTACCCGTCGACGTATTCGTCGCGGTCGTGCTGCGTGCCGATGCTTCGCCACGCTTGCAGGGCGCTCTCTCGCAAGCCTGGGTCGTTGACGTTGACTTGCCCATCCGGATTCTCGCGACGCCACTCTCGACCATCGACGATTCCCGCTTCCTCACCCGAGACGTAGCTTGGGCTGCGGCCGTGCTGAGTCGCCAAGTGACGACTGTGCGCGCTCCGCGTGCGGGAATGGCGGGACTCTCCGACGACGCCGCCCGGCCCCACTCGCACGCTTGCGACATCTCCATCGATCTCGGCGCGGACGACGAACGGGCCCGTGGCGCCGCTGTAGTCCGCGGTTGCCATGTACGTGTCGAGCACTTTTTGCGCGCTTGTGCCGGGTGGGAAGTCGGCCCAGAAGCCTTCCGCACCATCGCTCACGTGCGCGTTACCGCGTTGTGCTTGATTCCACCGGATTCGGCGCGATTCCTCGACCTCTTCGACGTCCTCCGGGTTGTCGCTCATCAGTTCCCGCACGAGGTCCTCGACGTCGCGCTTGTCCTGGATGGCCTCGAGCACGCGTCCAAGTTGGTCGGCTTCGTGCCAGCCGATGCCGCCCATCGGCTCGTAGCCGGCATCCTCCAGCTCTTCGCCGCCGGGCAGTGACGCCAGGATGCGGAAGAGCGTGGTGGGATAGCTGTCCGGTCCATGGTCGTAGTTCGGGAGCCAGGACTTGAGCTCGTTGATGATCTTGACGATCGGGGGGCGGATTCGGCTCTTCGGTGCGGGCATCAGTGTCTCCTCCTGCGGGTTGTTCCTGCTCGATTCGATGGGGCGGGACCCAAGAACGGACCGCGTCTCGGGGTTTCGCGAGCACCGAGACGGCGCCTCTCGTTCGTTTCCGTCTCCCTCTTGCGCTTCGCCCACACCGAGCTGTATCCGGACGTGGACCAATAGACGACGTCGACCTCACGACTCGACCCGAACCCCCACCAATCGAGCCCCTTGGCAGCGGCTTCGACATCCTCCTCCGATCGGTCGAGCTCCTTGGTGACCGCGTGGACCACGTGTTCGGTGGACACCTCCGCTTCGTCGTTGGGGATGCGACCACCGAAGTCAGTGAGCTCATAGCCGTCGCGTTCCAGCTCGCTTTCAACGCTCGCGAGCGTCTTGTCCGAAACGTCGCCGTTGACCGCGATGGCGTCGCCGAACTCCGCGACTCCGACGGCCGACGCGCTGTCGAACCCAGCCTCCTCCAGATCCCCCTTCATTTGATCGCCGAGCGTGCTCCAGGCTGCCGCGCTGCTCTGGTCAGCCATCCGCTCGATCATCTCCTCGAGTGCGGTCCGGATGTCGTCGTAGCCGAGGACCTCGTTGCGGAACGCGTCATCCTCGTCCGCGAGGTATTCCGCACCGGCAACCTGGTCGCTCCACCACTTCACCCGGTCCGGGATACCGATGTTCGCGGACCATCCGGCCGGACCCTCGTCGGCGCGCCCGTAGTCGAGCAGCGCCTGCGCGATGGCAAGTGCGCGCTGAGTCGGCGTCATCTCCCGAAGCGCGTTGTTGTCGAGGTCGATAGAATCGAGCGCGCTCTGCACGTTGTCGTCGTCCAGGCTCAAGTCATCGATCGTGAAGTACGCGATACGGGTCCAGAACGGGAAGCCGACCTCCTTGGCCTCCTTGTCCCCGACGTACTCGCGCACGGGCTGGATCTTGATGAGTTCGATGGCATTCCCGTCGCCGGTGGCGATGGTGCCGCCGTACGCGCCGGGATCCATGTCCCCACCGATCTGCGTCCATTCCATCGTAGGGATCGTGATCTCAATGTTCTTGCCGCGGTGTTGCTTACGCTGTCTGGGCATCAGGGGACACTCTCGACCGGATTGACTCGGATTTCGAACCGTTCGAAGACGCTCGCTTCGGGGTCCTCGTCGTAGCGCTCGACCGCGTCGTCGCCGCCGTACCAGCGAGCGCCCGCTCGGCTCCACACGAGCACGTCGAGCGCTGCGTGTCCGCGCGACGCTCCGATGGAGAGCGCGAAGCCGGCGGCCTCGTCGAAGCTCTTGAACACGCGCTCCTGACCGCTGGCGTCCTCCACCGCGTATTCGACATCCTTGTGGGTGCGTGCGCGCGGCATTTAGTTCGACCTCCAGTAGACGAGCCCCGACCGGGTCGTGTGCGATTGGCCGTCGTAGCGCGCGAGGAAGTGCGCGGGGCCGTCGGTATCCACCGCGTCCTCGGCGGCGGCGGCGATGGCGAAGCCGGCGATCTCGAGCGCCTTGGCCGCCGCCTCGTCGCCGTAGATTTCTTCCAGATACTGCATCGGGTCGCGGAGCTGCGCGTCGATCTGCTTCTCGGCGAGCGTTTCGACGTCCCCGTCGTCCGGGTCCATCATCTCGTCTCGCTCGTCGTCAGTCATCGTGTATTCAGGGAACTCGAATCCTTCATTCTCCCATTCGCGCCAGAAGTCGTCGGGTGACATCTCCGATAGTTCTTCGATGCGCATGTCGAGCGCGTCGGAGTGGAGCTCGCTCCGCAGCTTGTCCTTGTCGATGTGCCGCTCGATGAAGTCCCTGTTGAAGATTTCGGGCTCCTCTTCGAGGTCCTGCTGGACGACCGCCAGGGCCAGTGCGCGTTCCTGGTCGTCGTTCTCGACGACCTGCCACTCTTTGCGACCGCCGCGAGTCGTCACGGAATAGACCGTCCCCTCTCCGAACCCGGTCAGGCCGCGGTCCTCCTCGATGCGCAGGTCGTCGGGGTCCTCGTCGAGCGCGCGCGCGACCTCCTCGAGCACCGCGTCCTCGTCGTCGTAGTCGATCTTCGCCATCGCCCTTGCTCCTATCGGTCTATTTCGTGTGCTTCCGCGAGCGGCGGGACTTGGTTCTTGCTCGCGCCAAGCGTCTCGAGGATACCGAGCAGTTCCTCGTACTCTTGCTCGGTGACCTCCTTGAAGTAGGCGTCGTCCGAGTCGCTCTCGATGCCCCAGAGCCCAGGCGTGCGGATGGTCTGGATAGTGCCGGCGACGACGAGGTCGACCTCGACGTAGACGCCGACGTACCACCACTCGTCCCGGCGCCATGCCTCGATGCGCTCCTCATCTTCGCGCCGGTACTCGGGGTCGCCCGACAGCTCGGGTTCCGACGCCATGTCGTCATGTTCGCGGACCACCCGGAGGTTCTCGATCTTGACGTCTCGTCGACTCGGCCTCGGCCTACTTGTTCGATGACGACTCGCCATTTATTCTCTCCTCTCGATCCATCCCCGCTCCACCGCGAGGGGCAGCTGCTTGGTGGGCACGCCGACCGCTTTGAGCACATCGCGCAGGGCGGTCCACTCCTCGCCGGCGACTTGCGCGACGTCCTGCTCGTCCAGGTCGCTCTCCAGGCCCGACAGGCCGGGGCTGGTCAGCGTCTGCACGGTCCCCTCGATGAGGATCTGGGCCTCGGCGCGCACGCGCAGCAGGCCGAACTCGCCGCGCCGGTAGCTCGCGCGCCGCTCGGACAGTTCGCGCTGCTCGAGGTAGGTCGCGTCCGGGTCGGGGTCCGGCTCGACGACCACCCGCACGGCCCGAAGCTCGGGAGGGGGTCGACGGACCGGCGCATCGACGATGCGTCGCCGCAAAGAAGCCATCTTGTCGGGATCGAGTGTCGCGCTGTGAGGGTGGAGCTGTCAAGCCGGCCATGTAATCACCCGTTTGACGATTGAAGACGGTGAGCTACGATCGAGTCGATGTTCGATCCGCCCATCGTTCGCGCGCTCGCCCCTCTCGAGATCCTGCGCGGGCGGCTCGAAGCGCACGCCCGCGCGTATGACGGCGCGGGGTGCGGCGAGCTCTTCGAGGCGAAGGTGTTTCGACTCACGCTGCTCTTGCTCGACGAGCACGAGGCGTTGGCGCAGTTTGGGCCAGGGGGCGATGTCCTGCCGGCGCTCCGCGCGGCCGCTGCGGCAATCGAGGCGCTCGCGGTCGCTCACTGACCGGAGTATTCGGTCCCGATTAGGCGGAGGTTTTCGGACCATGGCGAAGAAGCAGGGAGTCGAAGCGGCGGCGGAGCGGTTGCGGAGTGTTTTGGAACAGGCCGAACAGTCCATGCAGACGCTGACCGACGAGATCGAGCGGGATGGCCGGCAGGACCAGCATGCTCTGCGCGACCAGCTGGGCGATCTCTGCGCGCAGGCCCGCGCGCTCACCGAGAAGGCGACGGGGCTCCTCGAACGGGCGCGCGAGGCCGCCGGGACCGTGGAACGCATGTTCGAGACCGCGAACAACTTCGTCTCGAGCTTCGAAGACGTGGTCGGCGGGCTCGAGAGCGCTGCAGAGGCGCTTGACCCGCAAAACTGGGAGTGGGACGAGCGTGGGGAGGCGTAGGGGTGTAATGGCGAGCCCCTACCGGTTCGCTCGGCCGGTGCTCGGTCGCTCGCTCGCGCAGGCGCCGCGCGCGTCGTGGTGGCGCCTGCTGGGCGCCTGGTGGCGCGGCCGGCCGCGTTGTCCGGTGTGCGGAAAGCGCCTGCGCACAAGGGAGGAGATTCGTGGCCGGAGGCACTTTGCGGGGGATTGGTGATGAGAGAAGAACTCTTCTCCCCGCGTAACGAACCTTCTGGCGGACGGCGCGCAAGCCCGCGGATTCTCGGACAGCCGCGTGTTGGCTGCACTCTTGCTCATGTCCTGGTGCATGGCGACGACGATCGATTCCCGGCCCCCTTCAACGCCGCGGTGCCCGGCGTGTTTCAAGCGCGTCGCAGTGACCGTCTGGCGCACCCCTTACTTCAACATCTCGCCGCCCGACTGGGACAACTGGCTCTCGCGCGAACAGGCGACCGCGTACGCGCGCACAGGCGTCTGCCCGTGGTGCGGCCGGCGCACAACGACTCCCGCGCGCACGCTGCTCGCGCGCTTCGCGTTCAACCTGCGCAACTTCGATCGGGGCATCCAGTGAAGCTCCGCGCGCGTCGCCAGCGCTCATGGGGCTACGGGGGTGACCGGCCGTGGGTCCTCGAGAACGATCGCGGCCAGCGCCTGCCCGACGTCGCCGCGCAGTGGACGTACTCGGACCTGCTCGCGGCCGCTGCTAGCGCGGGCTACTCGATCCGGGACATCGAACTCTTGTCCCCGCGTCGGCCGCACGGCGCAGAGTTGCGCCGGCAGCTCGAAGAGGCGATATGGGCCGGCGACGTCGAGCGGCTCCACGAACTCGCTCCGTGCGGGTGCTGCTGCTGGGAGCACACGCATGAGGGCTGCTCCGCGCGGATGTGGAACGGGTGCAGGGGCTCGGGTCAGCTGACGCGGGCCGACACGGAGTCGTGGGCGCGGCACTACGCAGAGCATCACGGGATGACACGCGCCGAGTTCTTCGGCGAGGTCATGTAATCGCCTGTTTGACAATTGAAGACGGGTGTGCCAAGCTGCATGGCGATGGCATCCGATAAGCGCGCGGCACTGGCTCTTTGCGACCCGGCGGCCGAGCGGGCGTACGAGCATGCGGTCGTGGCGCTCGGACGCCCACGCTGCACAATGAACCCATGAACAACGACACCCGCCACGCCGCCATCGAAGTTCGCAGTTTCCAGTCCTATCCGGACTCGTCGGGAGCTCCGGCCGTTTTGGCTTGCGGCCCGTACGTCTATGCGCTCG
>Ga0209777_10008262_pt1 | contig 11412 bp, 33 predicted proteins | sample FrelakmetHBP12HB_FD_187147 | JGI IMG/M metagenome (GOLD analysis project Ga0209777, IMG submission 187147) | Freshwater lake sediment microbial communities from the University of Notre Dame, USA, for methane emissions studies -HBP12 HB (SPAdes)... | ecosystem: Environmental > Aquatic >...
TGGGTCTCTACCACCAACAAACCACCACAATAAAAATACATCCACCAAGAAGATGTGTATAACGATGAAAGAATAATGGTCGAGATTGTTTTGAGAGTCATTCTTTTTCCTTAGTCAGAGTGTTTCGAAGCAATTTAGTAAATACTGGATTGTTATAAACTACAATCTCTAAACAAACAGACATATCATTACAATGATCAAGAGCAATCTTATACTGATCAGCAACTTCTTGATCAGTCTTCTCGTATATTCCTTTCATTACTCCTGTACGAATGGCGGGAATTGTAACTACTTTATACTCTCTTCGATTTGCTGCTTTCAATCCAGCGATGATAATCCCAGACAGTGGTTGTTTAAGATCATCAACAACGAAGATTACATGATTGAATGGAAGAATTTTATCACTATTATTATGACATATAACAGCGATACCATCTGATAACGAATCTTTGTGTCTGGCCAGTTTGGAATGAAATTCATCACCAGCTACTTGCTGAATAGCCCGATCAATTCCACCAAACCACATACCGCCAGAGTTTACAGCTGTAATCAAAGCATCAGTTTTGCGTTCAACAATATTACCTTCAACGACTGTTGTTTTCATTTTTAACCTTTGTAGTTACTTCGGTACTGTAAACAAGAAACCTTTACTTCGGTTCCTTGTAGAGTCTTCTTGCATTTTTCAAATAGTTCTTCATCACGACAATCATTATCATCCATTTGCACCCATACATTAAAACCTGCTTTAAACAGTGCTTCACTAATAATTCTAGCTACTGTGGTTTTTCCTGTTCCTACTTGACCGCACACTTTAATTTCTAGACTCATTTTGTTTTCCTTTTTTTAGCTGTCCAACAGTAACATCCAAAAGTTTCCATTACATGTAATCCTACTGAGTTATGGTGTCAAAATAATTCTGAGTTTGTTAAAGCTAACGCGGCGAGAAGAACTTTACATTTCCCGCCCTTTTGCATTCCACCACCAAGAGATTTGTGCCACTTCATTCGTTTAAAATGTTTACATGTTTTACAACGTTGTTCATTTATTTCCATCTTTAAATTCCTTATTCTTTTCTTTCAGTTGCTCAGAAACTTCATTTCTCATTTTCTTATTCTTAAAATAACAATCAATTCGAAAACAAAGATAACCCAGAATTGCACCAATTGTTAAACCCCCTACTCCGTGAACAATGAGATTCATTTTCAAGTTCCTTTCGCCATTGCAATTTCTTTACCATAAGATATATCTTCACAACATGGTTTGATTCCTGCATCTTTAATCGCTTGAGTTGCTACAGATACAGATAAATCATTTATTACTTTATCACTTATTTCTACATCATCGTTATAACTTGGATAATAATCTTCTGTACGAGGAGGCCTACTACCAAAGGTTTCAATCTGCCATAATGCAGTACGATGAGTCCTACAAGGAACACATTCGCCGCATGGTTTATTTTCTTTAGTTGGATATTCACAATACCAACAGAGATCATAAAGACCACGAGATTTTAAACTACGAATGATATCACACTTGTAACTATGACGAAGTGGATATTCAATCTTAATTGTTTTATTACAGATTTTACAGATGTTCATAATGGCGTCTTCAAATGCATTCTTGTGAAGCCAAAAGTCATCACCAGAATGATATCCGAAGTAAATAGTTTCATTGTTATCAACGTATAACATTGCGATCATTGACCAGATGATTGGTTGACTAAGACCACCGTCCCCAATACTACCAACACACGCATTACCATCAATACTTACTTCTTGATAATGAAAACCACTATCGAGTTCACGTTTTTTCATCTCTTGAATAAATGAAAGTCTTGCTGCTTTATTTTGAGAAATTGCTGGTACTTGATTATGGTTAATTGCTAGGGCAGTTACAGAACCAGTACATCCTCTGTTTCTTTCTTTGAGTAAATCGTGAAGAACTAGGGTTGAGTCGCAACCGCCTGAGAACAAGACCAAAGACATAAAAAACTCCTTTAGTGACGCTCGTATCCACCTTTTGAAATATCTTTCATAATCTGTTCAACGAACTTCTCTTTACTTCCATTATAACTTGTGATATGATACTTCCTACCACTTTTAGTAATGAACGTATCATCATCAATATCATAACTTATTGGTGCGGAAGTATGAATGAATTGACCAGGACCAAAATTGGGATGTCCATGAACATTCCCCGATATAGCCCAGGTATCTGATCCGCATCCAAGATTCATTGAATATCCACAGTCATCAATGAAAGTCACTGTCATTTCCTCTTTGGTGGTTCACTGCAAGATAATTCTTTAGATGTAATTCCAGCATCTAACATAGCATTAACCCATGCAAGTTGAATACCAGTCTCACTTACAAGATCAGAAAGTACATTTCTGATAGTGTCACATTGCTTAACAGTAATTCCATTATTCTTAACTTCACGAAGAACAATTTCAAACTTACGAACAGGAGCTGGTCGAGCGTTATCGTCGTTCATAACTAATCATCTCTTTCTGTTGAGCTAAAACCATACAGTTGCATTTGAGCATCTTTCATCGTATTTGCATAACCGAGAATTTTGTAAACAACTTCACCAGTACGAATATTACGAACAATACTATCCTCTGATTCTTCTGGACCAGTCATGCAAAAGAATCTATTCTTCCTAAGTAATCCTTCAAGAAGAATATACTTAGAATTTTTAATCGTTAATTTCTCAGTACAAGTTTTCACTGAATAATTCCTTTGAACCATCGGCACCAGGACACCATTTAAGAATTTGACCAGATGATTTTGCTACAATTAAAGCTTCTTCTCTGGTTAAGAAATTTCCAAATTGATCTACAAATCCTTGAATATCATCGGCATTTTTCCAATATCCTCCTGCTTCACGATATTCATCAATTTGATTGTTCATGAAACTATCATGATGTCTAACACCAAGAACAATTTTACCTTGGTTACTAATAGCAGCACAAACAACTTTTCGTTTACCTTTCATTGGATCATTCAAGTAATCATTACATTCATTCATGGTTATTTCACATCCTCGAAGTTATTAGTACAATCTGGTTTTGTCCAGATTTTAAAAGCAGCATAATGTTCCGGTTTAACAACCTTTTCTACATAGCCGAGTTTAGCCATTTCGATTTTGGCTTTATCTTCATTAACTGAAGTATAAAGACAAGATCCAATTACACAACAGATAACAAATGTTACACACAAAGAAATAACATTATCTGGATTCATTGCATTACTCCATATGATAGTTCACTGCTGTAGATCATTGTCTCGTGTTTGCACACAGGACAAATGTGACGATAACACTTTCCATAAGGAATATGAAGATGCATAGGTGGGTTATGTTCCCGACTAGTACAATTCTTTATCTTCCGAGTATCATCTTCTATTCCACTTTTCTTTTCATCGACCATTTTTTGATAAGCAGTTCTGAGTAAGTTATCCATTATTGATTTTCTTTCTTTGGTTGATAATGTTTTCCACCACACATATCATCATCATAACGAGCTTCATTACAAACATGTGGTTCAGACCACCACTCTGTTCCATTGACTAGATCATTATGTTTAACTCGACCTTTAACACAATGAAGAGGAAATTGTTTACTATTACTCCAGATTTTTTTCCAAAGAAATTTAGGCGGAATACAAAAAATACAATTTTTACAAAGTTGCAAGTCTGTTTGGTTCATTTGTTTTCTCCAATTTGAATTTGGGATGTTTCTTTTTTGTTGTTTTCTTTCAAAGTTCACAATTCCTTTAATTCTTTTACGCATTGATTCTTCTTCATCTTTCATCCACTGTTCTTTACTTCTACCATTACATCTGCATATACACCGGCTCCCACCAAACACACCAGGTGGTGCCGGGTGTCCTTTTTCACATCTTTCATGATTTCCCATTTGACATGCACCACATGTATATGCATACATCTTGTTTACTCCCGATTCAGTCGACCAATATCCCAGATAACACTTCCATAAATGCTATCTGAACGATCAGCATCTTTGGTTACTTCGAGGTGAGTTTTAACTCGCTCAAGCATTGCAGTTGCAATCTTAACCTTATGGCGAAGTCTTTGAACTTCATCTGGTCCACAACCAATTTCGTTGTAGACTGCGGTTGCTGCTACTGCACCAATCTCTTCAACATCTTTCACTGTAAAACATGCTGGTTGAGTTGGAACTGTCAGACTACCCAACAGATCATTAGATCCCCAAGTAACATGTTCACCATTAGGAATCTTACATTGCATCCATTCCCGGACATCTCCAAGCCAACTTCCTCCCTTATGAAGAACCTCATGCCGAAAATTTCGAGGCATTGGATTACCAATTGGTTTCTCTCTTTGGAGTTGCAATTCAACCATATCATCGAGAACTTTATTATCCTCGGGTGTCATTGTCTTCTTCCTTTCCAATCTTGTTGTTGTAACTATTAACGAATTCCTTACCGCGAGAATGACAGCCATAAATAATCTGAATCATGTATGCTGCCATCAATCCTGTAATAGATGGTTCACCCATAGCATCAAGAGTTGTATGAATCAACCCATGAGCTGTATGTGGATCTGGATAATATCCATTAACCAATGGAGTAGGATCTGTATCAAGACGATCCATTACTTTCTTGGCGAGATCAATAATAAACTTTCCACAGAAATCTGGATTATTCTCTTCTAATTGAGTCAAACGACGTTGGTCTGTAATAGGCATTTAGATTTCTCCTGTAATTGGTTCAACTTTATGAAGGAATTTACCTAACTTCTTTTTCATGCAATGTTGACAAATATCAAGTTCATATGTTTCTCCATCTCCAAAGATAGAGAAGAAACCACCGGTAAACTTAATCCTGGTAAATTCTTCAATTTCCATTGAATGTTTTTTAAAATCAAATTCTTTTTTACATACGTCACAAATCAATGCAACATGTACATTATACTTTTTCTGGATCATTTTATCTTTAAGCATTAGAAGTTCCTTTCACTAGTTCAGCACGAAGCATCTTCATACATTGCATGAATTCAGCTTCGTCGGTATAATAACAACCTGAATTAAAACTATACACTGTACCTGATTGTACAATATACGCTTGTGGTTCAGTTTCCATTCGTGCTAATGCGACTTCTCTTGGGTGCCAATATGGACTTCCTGAATCGGGCCACTGAACCAATACATAATCTCCAAAGATTAGTGTATAGTCTTCGGGTGGACGAGATTCATCAGAAAACTCAAACCGAAGTACTTTTTTCATAATCTCCTTTTAGTTGTTTGAACTGATAAATACAATTTTCCTCTTGAGTAATTCGTTACTAACAAGAGTTCTGATAATTAACTCAGTATGATCAGAAGAATATTTAGGTAATTTCTTATACACACCAACTAATTTCTTAGTTGATAATGTTTCTAATTTCAATGAATGGTTGGTCAGAAAACACTTTACATCATTTGATAGTATATCAATGATGGTCATGGTTGTACTCTCCTATCCCAATGATAACTATCAGCGAAGTCATACATCGCTGGTGGGTTTTTTTCTAAGTATTCTAATACTTTACTAACAGTAAGAAGATTAGCAGTACATGCTACTTCTTTATTATCATCTCTTCTATCAATACAAACATCAAACCATCTAGCTGCCTTGCGGGCTGCGGAAATGATTGATCTGTATAATTGATCTTCTTGATTAATTATTCCTGATTTATTTATAATCTTAACTACTTGTCTGACAGTCAAGTATTTAAATAAATTTTCATCAACATTATAATCAAATAAACCTTCTCTGATATCAACTGCTTTTTGTAAACGACACTTTAAAATATCCTTTTCTTTTTCTATTCTTCTTGTTTTTTCTTTTTTCATTTTATTGAGATGCTGTTCTTTACGAGCACGAATATCTTGATCATTAATAAAAACTCTTTTTTCTTTAATCGTTTTTATTAATTCAAGAGTTTTTTGCATATCTCCATTTTCTATACTATTTTTAATATCATCGATAAAATTTTTAAATATAGTAACAAGTTCTTGATCCCCAAATTTTAAAAATTTATTAAGACAGTTTTTACATTTATGAATTTCTTGACCAACTAACTGAATATCTTTAAATTCTTCGGGTTCCATTATTTAGTCTCCTAGTTAGAAGAATTACTTAACAATCACACAATGGACCCATTACGCCATCTTCGTGTGCCAGTTGTTCACATCGATCACTACAGAAACATTGACAGAATCGATTAGCAGGAACATCCTTACCGCACATCTTACAAATGGAGTAAGAACGATTATTAGAAACTTTAGATGAAGAAAAAAGTCTACTTATGAATGAAAACATTTTTAATCCTTTCAAAGAAAGCAAACTTGGTTGGTGTTGTTGTGACCGATTCAATTTCTTTTAAGTACATATACAAAGGATTTTCAATTCCTCGTCCTTGTCTAATTCCTTTAATCTCATAACTCATAAGACTTCCATCAATATCATGATGCTTGATTGAAACATACTTTAGATCCTCAAGATCCTTTCCATACTCGTTTCCAGTATCCATTTACATAGATGTGAAGTTCACCGCATTCGTTACATTGGCGACTAATGTATGCGGTTCCATCATAATCAATATATTTTCCTTCAATCCAACAATGTGGCCAAAACAAACAACTCAGTGCTCTCATTATGGAAGGTTCTTTCGTTGATGATGAAGACCAATCATTTGTCCACCACGAATAGGATATGCTTCCCACTTATCATCGGTGAGAAGAATATTACTTGCATGTTTAATATTGACAAGTAAATCTTCGTGTATAGTCGGAGACATTGTCCAACTATCAATCTGACGACCTTTATCACCCATAAGATCTTTAATTACACAAGGATAAATAATCTTATTGGGATACATTGTCTTACATTGACCACCATGCGTTATTTCAATCAAGTTAACAATTTGAATCTTACTAAGATCAACTTCCATCATTCCGATTGGTGTGACAGTTCTAAGAATACTAAGATCACTCATTGTTTTCTTTCTGCGGGATTAATTGTAAAAGAAATTAATCCCGCGTTGTTTTGTTTTATCCGTTCACCATTTGATCAATTTCTTCATCTGTCCAGCTCCCTACAAACGAGTCATCCTCGAGTTGTAGGTGTGTGAAAATCATTGGTCCCGATGACCATGGTTCACACTGGACTACTTCTTTTACCTTCTTTACAACCTCACCATGTTTCGATGATGAGTACATAGCGTAAGTTGTGAGCGGAATTGGTTCGTCAAACATTCCAACTGCATGACGATCAGTTTCTGTTAAGAAGTGACCGCCGGTTATGTGTTTACATGTTGAACATGTAACAACTGGAACTTTGATACAATTCTCATCGATGAACTTCATTGCGGTTTTCGATAACCCAATCCACTGTGTTGAGCGTGACATACTGTTCCTTTACTTGTTTGGTTCTTCAACCCATTCACTTTTGATTTTCCAAATGCGATTACTGGTTGATAAGAGAATGTCTTTCTTACCTGCCATAAATTCCCCTCGCCACATAAACGTCAACTCGTAGATCTTGTGGATTTCTGTAGTCTCTGTCTTTGTGGTTGCTGGATGAGGTTGATTTGGGAAAATATAGTTAGCTTGAGTTGCTACACAATCAGTTAAATCTCTGAGCAGAATACCTTCATTCAAAGTGAGATTCGCACCAGTATAAACAAAACCCGGATTATCTGGTGCCTTAACTTCATCAGTCGTTACAGTTACATTTGTTGTAACTGTAATTGTTTCGATAAAGTTTGAGACAACCATCTCATTAATTATTTGATTAGCAGAATTCAAATTAGTACACAGAACGATAGCACAGAGAATATTCGTCATGATTTTGTTTTCCTTAGTTAGATGTTCCAGGTTGTTTTTTGTACGGTATCACCACATTGATCACAAGAATTATTATCTGATTCCCAATCATCGTATGGAAAACATTGAATAACACTATCAAGATTAACGGTATTTTCAATTAAATGGATCTTGAGCTTTGCCAGAAGAATATCAATAAAAGTACTATATTCTTGTGGGTTAAGTTCATTTACATTCTTATCATCTACAAGGGTATAGAATGCAGTACATCCCTCGCTAATTACAATCTTCATTAATTATCACTCCTAATGTATTCTTGTACACGGTGGTTTGTAATTAATTCACTATTCTTTTCATTGAACTCTTTTAGAATCGTGTAATTGTTTTCCATAAAGATACTGAATGGAATCACATTCATATCACTATGGTCTCCAACTTCACATTCTTTGAATTCCCCCAATGTACCATAACCAATTCCGTATAATCCACTGTAGAAACTATGAGAGAGAAGAATATTGAACAGATTACCTTTCTTCTCAAACACAGTCATTTCGCAGTAGTACGTACCGTAATGATTTGTACCATGGAAGATGGTCATGTTGGATCGAACAACATAAACTCCATCAGTACATACTTTAACCGATACCGATCCATCCAAGTTAAGTTTTGGATGAGCAGGCATGAACGGACTACTATTTTTATGAATGGTTACAGCATCATGAAGAAGTTCAATATTGGGAAGATATTGCTTAACTGCATTAATTCTTGCAATCTCCTTTTCTTCCCGTTCTTTCTTTTGTGCAGCTTCAAATTCTTTTCGTTTTTGTTCTTCTATTCTATTCTCTTCTTTAACTTGCTCAACCAAAGAATCATAAAGATCACTTTTATCATACTTTAATGCAATCAATGCAGCAAGTTTCTTTCCGCCCAAGTCATTAGTTCCAAAGTCATTACTTTTCATGAACTGGATCAATGTTGGGTGTTGATTAAAAATCTTACTAAGATACCACTCGAAATACTCAGTTCCAAAACGAAGATCAACTCCAGCGGAATGAGAAGCAGACTGTTCTAACTTTGAGAAGATACGGGCTTCACGTTTTACTTTGTCGTAGACTGTGGGCATTGGGATTCCTATTCTTTGTTGTTATGAAAACTATCTCCAAGAAAGACTCACAATCTTTCTTGGAAAACCTAATTGACTTCCTTTCAGCCAATTGAGTTGTTACGATTTAATACAGAACATCTGTTCCATTAGATCCTCGCGTTCTTCTTTTGGAAGAGGATCATCAAAACCACGCATTGCAAAAATATCAACAAAATCAAATAAACGAGTTTCATCATTGAAATGATCTATACAATCAATCATTTCAATGTTGAAATTAAAATCATCATCAATTAAATGAACTTCTGTTTCTTGTATCAATGATTGTACTTCACTACTTGTATCCATAGGCACTTTTCTCCTTGTTATTATCTTCCACCATTATTATTTTCATCATGATAAACGATAGCAAATAATTTATCTACCGTAGCTTTAATCTGAGGCCAATCCTGGACCCAGAGTTCAATCTTTTGAGTTGGATCATCCTTCATTGAGATAGTACAATGTCGGGGACTTTGCTTATCCCCAACAGTAATCGTTACACCACTAATTGTATCTTGTGCGAGCATTGGTTTTCCTTTCAACCGAAGTCATACGTTGCTGTTTTATAATTTTGTCTAATTTCTAACAGAAAATTATTCTCTGATATTCCATTCTTCTTACAGTATCGTTCTGATTGCTCATACAAGTTAGCAACCAACAGTCTATACTGTACTGGTATTGGTGGACATGTATTAGAACTAAAGTCTAAAACAGGTGCCCATTTTTCTACCAGAGATTTTTGATTGAGTTGGTTTCTAGTCGCTAACCAACTCAATATCAATAATCCTAGTATTAATTCCATTTGTTTCCTTTTACTGACAGACCTTAAACAATACTGCGTAATGAAGTATTTGGTCAAATCCAATTACACAAAAGAAGTAATGATACTCATTCTCTTTCCATAGATAAGAAGTTATACGAGAACTAATCCCATCTATGATAAAATGAGTAACAAACAGAATTGCATACAGTATTAATGTTTCTCGAATTGGTTTAAAGAACATGAATGCCATCAAGCTATATACAAGGCAATGAATAGTAAGCCATTTCCATGACTTACTTTTATTCATTGCCATCACATGAGCTTGAAATTTAAAGTCAAAGACCCAATGAAGTAGGAGAAGATTAATGATTGTGTGGTATGTCACTTTGCAAGCTCCGGGTTTTCAAAGATATTACCAATTACACAACAGATATTATAAGAACTAAGATGAGTATCATTATCAGTTTGATACCAGCTTTTTTCAATTGTCTTAAGTTGAAAAGCACCTCGATCAAAAAAGATTTCGTATCGACCAAAACCGCACGGTGCAATAGCGAATTCTAACTGAACAATATCACCTTCATAGATCTCTTTACCATAGAGATCTTTTACTCCGGTGAATTGCATTATTTTATAATTTTTAAGACGTTTATCATTTGAATCATAGGAGATAATATTTTCAACTATCTCTACTTTATCAGAATTCCAAGTAAGCATTTTCTTTTCTTTTTTATCCCATACTCGAAATTTGATTTTTCTGTTCATTTAAATCCTTTTTCCTTCGTTCAGATAAAACTCGTTGTAACATTTCGATTTGTTTTTTAAGAGCTTCTACTGACCAATTCCGGTAATCATGACCACACCGACATGGAGTATCCCAACATTTTTCACAATCTGACATACTCATTTACCATCTCCCAAATTTATCATATGGCTCTTTATACTCTGCAACCCAAGTTTTGACCCATTTGATTTCAACTCCACAATGACCACATTTTTGATCAGCCACCTTTTCATCTGTGATATCACCATGTCCATCTTCATCTGGACCTTCGTATGGTTCTTTTAATGAGCAACTACAGCGAGGGCAAGCATTATTTCTCATATTATTCTTCTCCATCTAAGAGAGCTGCAGTGTTTTCAAAGATCTTAGTTAGTTGAGAATCAATTCTAAATCTCTTTGAGTTGTGTTCAATTGACTTTCGAAGATTACCATCAGTATGACGAAGCGTTGCAGCTTTCCAATCAACCAACATTTCGATTAAGTCAATCAAGGTCATGTCGTTGACACCATTCTTATAGTGCTCGGGATGATGTCTATTTCTAGCATAATGATGATCAAGTGCTGGTTTCAATTGTTCTAAGAATTCTTTATATGTCTCAGAACCATATGTACACGCAGCTAATCTCTCTGTCCAGATTGTAAACAATTTTAACTCTGGATCTTCTAACTTAGAAGAATCATGTTCTTGTGCTCTAGTAAGTAATTCACAAATAATAATTCCCATAAACTTATTCACATTAAGAGTATGTTTACGAGTTTCATTATTAGTAGAAGCTTCTTTGAGTTCATCGGTATCCATTTATATTTCCTTTATGCGTTTCAATACTTTCTCAACTTTTTCTAATGCTGTTTTGTCTCGACGATAAATTT
>Ga0209777_10008263_pt1 | contig 11412 bp, 8 predicted proteins | sample FrelakmetHBP12HB_FD_187147 | JGI IMG/M metagenome (GOLD analysis project Ga0209777, IMG submission 187147) | Freshwater lake sediment microbial communities from the University of Notre Dame, USA, for methane emissions studies -HBP12 HB (SPAdes)... | ecosystem: Environmental > Aquatic >...
TGAGCAACAGGCACAGGACGGAGTGGACTTCATGACTGTTCACTGCGGGGTGACCCAGAGGGCTCTGGCCCAACTGAAATCACAGAAAAGATTGACCAATGTGGTATCCCGGGGAGGAGCTTTCCTCATCGGCTGGATGCTGCATCACGACCAAGAAAACCCATTATATGAACAGTATGACCGCCTTCTTGAAATAGCCCGTCGCTACGATATCACCCTGAGCCTTGGCGACGGGATGCGCCCCGGCAGCCTGGCTGATGCTACCGATCGCTGTCAGATTGAAGAACTGGTCACATTGGGGGAACTTGTGGAGCGCTCCTGGGCGGCAGGGGTCCAGGTCATGGTTGAAGGACCGGGCCATGTGCCCCTTGATCAGATCGTGACCAATGTGCAACTCGAAAAGCGCCTGTGCAAGGGAGCTCCTTTCTACGTGTTGGGGCCTCTGGTAACAGATGTCGGTGCTGGCTATGACCATATTACCGCAGCCGTCGGTGGCGCTATTGCAGCCGCCGCCGGTGCGGACTTCCTCTGCTATGTCACGCCTTCCGAGCACCTTTCTCTGCCGGACATCGATGATGTCAGGGAGGGCATCATCGGCACCCGCATTGCCGCCCACGCCGCAGATATCGTCAAAGGCGTGAAGGGGGCTGCTGACTGGGACAGGAAGATGTCCACCGCCCGCAAGAACCTGGACTGGGAGGAGCAAATCAGGCTTTCCCTAGACCCCGAGAAGGCACGACGTTTACACAGCCGCTTTGCCACTGAAGGAGACACGTGCAGCATGTGCGGCCCCTACTGTGCTATGGCGCTGGTGGAGAAATATCTGGGCACCTCGGTAGTGAAATGCGCCTTCTGAAATCTATATCCATGAACTCGCTATTCGTGTCATTCCCGCGAAAACAAGGAATCCATCAATGCAGTTAAATGAACGCTGAGATCATCTCCATCGGCACTGAGATTCTCCTGGGAGAAATCACCGACACCAATGCGGGCTACCTGGCAGCCCAATTGCCTTTGCTCGGAGTGGATTTGCGCTGCATCACCGTAGTCGATGACAACCTGGAGAGACTGACTGAAGCCTTCGAGAGAGCCTGGAGACGCTCTGACCTTATTCTCACCACGGGAGGACTGGGGCCAACGCAGGACGACCTCACCCGCGAGGCCATAGCCCAGATGCTAGGTGAAGGGCTCAGGGTCTCTGACGAACTGGAGCAGGAACTGCGAGCCATCTTCACTGCTATGGGATGGAATATGCCGCCGAGCAATATCAAGCAGGCCACGCTTATTCCCTCTGCTCAAGGCATCCCCAACCCCAGAGGCACTGCCCCCGGGTGGTGGGTAGAAAGAAACCGGAAGATAATAGTAGCCATGCCTGGCCCCCCAGGCGAGATGCAGCGCATGTGGGAGAAGGAAGTCATGCCAAGGCTTCAAGACAGAATGCAGAAAGACGTAGTGCTCCTCCGCACCATCAAGTGTTTGGGACTATCCGAAGCGGAGGTGGATCAAAGGGCCAGCCCTCTTTTCTCATCGGTCAAGCCCACTCTGGGCATCTACGCAAAGCCGGATGGCATCCATCTGAGGTTGATCGCCAGAGCCTCCGGGCATGAAGAGGCCGAGAAAATGATCGCTCAGGCCGAGGGCCACCTCCGGGACGTCCTGGCCGACCATATCTGGGGTGTCGATGATGAAACTCTGGAAGGAGTGGCCGGGCAACTCCTCACCAGCCAGGGGATGACCCTGGCTACTATGGAATCCTGCACCGGAGGTCTTCTGGCCAGCACTCTGACTGACGTCCCGGGAAGCTCCGCCTATTACAGGGGAGGATTTGTGGCTTACTCCAATGAAATGAAGATTGCTCTGGGTGTTGATGGCCAGCTTATAGAAAAGCACGGAGCAGTGAGCCGCCAGGTAGCTGAGTCCATGGCAGAGGCAGCCCGGCAACAACTGAAGGCAGACATCGGCGTTGGCATCACCGGTGTGGCCGGCCCGGACAAACTCGAGGAAAAACCGCCGGGCCTGGTTTACATCGCCATATCAGACAAGGCAGGTGGAAAATCTGTCGAAGGCAGATACCCACCTCGGCGGATAGACGTCAAACGCCGTGCCACTACCCATGCGCTCTTCCTGCTCAGGCAGAGGTTGCTCAAGCCAAATCCAAAATTCTAATGTCTAAATACCAAACAATATCAAATCTCAAAGCACAAAGAACAAAAGTCATCCCGTCATTCCTGTGAAAACAGGAATCCAGGAAATCTTGAACTCCTGTCAACTGACCTCTGGATTCCCGCGTAAGCGGGAATAACATAATTTGAGACCCAATACGCCGATCCAGGCGTATTGGGATGCTTATCTCCGGTTGTTAGCCCGTTTTGAACTTATAGCTCTGGGCTTTGAATTTGTTTAGGGTTTAGGATTTGGGGGCTGGTGCTTCGGATTTAGAATTTAAGCTCTGCCTGCTCTTCGGCCCATCACCACGTAGGCAATCCTGGCGATAACCAACACGGGAAACAGCAGTACGATCCCGATGACTATCCACCACCAGGGAAACGGCGCCTTCTTGACAAAGTTAGCCGTTATCTCCTTGGCCGAGTCCATCGTTACGGTAGCGGAATTTTTTGAACCCGTCAGGTCACCGCTCCAGTGATCGAACCTGTAACCCTTGAGGGCAGTAGCAGTCACTGTCACAACGGTACTCAGAGTATATCCATCTGGTGACTGGAGGGGATCCAGGCTCACTGTGCCACCACCGACAGGGTCAGGGTTGAGCGTCACCGTAGCGTTGAAAACGGCTGTGATTGTCTTGTTGTCATTCGCAATAATGGAGGCCGGATTGCTATTGCCCGTCAGGTCTCCCACCCAGCGACTGAATGTGTAGCCTGTATCGGGACTGGCGGTCAGGGTGATTGGCTGGTTGACGAGATATCCCTCGGGGGGTTGAGTCGGATTCAGGGTAACTGTGCCAAGGTCGGCTGAGGCTATTTCAACCGCTATATTGTAGCGCTCGCTGGATGGGACAAAGGTCGCGGTGACTGTCTTGTCCGCAACCATAACGATAGAGGCGGGATTGGCGCTACCACTCAAGTCCCCGCTCCACTGGAGGACATAGCCTATATCAGGGACAGCCGTGAGTGTTACTTCTGTTTCCGGAAGATATCCGTTACTAATTTTACAGTCCACATAGGGGCTGACTGTGACGCTGCCGCTGCCAATACTGACGACCGTCAGCTTATAGTAGGTTGTTGCCCCTCAGCCCTTGACAGGGCTCGCCGGAGGCAGAACTGTAATGGCTACTGCCAGCACCAGGGCAACCATGAGGCGCAGCAGCACTGTCTTCATCATCAAAACACCCTAACTGCAAAGCCAGACACTTAGCTCACCTTCACCCCTGGTATCCTCTGTATCTCCGATATCCCGAATATCCTCTCGCGGGGCGATATGTCCTCGATCTTCGCCCCATGATAGACCGCCCGATGACTATCAGAACTATGAGGACCAGAACACCCAGGAGAACAAAGACTATCCACCACCAGGCAAATCCCGCCTTCACGGTTCCTCCGGCAAACAGGGTGCCTGCCAGATCATTCAGGCCGGGGGTGCTCTTCGCATCTAGCCTGGCCCAGATATAATCTTCGGTCTTATTCACCCCGCTGTCCGAGCAAACCGCCCACTTTGATCCATCCCACCAGTGAAGCCGCAGCAGGCTCTCGTCCAGATTGGCAACATCGCTGGCACTGTAGAACAGCCTCACCTCCACCTGTTCAACGCTGCTCGTGCTGTCAAAGTAAACATCCACCCATTTGCCAATTGCCGATGTCGGGAAAACTCCCCCGGGGTCCTCGGAGAAGCTGGCCACCCAGACAGTGGGGCTTCCGCCTCCGGTCTTGGTCACTTGTGTTGATGTCTTCACCTTGGCATCAAGGGTGTCAGAGGGGGTGCCATCCATGGTCTTGCTCTCGACAGCAACAGGCGCAACCTGAAGCCACGGCTTGAAGCTCACCCCGCTGCCCACTGTATCTCCCTTGCCAGTGGGATTGGAGTTGGCATTATGTGGACCAGTAGCGCTGTCCCACCAATTCAGGAGGGCATTCACCATTTCGGCACTGTTTTCGTTATAGATCGCCTGACTGGACTGGCTATCTTCTGAGTTCTTGAGAATTTTATTGAAATGGATGACGTTGGCAGATGCGCTGGCAGCCAGAGCTATGGCTGAGCCCGTCGATCCCGTATTGTCGTGAATGTAATTCCCTGTAACCTGGTTCCTGGTCCCTTCAATGTGAATAGCACTGACATTCCCCGAGAACTCATTGCCATAGATGATATCGCCGCTGCTGGAGCCTGCCACATCGATTCCGATGTCAAGGTTCGAAAAGTTGTTCTGGCTAATGTTACATCCATCTGCAGAGTCGAGGTATGTCCCCACCCCACCTGAACCATTAACATTAACATTCTGTACCGTAAACCCGGATATCGTCGCCTGGTCCGCAGCCACCGTGAAGACTGGCTCATCAAGGTCGGCCGCCCTCACAATCGTCGTCGCCGCACCATTCTGCGATTGAATGGTGATGCTCTTGTCCACACTGACATTCTCAACATATGTCCCGTCGTGCACAATGACAGGCACCCCAGGCGAAGCCGCATCAACACCTTCCTGGATGGTCTCGAACTTCTGGTCTTTTCCGACGTGTATTTCCGGAACAATGGTAGCGCGAATCATCGCATCCCCACGAGTCCACGGCTCAAAGCTTGCCGGGTGGTCGGAGACGTAGGTACGTCCAGCGTCGCCCCAGTAGTCAGCTCCGGCGCTGCCCACCCTCTGGCGGAGCATGACATAGAAATCCCCATCGACGGAGACTCCTGAGATGTCTACGCTCTGCCAGCCCTGGGCACTAACAACAAACTTGATGGGAGCTATGAGGTCCTGGGTGGTATCTGTATCAGTGATGTATATGTCCGTTTCGCCGGGGGCCTGATAGTAAAACCGGACAGCTGTGATGCTGGCTGACGGGATACCATCCGGAAGCGAAAAACGGACAGCCACAAAATTGCTACATGAAGGGCAAGGCGTCATTACATACTGACTGTACTCTCCATCGTCATACGACAGTTCCCGAGGTTGCGCAGCAGTCATGCCTGAAGGTCGCAACACTATAAGCAACATCGAGAACAGCATCAAGATCAGAACCATGGAGGAAATCACTATTCTGCGTAGCTGTTGTAGAAACATACTCACCCCCCGAAGAACAGCCGGTCCCTGCGCGGGCCTGACCCCTCGGCCACCACAACCATGTCGATGGCCAGGGCAGACACACATACTATATCACAACTCCTAGGGACATCCAAATAGCCCAATACTTCTCGGTCATCAGCTTTGTGAGGGGAGACCCTTCGGCTTCGCTCAGGGTGACAAACCGCATAAATGTCATGGTAACATGTCACCCACTGTGTGATCTCTGGAAAAGCCAACCCTGTCATTCTGATATAGCCCACCGTGTCATTCTGAGCGCAGCGAAGAATCTCGATTGTTATGCTTACTTGCGCAACCAGGCACTAGCCTCCTCCCAATCTTAACATCTGCAGAAGATTCGCCCAGACAATGACGGTATCGGCTGAGGAGCAAAAGGAATTTAGACTTAGCCACCCTTAATTTTTGGCGGTGCAATTTTTGATCCAAGTTGACATAACAACCAGGGCTTGACAAGGTAGTTGCAAAGTGCTTTACTGGGTTTGTTTACGATATGGCTTATAAGACTGCGAGCCATGATTCCAGTATGCGAATGTCGTAAGTATACTGTAAACGCTAAAGAGAGGGGGTGACTTTATCGCGTAAGAGTCAGTATTTCTTGTAAGCTCGGTAATGTCATCGTAACGTCCGAAATATCAATAATAAAGAGGAGGGTAGATCATGATTCTAGGCAAGATTATAGCAGGAGCTCTGGCCATTGTTTGGGACATTGAATCAGCATTCGTATCGGTCAATTTGGGAAACGTAGCCATAAGCCGCGCGACGTCGAATGTTAGTTGCGGCATTACTGCAAGTAGCGCGAACTTGACCGGCTGCGGCGCGAGCCTTAGCGACTCGCTCGTGCAGCTAGTGGTGAATGGCGTTTCCGTGCTCAACAGTGTTGTCGCGGCACTCAATTTGGGGAGTGTTGGGCGATAGAACAGAGTAGGTAACTCACTTCGCTGGTTTCGCGAAAACAGGCAGAAGTGGCATCAGCAGGGTATAGCATGCTGATGCCACTTCTTAGCTATTAATATGGTTCTAGGGAAGATCATAGGTGGGCTTCTAGCCATCCTGTCCGACGTGGATGTTGTCGGTGTCTTTGTGTCAGTCAACCTTACCGATGCCCAGATCAGTCGGGGGGACAACGTGGCATGCTATGCAGCCAATACCACAGCGGCCCTGACGGGCTGTGGCCAGTCCCTGAGCGACTGGATTGTGGTTGCTATCAGTTGCTGTATCAGCGTGCTTAACACGACGGTGTCAGGACTCCGGGTGTAAACTGCTACCCCCATAGCAGCCGCTTCCCTCAAGTTCTAGCCTGCCCAGAGGTAACGTCATCAGGCTCTGTAAAATCTGCTTCCTGGGTACTCCCATGGGTGGTCAAAGGCGTCTCAGGAAACGGCAACTATGCTTCGGACACTGGTGCTCAGTTGCAGAAATAGCTGGTATTAGCTTTGTAGATACCCCGGGCAAAGCCCGTGGAACCCTGCCCTTCGGGTTAGAGCAGGCAGACCCTTCGGCCTTGGCTCAGGGTGACAGATTGCCCACCGTGTCATTCTGAGCGCAGTGAAGAATCTCGATGGTTGCGCTGACTTCTGCAACCGGAGACTAGCATAACGAAAGATCCAGAACCCAACTGAGCTTCTTTTCAGATCTACTCAGCGTCAGCAGGACGTACTCCCTTGATGAGAATGGCATAGCCCAGTCGGGCTACGACGGCAAGCACAACGAGAACTATCAGCACCACTGGTATCAACCACCAATGGAAACCGCCACTGGCGGTTCCTCCTGTAAACGGTGTTCCTGTTAGGTCATTCAGAGTGGGGGTCCCAGCGGCCTTGATCCTGGCCCAGATGTAGTGATCAACCTTGTTCACTCCACTATCAGAGCAGACTACCCACTTCGAGATCGAACTATCCCACCAATACAACCGCAGTGATCCCTCTTTCAAATTCAAAGCAGTGATCTCATCAGGAGTATAGTACAACCTGATCTCAGCCTGCTGAACATCACTTGTGCTATTGAAATAAACATCAATCCATTTGCCAATAGCTGTAGTGGGGAATGTTCCGCCGGGGTTCTCCGAGTAACTGGCTACCCAGATGGTCGGAGTTCCGGTCCCCGTCTCAATCACCATAGCAGACGCCTCTGCCTTGGCATCAAGTATGAGAGGATCACCCGTTGCCATGCCGCTCTTGACAGCAACAGGCTCGACGTTAAGCCACGGCATGAAGTTGACGGAATCGCTCACCGCGTCACCAGTGCCGCCTGGGTTGGCAGAGTGAGATGGTCCACTGGCATCTTCCCACCAGTTCAGCAATGCATTGACGGCTTGACCACTGTTCTCATTCAAGACCGCCGTAGAGCCCTGGCCTGCATTCGAATTGTTCGTAATCTTATTGAAGTGGATCAGATTACCGGATGCACCAGCGCTCAAATGAATGGCCGAGCCTGTTACTCCGGTATTATTGGAGATCTCATTTCCCGTAATCTCGTTCTTGGCCCCCTCCACTTGAACGCCGGTACCATTATTATGAATATTACACTCATAGATAACATTGCCGCTGCTGGACTCATCTAATAGTATGCCAATGCCATTGTTCTGGAGACTAGTATTGTTAATACTACATCCCTTTGCGTTTTGGAGACGTATCCCAGCTTGCGCAGAGTCACTGGCGCTTTCTATAGTAACTCCCGAAATGGTCACACCGTCGGCAGTCACCTTAAAAGCATCCTTAGCTGGATCAGCAGCCTGTACAATTGTCGTTGCAGGACCATCTTTGGCCCTGATCGTCAAGCTCTTGTTGACCACGACGTTCTCAACATATGTCCCACTGTGAATAACCACAGAAACGCCGGGGGCAGCCGCGTCGACAGCAGATTGAATGGTCTGATATTTCTGATCAGCTCCAACATCGACTAAAGCATATATCGTTACCCGAACCAGCAACTCTCCTTCTGCCTCTGCGGTCCACTTCGTCGGACTATCGCTGGTAAAGGAACGGTGATAAGAATGTGAAGCATCGTAATATAGACCTCCCTTCTTTGAGGTCCTCTGAAACAATACCCAAAAGTCGCCGCTGACTTGAACACCAGGTATCTCGACGCTGTGCCAGCCCGCGCCACCAACGCTGTATGTAATTGGGGGGGTGAGATCCGTGAGGTGATCGCTAGCCGTTATATGTATGAGCACGGACGGCGAGGAGGAGTCAGGACTGTAATAGAAGCGAACAGACGTGATCGTAGCTGATGTAACTCCTGATGGCAATGAGAACCTGACCCCTTCCCAGGTCCCGCACGGCGCGCAGGGCGTCTGTACATAAGTAGTTGGATATCCGTCATCATAGCGAAGTTCCATAGAACCATCATCAGCCCGCACCAGAGTCGGTGCCGGCAACCCCGCAGCCAATACCAATAGAACCAAGCCAATCATCGCCCACACCCAAATAGTCTTGACACGTCGAGTCTTCATGATTTTCTGATCCCCCTTGTCCATTATAACATGGTGAAGATAAGACTCCGGAATTCACCGCATCTGTCCATAGGTCTGTGTAGCCTATGCCCTATCACTATCACTTATATCACTTTAGAGCCAATGTCTCAAACGCCATTACACAGATTCCTTGTTTTCTCTGAACCATCTAACATGCAATCCCCACATGAGCACAGCGCTATTTGCCATTTTCCAGTGATCGCACAACAATCGTGAATCGTTAGATACTGTACCCTGCAGCACCTGCCCTGCACCTATTTGTAAGGCCATGATCGTTCGTGGTATAATCCGACAGCTTTCACATCACATCGACAAGGAGGGGGATTATGAAGCTGCGGCCGGGATGCGGTTGCCTGGTTCTAGTTTTGGGCATTATGAATTTACTGATCGTATTTCTGATGGTCTACGGCCTTATTCGCGGCACCATGAACCGTTCGCCTCTGGCCATAGTCATGTTCCTTACCTTCGTCTCAGATGTTATCGTATGCCTGATGGTCGGCGTGGCTGCTAGAAGATATGGGAAGGAGCCAGCTACCGCGAATGCTGAACAGGACGAGGGAGAGGAGCCCGAGACCGAGACTTGAGACACCAATAACACGCAATGATCCTGGATACGCTCGGCCAAGACAACCTCTCTGCGCGGGGCTCACTATTATCATAGAACCCCTCCTGCTTCCTTCACACATGTCAAGGTTACGGCGTGCCGTGCGGTGAACAGGGAAATATCACCCTCGCGCGAGGATTACCACTTCGGCCTCAGCTCCGGGAGCCGGGTAGATTCGGTGGAGATCACCCGATGACTGAAAATCGCCTGAGAGACTCCGACTGTAGATAGAGTCTCTCATCTCCTTGGGTATCGACTGGCCATTACCGTACGCCTGCCCCAGCGCATACTTTGTTATGGTTGGCAAGATTGCATATTCAACCTTGGAGAAGATAACGTAGTCTGCGCCATACTTCTGCATGATGCGGACAACCTCTGATGCTTCTGTGGTAACATAAGCCACTGCGACATCGTGATCCGCCTTATCCGAGTGCACTCCATTGTCAACTACGGGTTGACGGTCAGCTAAATCGCGTATCCAGTATCCATAGTCCCACCAGCTCATGATCACTGTGCTCTCCGAGGTATTGTCTTTCAGGTAGACCAAAGCCGCCTGCCAGTCACTATCTGCGGACAGCCGTGAATCTGAACCAAGGTGGTAGGCTCCTTTTGTTCCAAGCAGAATCGTCAGCAATAGGAGAAGCACTGCTGCACCCACCAAAGCGTAGCGAAGGAAATGGGCACGATCATAGAGAGCACGTGCCAAATTCGCCATGGATAGCCGCAGCGTGCCAAATTGAAGAAGGTAGGCCAGTCCGAGCCCCGAAATGATGCAGCCCGCTGGCATGGCATACGCAAATATGCGTCTAGCGAACAGTCCACACAAGAAGAGGCCAACGAACCAGCCCAGACACAAACAGTCTCCTCTGCGGCTGCTTCTCAATGAGATGTACAGTCCTATTAGTAAGGGAACAAGCAGAATGCCGTAGTTGGTCAAATCACTTAGACTAAGGCCCTGCATCTCCACAATCTGTGTTCTGGTAGCCAGGGTATACTGAATTATTCCAATAGCGCGACTATACAAATGACCCAAACCAGGTCTTGCTGCGGCGACAGAGACACTCAGACCTGTGATCACCGCAACCGGCCGCCAATTAGATGTTTTCAGTGCATCGGCCAAGCTTCCCGGCGACCGCTTGAGTAACCCGACTGCCAGAGCCACTGGGTCATCCTCAGCCGGCAGGCCTGAGAACAGACGGCGGCAAAACAATACCAAGATCTCCGCCGCAAGCCCAGCTAACAGAATGGCCGTCAGAAAAAATGCGCCCACCTCCACCCATTCGAGCATGAGCAAAGCTTCAAGAGCGAGAATTGCCAAGCCCGCTTTGACCCACCCCAGATCCAAGCCATGGACTCTCCAGTGCCAGTCTCCGGAAAGAGCGAAGATCAAGGCTCCTGTCATGATCAGCAGAATGCTCAGCCCATCGCGGTCCAGGTATCCGGCAGCCTGTATATAAACCGCCTGTCCCAAAATGGCCCAAGCCAGAGCAGAAAACAGCCCAACACGCTTGCCATAGATTCTAGAGACAGCCAGATAGATCACGATTATGGTAAGCACCCCAAGCATCGGAGACAGAACCAGACCAGCGATCTTGAGGGCCTCTTCGGGCGACCTGTCGAACACCAGGCCTATGGCTTTGGCCACATAGGCCAATGGATACGTTAATCCGCTGTGTAACGGCATAGGCACTGATTCACCAGAGAGAATTCTATGCGCCTGCCAGTCAAAGAAATAGGAGTCGGCACTTAATATGTAGTAGTGACCAGCGCTGAAGAGATGAAGAAAGCGCAGGACAAGGCCGCAGGCCGCTATAGCCGCAATAGATAGAAGAATAACTACTCTCTTTGAAGAAACAGAAAGCTTCCCGACCATAAAATCCCTGCTCTTTTGATCTCAGGACATTCTAAGGAGATTCCCTCCATGAGTCAAGCAACGTCTGTCTCCCTTTGTCAAGAGCGGAGACTGTCAAGACTCTTTAGAAATGACCTCCTTCTTGACTCATTAGAAATGTCCCATCCTGGTTCCTGCTAACCATAGTTCCAGGCAGCCTTGCGTTTGAGAGACCCCAAGCTCATCTGCCTCCAAGGGTG
>Ga0209777_10008264_pt1 | contig 11411 bp, 8 predicted proteins | sample FrelakmetHBP12HB_FD_187147 | JGI IMG/M metagenome (GOLD analysis project Ga0209777, IMG submission 187147) | Freshwater lake sediment microbial communities from the University of Notre Dame, USA, for methane emissions studies -HBP12 HB (SPAdes)... | ecosystem: Environmental > Aquatic >...
GACGATCTCCTTGATAGGCTTGAGGTTTTTCGGCTTTCCTGCGATCGCACCATCCAGATCGACCAGATGGATAAGGTCCGCTCCCTGGGCAGCCCACATACTGGCTATCTCTAAAGGCGAATCAGAGTAGACGGTCTCGCGTTCGGCCTTGCCCTGCGCGAGGCGCACGACTTTCCCGCCCCTTATATCTATCGCCGGTATTACTTTAATCATAGGCGGACGAAATTTCTCAGTATCTTCAATCCCAGCGCCTGGCTCTTTTCGGGATGGAATTGAAACGCATATACATTATCTCTGCATACCCCTGATGCGAAATCTATACCGTAGTTGGTCGTGGTCAATATGACCTTCTTATCTTCCGGCTTGGCATAGTATGAATGCACAAAGTACATATATGAATTATTTGGAACATTCTTTAAAATTTTCGAGCTTTGAACTTTGAGCTTTGAATTTTGAACTATATTATTCCAACCCATATGAGGAACCTTTAAACTTTTTACCTTAAACCTTTTCACATCCCCTTTCAGCACATCTAGCCCTTTAACACCAGGAGCCTCTTCGCTTCCTTCAAAGAGAAGCTGCAGGCCAAGACAAAGTCCGAGAAAGGGTTTGCCCCCGGCGATCACGTCTTTTATCGGTTTTACAAGTTTACGCCTATTTAACTCCTTCATAGCCGCACCGAATGAGCCAACACCCGGGAATACTATCTTATCCGCTTTCAATATCCCTTCGGCGTGGGATGAGATCCTCGCCCTGGCGCCTACGACCTCGAGTGCCTTTCTAACGCTATGCAGATTCCCCATCCCGTAATCAATTACGACAATCATAAAACTCCGCGTCAGTTTTAAGTTATAAGTCGTAAGTTTTAAGTACATTTTACGACTTACTACTTACAACTTACTACTGATAACTTTAATCTATTCTTCCCTTTGTCGAAGGCACACCCTTTCGCCGGACATCAATTTGTGTTGCCTCATCCATTGCCATACCTAATGCTTTGAATACGGCTTCTAGTATGTGATGCACATCTTCACCTGAATATATGTCAATATGCAAATTTATATTCGCATTTTTGGCAAAAGAGTCTAGAAAATCTTTTCCATCATCAAGTGAATAATTTTCCCGAGCAACGTATATTGTCGTCGCATAATTTGGAGTTCTCCATGCAAAGGCATAACGTCCACCTATATCAACCATAACCTTAACTGCCGCGTTATCCATGGGAACGTCCTTAGAACCATATCGTTTTATCCCCTTGCAATCTCCAAGCGCATCCCTAAACGCTTTGCCCAAACAAATAGCCACATCTTCATTAGTGTGATGCGTATCAACGTTCAAATCACCCGTTGCTTTAAGCGTAAGATCGAATAGTCCATGAAAAGCAAAAAGTGTTAGCATATGATCCAAAAAGCCTACACCTGTATTAATGTCGGTCTTACCGTTGCTGCCTATGGTTAATTCACCTGTTATTTGAGTCTCTGTAGTTTTGCGCTTTATAACAGCATATCTCGTGCTCTTAGAAGATGTTGAGTTTTTGTTTTTTAGTATTTTAGTACGAGCAACATCTCCTTTTTTGTTTACAAAATACAGATATCCTTTTTTATTTTTTTTATCAAAAATTTTTGTTTTCTTCATTATTATTCAACTCCTTATTTAACTTACAACTTATAACTTAACTCATTCAAATCTCACCTTAACTGAATCGAGATGCTTCTTGAGCCCCTCTATCTGGGCGATCTTCTCCAGCGGCCCGCGTATCTCTTCTAAAGCACTCTTCGTATACGACAATATATGCGAACACTTATAGAAGTCCTGCACGCCGAGGCCGGAGAAGAACCTGGCACTCCCGCCTGTCGGAAGAACGTGGCTAGGCCCGGCTACATAGTCCCCGACCGCGACCGGCGTATATGGCCCCAGGAATATCGCGCCCGCGTTCACTATTCTCTTCGCGATCTTCTTGGGATCTTTGGTCAATATCTGAAGATGCTCGGCCGCCAGCTTATTCGCGACATCAGCCGCCTCATCCATATTCTTCACCAATATTATGTAACCTTTGAAAGGCTCTTTCTTCAGTATCTTGACTATTCTCTTAGAATTCGTTATTAATATAGAGAGGCCCATAAAATGCTCGCCCTGGGCCTCAAGGTCAGCTTTTATATAATTTATATTGGATGACTGATTCGCTATTATCACCACTTCCGTAGGGCCGGCTAACATATCTATATCACAGAAACCGAATACCTGGCGCTTGGCCTCAGTGACATATGCATTGCCGGGGCCTACTATCTTGTCCACTCTTGGTATAGTCTTTGTCCCAAAAGCAAGCGACGCTATCGCCTGGGCTCCGCCCACCTTGTATATCTCATCCACTTTCAAAAGATTCGCCACAACCAGAATATAGGGATCGATCGACTTATACTTATTCGGCGGCGTAACGAGCACCACCTTCTTGACGCCGGCCATCTTTGCCGGTATCACCGTCATATAGACGCTCGAGACAAGAGGCACCGTACCGCTCGGCACATAGACTCCGACCTTCTCAAGCGGCATCACCTTTTCGCCCAGCAGAACGCCGTTGGTATCTTTTATATTCCACGATCTCTTAAGGTGTTTTTTATAGAACTTCGTGACATTATCTATGACGACCTTCAGGACCGATATGAACTCCGGCTTTATATCCTGATACGCGCCCGAGGTCTCGCATTCCGATACCTTAAGTTCCTTCTGGGTCAGTTTTATCTTATCGAACTTGCGCGTATATTTCAGAACAGCGTCATCGCCGTAGAGTTTCACATTCTCCAATATCTTCCTCACGCTTTCGGTGACGCGTTTATTGCGCCCGGAATTCCTGTCGCATAACTTCTGGAATTGTTTGCTTCCGATCCTTACGATCTTCATATAGTATCTCCTTAAGCCAATCTTCCTTTTATCATATCGGGGATATTCCTAAGCACTGCGGGCAATTTAGCCGCATCCTTGCCTCCGCCTTGAGCGAATTCAGAGCGGCCCCCGCCCGAACCGTTCAAAAGCATAGCCAACTCTTTCGCGATCTCTCCGGCCTTCAGGCCATTTTTTATAAGATCATCGGTTAATGAGACCGTAAAGGACGCCTTTTCATCATCGCTGAACGCTAGAATGATGACCGCCGAAGGAGTCTTTGATCTTATCTTGTCGCTCAATATCCTCAAGCCGTCCATGCCAAGGCCATTGATTATCGCGGTTACCACTTTCGTATTGCCCAATACGGAAGCTTTATCGATCAATGTATCTATCTTCGCTATCTCCTCGTTGAGCCTTGCGTTCAACATCTTCCTCTTCTCATCTTTCTTGCTCTCAGTTTCAAGCCTCTTTTTTTCTATCTGGGCCTGCTCATTGATCCACTCTTTAGCGGCCTCGGCTGTTACAGCCTCGATCCTTCGTATCCCTGACGCTATCGAGCTCTCACTGGTTATCTTAAAAAATCTTATCTCTTTTGTATTATCGACGTGTGTGCCGCCGCACAGCTCCTTCGAGATATCTCCGATGGAAACGACCCGCACTTTATCGGCATACTTCTCACCGAAGAGGGCCATCGCTCCGTCTTTTTTCGCGTCCTCCAGGGGCTTTATCTCTTTTTTTACGGGAATGGCATTCTCTATTTCAAAATTCACCATCTCTTCGACCCGCACTATCTCTCTCGGATCCATCTTCCTGATATGAGTAAAATCGAATCTCAGATGATCCTGATCGACCAGAGACCCAGTTTGATGAACGTGCCCGCCCAGGACTTTTCTTAAAGCCGCCTGAAGCAGGTGCGTAGCCGTATGATTACGCATGACCTTGCAGCGAACGTCTTCATTTATATAAACCCTGGCAACTTCATCTTTCTTTATCTTACCGCGCAGAGCCTTCCCTATATGAACTATAGTCTGGCCGATCCTCTTCGCGTCCTCTACTTCCATAGCACCCGACTTTGTTTCTATCCTGCCCCAGTCGCCCGCCTGCCCGCCGGACTCTCCGTAAAATGGGGTCTTATCCAATATTATTTCACCACCATCGAGAACCGCCAGCACTTTTGCCTCGGCATAAGTCTTCTCATACCCTAAAAATTCTGTATTCAGCCCGAGCGCTTCTATCTTTTTCGCAAAGGTCTCTGTGAATATCTCGCTTTTAATTTTAGTTTTGGCTCGCGATCGCTGCCTTTGTTCTTCTTCTAATTGTTCTAATAACTGCATGTTTATTACTTTTTTATATGTAGCGGCGCTTGCTTGAATACTTTCAATTGATAGTCCATGAGTATCATGAAGAACGAATGCGGTTTTTACAATCTCAGATTCACTATCTGCTTTTCTAAACATTTCATCTGATAATGGCCGTTTCGTCTTTTCCACAAGCAGATAATTTTCCTCTTCACGTTTTACGACTTGCGCTATATCGTCCCTGCGTTCTTTCACTTCCGGATATTGAGGTTCCATGACATTTGCGACTACGCTCACGAGCTTGTAAAGGAACGGCTCCGTTATGCCTATATCTTTCGCGTGCGCCATCGCACGGCGTATCAATTTTCTTACCACATACCCTCTCTCTTCGTTCGACGGCATTACTCCGTCCGCGATGCAGAAAGTAACAGCGCGTATATGATCGGCGATGGCATTAGCGGCTGATGGCTGAAAGCTTCCGCCACAAAGATCGGCGGATCCGCCAAAGGCGGAGATAGCTGAAAGCTTCCTTATCTCTTCCACTATCGGCACAAATATATCGATCTCGAAATTTGTCTTCACGCTCTGTATAACGGCCGCTATGCGCTCCAGGCCCATGCCGGTGTCTATATTCTTACTGGGAAGCGGTTTCAAGCTTCCGTCCGGCTGCCGGTCAAATTGTGTGAATACGAGGTTCCAGATCTCTACGAACCTGCCGCAGTCACACTCGGGAGTGCAATCTGATCTGCCGCAGCCGGCATCCTTGCCGTTATCGTAAAAGATCTCGGAACAGGGCCCGCACGGCCCGTTCGGCCCTTTGCTTGGCGCTTCAGCCGGCCAGAAATTATCCTTCTCCCCGAACTTCATTATCCTCTCAGCCGGAAATTTAACGACCTCTTTCCAGATATTGTAGGCTTCTTCATCATCTTTATAGACCGATACCCACAAGCTATCAGCTTTCAGCTTTAAGCTATTAACTAAAAATTCCCACGCCCAGAGGATAGCCTCCTTTTTGAAATAATCGCCGAATGAAAAATTGCCTAGCATCTCAAAGAATGTGTGATGGCGCGGCGTCCTGCCTACGTTCTCAAGGTCTCCGGTCCTCAGGCATTTCTGGCTCGACGCGGCGCGCTTATAAGTGATATTGCGCCCGAGGAACTTCTCCTTGAATTGATTCATCCCGGCGCCCGTAAATAGAAGTGTAGGGTCATCCTTCGGCACGAGCGAATCGCTTGCGACTATCTGATGCTCCCTAGACTTAAAGAAGTCTAAATATGCCTGCCTTATGGCATCTGTATTCATCCCGTTACATCTCCAAATTTATATATAATCTTGCCCATTACACCGTTATTTTTAAGAGATGTAACGGGATTCATATTAGATTCTCTACAACTCTCCTGATATTGTCGTATTTGAACCCGCGCCGCAGCAGAAAGTCATATACCCGCTTCGTAGCCTTGCGACGGTCTAATCTTTTGAGCCGCTCGAACCGGTCCTTTGCTATGCTTAAGGCGATTGCGTATTCGTCGTACTTTTCGGCCTTTTCGGTCAAAACAGTTTCTATAATGCCGTCGCTTATGCCATGGATTTTGAGCTCATGCTTCAATACGACATCGCCCGCGGGGTTCATATGCATCCGCGACTCTATCCAAAACCTAGCGAACTTCTGATCATCAAGATCGCCCGTCCGCTCAAGGCTTACGATCACATCCTCTATAATAGGATCGGCGTAACCCTTGAGCTTCAGGCGGCTTCTTATCTCGTGGACGCTGCGCGGCCTCTGCCTCAAAAGCGCGTAGGCATTATTACGCGCACGTGCCCTTACTTTATCGTCCAATTTACTTAAGCGCTTTCTCTAGTATCTCTTTCTCTATCTTCGCGAGGATCTTAGGATTCTCCTTCAAGAATACCCTGGCATTCTCCTTGCCCTGCCCCAGCTTTTCGTCGCCGTAAAGCATCCATGCGCCGCTCTTCTTTATCACTTCAGTCAACTCTCCCATATCGAGCACACTGCCGGACTTTGAGATGCCTTCATCGAACATTATGTCGAATTCGGCTTTTCTGAACGGCGCGGCCACTTTATTCTTCACTATGGACGCTCTCACGCGGTTGCCTACGGCCTCTTCGCCCTTCTTCAACGACGCGATACGCCTCAAGTCTATCCGTACGGATGCATAGAACTTTAAAGCGCGCCCGCCCGGGGTCGTCTCAGGGTTGCCGAACATAACGCCTATCTTCTCCCTGATCTGGTTTATGAATATCACGCAGGTCTTCGATTTCGATATAGAACCCGACAGTTTTCTCAAAGCGTGGCTCATCAGGCGCGCCTGGAGCCCGACATGAGAATCGCCTATATCGCCCTCGATTTCGGCTCTCGGCGTCAGCGCCGCAACCGAGTCTATAACTATGACGTCAACAGCGTTAGATTTAACCAAGGTCTCCGTTATATCGAGTGCCTGTTCGCCCGTATCCGGCTGGGACATCAAGAGATGGTCGAGATTCACGCCTATTTTTTTCGCGTATCCGGCATCAAATGCATGTTCCGCGTCGATGAACGCCGCCTGCCCGCCCATCTTTTGTGCGTTAGCGATGATGCTCAAAGTAAGCGTCGTCTTGCCGCTCGACTCAGGGCCGAATATCTCTATGACCCTGCCGCGCGGCACTCCACCCACCCCAAGAGCCAGGTCTATCGCTATAGAGCCTGTCGGTATGGTAGGCACATCTACCTTGAAATCCTGTCCAAGCGTCATTATGGCCCCCTTGCCGAACTGCTTTTCTATATGCTCTAAAGCGGTATCGAGCGCTTTGGTCTTCTGTTCCTGAGTAAAGTCTTTACGTTCCCTTATCTCTACCTTTGTCTCTTCCTTATCCTTCACCTTAAACTTAGCCATTTGTTCCTCTCCTCATTTTGAACTACATACAAATAACTCATATATCATAATTATACTATTTGAAGCATTATATTATACATGGGCACCCTCCTTTCTGTAAAGCGATTTTCAGCCCTAAGCCACTTCACCGCCAGAGTGCATCACCCCCTATACTATAAGACGGAAAAAGTGGTCAAATTGTTGCAATATTTTTTAAAATAATTTATGGCAAAGTTCGTAAATACATTATATAATACGAGTTATGAATATTGAGGCCAGGATAGGAAAGATACTACGAAAAAGGAAGATAACTCTGGCGGTTGCCGAGTCCTGCACGGGAGGGCTTATCTCAAGCCGCATAACCGACTCAAGCGGAAGCTCTGAATATTTTCGAATGGGCATAGTCGCCTATTCCAATAAGATAAAAGAGAATATCCTCGGCGTCTCTTCTGATCTCTTGAAGAAATATGGCGCTGTTTCGAAAGAGGTCGCGCTTGAAATGGCCAAAGGAGCGCGTCTTCTCGCCAATACTGATATCGGTGTGGGTGTAACCGGTATCGCCGGACCTATGGGCGGGACAAAGGCAAAACCCATTGGTCTTGTTTATATAGCATTTGTCACCGGCAAGAAAAGAGTTGTAAAAGAGTTCCGGTTCAAAGGTTCGCGGCAGGATATAAAACTGCAAGCTTCGCAGTCGGCGCTTAATCTAATAGTAGCCCGGGCTTAAGCCCGGGCTACTATTGTGGATAACTTTTATACATGCGTACTTTTATTGCCATCGAACTCTCCAAAGAGATCCGCGAGGCGTTGGCTCAAGCCCAATCACATCTTAAATATTCCGGAGCCGACGTCAAATGGGTGGATAAAGATAATATACACCTCACTTTGAAATTCCTGGGAGAGGTAACGGAGGGGAAATTACAACAAGTGATATCGACGTTAGAAATTATCGGTAAGGAAAATTCAGTGTTTGAAATTTCAATAAAGGATATCGGAGTATTCCCAAATAGCGACTATCCGAGAGTTATCTGGGTGGGGCTCGATAAAGGCGCGGTTGAATCGAAGAAGTTGGCTAAAATGATAGATGACGCTCTCTCAAAAATCGGGTTTGAGAAGGAATCACGTCCATTCGCGCCCCATCTCACCATAGGCAGGGTACGCTCTGCGAAGAATAAAGAAGCTTTAAAAGAAAAGATCGGCACATGTCAATTGCCGATCGTCAAATCACAGCTCATATCCTCGGTAGTCCTATTCCAAAGCAAGCTATCCCCTAAAGACCCAACCTACATTAAAATTCATGAAACGCGATGGGAAAACGCTTAATAACTTGCTACTTCTTTTCCACCTCAAGTGCCGCGGATAGCTGTTTGGCGAATCTTTCGAGCATCTCTTTCATCTTTTCTTCCATGAGCTTCTTACTGGGCTCTATGTACTTCTTTTTGTAGTCGAGGATATCATTTTCATAGGATGTCTTATTCAGGTCTCTTTTTATCATATCGAGTATCTCATTGATTTTCTGCGGGGGGAGCTTATCGAGCTCCTCCTGTGTAAGGGTCTTGCCAAGTATGCTTGTAAGCCCTTTTGCGTTATTCTGGATCATCTTCTTTAGTTCAGCGTAGTAAGGGGCTGTATTTGTCTGGTATTCGAGCATTATCTTTGTCTTTGTGTTATCCAGTTCCTGGAATATGCCCTTCACCCCTGCCATGTCCCCCGCCTTGATAAGATCGGGCAGGGCCTGATTGAGAAGATAGTTCGCGGCTATCTCTATTATCTTGTCCGCTGCTGCCTGCAGCTCCTTATTATCCTGGGATATGCCTATATCATTCATATCGCTAACAAGAGACTGCACAGTGTCAAGGATGAGCTTCTGCTCCTCTGTGGGGTTCTTCATTATATTGGATAGCTTCATGGCTATCTCCATCTCGCGTGTTCCCTGGTCAGCTGTCAGCGTTAAAGGCATTGATAGTGCTGATTCGCCAAGAGCGCCTGTGAATACCCTGCCTACCATAGTATTATCTACAGGTCCTGCCGTGCCTGCCAAGTTATCTTTATTTGTAAGAAGGGTTCTGAAAATACCGGCTAAATTTTCATAGCCGAATGATGAGGCGACTTGAGACGCATTATAATACAGGTTACTTAGAGGATCTTCGGTGATCGGAGTTATATACGGATTGTTTAATACGCCTCTATCGCCAAGCGATGTTCCCTGACTATATGGGTTTAAAATATCCGTTAATACGGAATTGCCCTGCGAATCGATTACATGGGATTGGAGTGAAAAATTACCGTTTGAGTCATATTCTTTCCAGAATACGGCTATATCGCCATTAGTAAGCTCGGAGAAGTTTTTTATAGCACCGCCATTTTGACTCAGAGTAACTGAAGCGCTTACAGCGTTGCCGCTTGGATCAAGTATCTGAGCTGCAAGTGAGTAACAAGAAATCGAAGCTGGGTTCCAGGCGTTGAAGAATACCACTATATTACCATTAGAGAGCGTTGAAACACTCTCTATATTCTGAATATACTGATCATTCTGGCCTAGAGTAATTGGAGTATTTATAGCCTTGCCGGTTGGATCAAATATCTGGGCGGTGGTGAGACCATAAATGCCGCAACAGACTATTATATTACCATTAGAGAGTATTGAAACATTCTCTATAGTTCCGCCATAACTCAGAGTAATCGGCGCGGTGCTTTTAGTATAGTCGTTTGGATCAATTATTTGGACTTTGTTTGGATGACCTGCTGAGTCATAATCGCACCAGAATATTGCTATATTACCATTAGAGAGCGTTAAAAAATCATTTATATATCCATTCTGAATCAGAGTAATTGGAGGAGTATTTTTAGTATAGTCGCTTGGATCAATTATCTGAAATTTGTGTCCAAAACCATCGGTAGTATTAGTGTTCCAGAATACCGCTATGTCGTCATTAGAGAGCACTGAAACATGCGGTATGCCAGAATCCGCCATATTCTGATCCAGAGTAATTGGAGCGGTATTTTTAGTATAGTCGCTTGGATCAATTATCTGGGCGTGTAATGAATAATCACTATACATAAACCTAGTAAATTCACCCCATGATACCGCGATATTGCCGTTAGGGAGAATTGAAACATTCGATATATACCCATAATTATTCGTATTCAGAGTAATTGGAGCGGTATTTTTAGTATAGTCGTTTGGATCAATTATCTCTCCTGTGACTAAAGAATTATTTTCTGAGTCAGGTACGTTCCAGAATACCGCCATGTTACCGTTGGGGAGCGCTGTAACATTAAGATTATCGCTTCCATTCTTCTGGTACAGAGTAATTGGAGTATTTATAGCCTTGCCGGTTGGATCAAATGTCTGGGCTTTGAGTGTATAACTATAACCACCAGATGCGGTATTCAACTCGTCCCAGTACGAATCTGTCCAGAATACCGCTATATTGCCGTTAGAGAGCATTGAAACATTTTGTATACTCCCACTATTATTAGTCATTGGCAGGGTAATGGTAATAGCATTACCGCTTGGATCAATTATCTTGGCTTTGAGTGTTGTGAACGAAGGAGAAGCAGCATCTGGGCTACATTCGCCCCAGAATGCCGCTATATTGCCATTAGAAAGCGTTAAAATGGTAGCTTTATCCCCATTCCCAGCCCCATCCGGAGCTAGAGTAATCGGAATGACATTTATAGTATTATCGCTTGGAGCAAGCATCGCGCCTTCGGTTAAATAACAACCATCTCCGACATCATGGTAATCTTGATCCCAGAATACCGCTACATTGCCATTAGAAAGCGTTAAAACATTGTCTATAACTCCACTCCCATCACCTTGATACAAAGTAATTGGCACGGTATTAATAGGATTGCAGTTTGAATTAAACATCTGAGCTTTTACTACATTGTTATGATCTGAGTCAATTTCATTCCAAACCGCGTAATAGTTTCCATTGGAACACTTGAGCTGGTAGTCACGGATTTGATTAGCATTATTAGGTTGATCCATGATGTATTTTTGAACACTGTCGCGTACATACGCCGGTATATCCGCGGGATTGAGATTGGCCGCGGGGGTGACAACGATTGTGTTAACACCTGCATTAGAAGCGGCCAGCGTCTTCGTTTCGTTGTTCGATGCACCCGATTTCTTCTTCAGTTCCGTCGTAACCTTTGCATCAGCGCCTTTCTTAACATCATCACCGACCTTATTCTGAAGCTCGTTCACTGCCGTATCCGGCTCATCCTGAGAGTCCTCTTTGACAGTGGCCTGATTTATGATAGATTGCGTCTCATACATAGTTCTATTAACATAACTGGAGCCGAACATGCTGGACGAAGAGCTGCCGAATGACCTTCTCTCATTATCCATGCT
>Ga0209777_10008265_pt1 | contig 11410 bp, 9 predicted proteins | sample FrelakmetHBP12HB_FD_187147 | JGI IMG/M metagenome (GOLD analysis project Ga0209777, IMG submission 187147) | Freshwater lake sediment microbial communities from the University of Notre Dame, USA, for methane emissions studies -HBP12 HB (SPAdes)... | ecosystem: Environmental > Aquatic >...
GTCTGAAACATGATGGCTCAATTGTGGCTTGGGGATGGAATGGGTACGGTCAATGCATAGTGCCGGAGCCCAATACCGGTTTCGTTGCCATTGCGGCCGGGGGCAATGGTTATTCGCTTGGTCTGAAAGGCGGCTGTCTCTTTAATCTGGCAGGCGATATGAATAATGATTGCAAAGTAGATTTCCTCGATTTTGCGACAATGGCAAACAATTGGCTCATCGATTGCACTGCAAATCCATTTGACCCAGCCTGCGTACCTAAATAATAATCGGGTTTCAAGCAGCTACCCGAATCAGGAGCACCTTTGATGACCTTAACAGCGAATAGAAGCCTGCGAAAAAGGTTTGAGAATATTGCGTGTCTGGTGTTCAATATGACGCTGACAAACAAAGAGAAAAAATTGACCGGCTGGTTGCCAAAAGATTAAAGAAAAAGGGCTGCAAGATTTAAAACTTACAGCCCATTAGTTCAACAAAAAGTTGTTGTTTACCCTCTGCGTTTTTTCAGCAAAGCCAAACTGCCCAAGCCGAGCAGAAAAAGCGTGGCAGGCTCAGGAACTGGTGTAACTCCGCTAACGCCGACAACCATGTCGTCATAATCCAAGTCCGAATGCCACAGCAACAGGTCCTCAAAAGCAACCACAACACTGGGGTTGCCTGTTATCGCACCGGTAACGTGTCTGGTGTCATATATCAGCCCATGCTCGGTAGCTCTCGTATCAGGATTTAATAGCTCATCGGTATAAAAGGTTGGCTTGCTAATGCCGCAGCCGACATCGGGGCTGATGAGGTAGAAGCCGAATGTGCTGCCGATGTGGGCAGTTTCACCTGATTCTTTTATGGAATTGTTATTTCTATCACACCATGCAATTCCAGTCAGCAGGTCGAATTGAACGATAGCGGTGTCAGCTACTTCGTCGCTGCCGGTTAAGATCAGCAGCTTTTCTGATGCCGATGGTGCCACGCCAGGACCATTGTAGTTGTATATGCCAAATTTGTTCTGGGACGCATAGGCGGCCTCCTCAAGCAGGATTGTAGCGACGGCTGTTTGTGCAGGCATCGTGCTGGAGAGCTTTACCCAGCTATATTCGGACTCGGTTACCTTCTTCAAGGGTTTTGTATCTATAATTAGTGGGCTGCCGCCTCCATCAACAATGATATCGTAGAGTCTCGGAGGTGAACGGCCCGGCTCATGTGGCCAAACAGGGTGGGCCTTAAGATTATTGGTAAATAGACAGACCGACAAGACAGAAATTAGAATGCTTAATCTTTTCATATTCACACCCCCCTAAGAACAGTTCTGTTTGAACGTTCACTGGGAAAACTTACAAAGCCGCGCAATTACAACTTTACCACCCCAATTTGAAATCAGTTTATCATATCAGCTCCGGCAAGTCAAGAGTTTTTAGTAATAATAAGTAAGATATAGCCTTAATCTTTGAATACGCCTGCTGCACATCCGAAAAATAAAGAGATTTTAGGACCCAATGAAATTGAATTGATATTTATTTATCCGGAAGATTGATTTGTACCGGGACCGTTTTTATGTTCCGATAAGGCGGTTCTATTGTTTCTTTTCGAAGCAGCATTCGCCGCCAATCCAGGTTCGCATTACAGCCAGTGATTCGTCGAGAAGAACCATATCCGCATCATAGCCCTCTTTTATTTGGCCTTTGTTTCCATCCAATCCCAGCACCCTGGCCGGGTTCGCGCTGACCATTCGAACTGCCTGGGGCAGGTCCACGCCGAGCATCTTTATTGCGTTTCGAACGACCCTGTCCATCGTCAGCCCGCTGCCCGCAAGGGCGCCCGGAAAATGGGAATTTTCAGTCAATCGCGCTGGCCCACCCGCATAGGAAAACTCAATTTCTTCATCGCCGAAACCTGAATATCTCCCCGGCGCCAATCCCGCACCTATATTAGAATCGGTAATCAGGCATACCCCGCCGGCCCCTTTACACTGCAGTGCCATCTTTACTGCCACCGGCTCGACGTGCTCTCCATCGAGTATAAAATCGACACTGACTCGTGGCTCTGCCAGGACCGCTTCCACCACCCCGCAGGGCCGAACACCCGCGTCGCTTTCCTCCGGCGATGGAAATACGTCATAAAAATGTGTCGCATGAAGCACCCCCGCCTCAATTGCCGCCTGGGTTTGTTTTACATTTGCCTTTGTATGGGTCATAAACACAGGCGTATGGTTCGCCGCCATAATGCCAATTAGCTCCGATATCCCTTCGAAGTCCGGGGCGATACTGAAAATTGCCCTGTAAGGTTTGGCAGCTTCTATCAAAGCCCTGACTCTGTCACTGTCAGCCTTTCCAATCGCCTCCGGCCTCAAAGCTCCTGTCAATGTCAGGAAAGGCCCTTCGAGATGGAACCCGAGAATCTGGGCTCCTTTTGACTTCACTTTTGCCAAAGATGCCAGAAACGCTGCGTCTTTGCCTTTCGGCTTTGGAGTTACGCTCGGCAGAAAACCCGTCACTCCATATTGCGGCAGCAGTCCGCAGATTTCAGCAAGGTCTTCCGGCCCATTATCTATTATGCTTCGCTGCAGTCCGTGTATATGAAGGTCGATATATCCCGCTGCAAGATACCCTCCCTGTGCGTCGATTACCTTCTCCGCCCCGGCAGAATCCAGTTCCCCGGCAGGAGCTATTTTTACAATCCTCCCCCCGCTGCAAAGTACGGCATGATTCTCAAGCAGCTTATCTGCCTGAACAACTATTGCATTCTTAATCAGCACTTTTAACATCCGGCTTTCCTGTAAAATCCGTCAGCCATCCTTAACAAATCATCCCTGCCAAAATACTATACCGGCTCCGATACCAATGATAACCCAAAGTGGCATCATCGACAAGGATGAAACCTTTGTTGTTGACACTGCTTCGAACACCCAAATCAGCGGTTTTTCTCAAAATATTATTGCGGCAATCGATAATGAGTGGTTAAACTTATTCTGGCAGTAGCATCGGCACAAAAAGAAATATTTTCTTTCAGGAGTTTATACGGATGAGTAACTTTGAATACAGCCCTTCGAAATGGGTCCCTTTCAGAGACAAAAAGGTTTTGGAAAGGGTCAGGAGCATAAAACGAGAGGATATCACAAAGCACCCAAATCCGGATTTCAATATCCAGGTCGTAAAAGATTCTGATGTCGAATTCATCTGGGTAACGGATATGTTTCAAAGGATAAAGCTCGCTTCTGAGAACGGCCAAAGGCTTGTGATGATACTGCCCAACCCCTGCCCTTCTTATAGGCACGTTGCCCGGCTGATAAACAAATGCCAAATAAGCTGCGAAAAAATCTATGCATTTGCAATGGACGAATATGCCGATGAAAATGGCGTAATAGCACCGGCAGACTGGAAGTTTGGCTTCACCTGTGCCATGATGAATAATTTCTTTTACCAGATCGACGAAGATTTAAGACCCCCTAAAAAACAGATAGTCGGCTTTACCGGCAAAAACCTTAATGATTACGGCAGCATGATTGCCGATTTGGATGGAGCTGACATCTGTTACAGCGGCCCGGGATGGACAGGCCATCTTGCATTTATCGAGCCTGATGCACCCGAATTCCATGCCTCGCTGGAAGATTGGAAAAAAATGGGACCCCGCATAGTAACACTAAGTCCATTTACTCTGGCGCAGAATTCCCTGCATGGCAGCTTCGGAAAAAGCGGTGATTTATCTATGGTGCCGCCCAGGGCCGCAACCATCGGCCCAGCCGAGGTCATTGCTGCAAAGCACAGACTCGATATTCATGCTATCACAGTTCACGGTACAACCACTGCTTGGCAAAGATTAATATCGAGACTCGTTCTGCATGGGCCCGTGACACCTCTTGTGCCAGAATCCATTCTGCAGACACTTAAAACCGACGTTATCATTTCTGAAACTATAGCTGCCAATATTGAACCGGACTGGGACAAGGGTTATTGATATGGCTGGAACGCTCAAAGCCGGTGCCGCTATAATTGACATAACCCCGAAGGATTCGCAGTTTCTCTTCGGCTATCCGCACGTCAAAAGATACAGCACAGGCGTGCACGACCCCCTGCTGAGTTCGGCACTCTATATTTCGAATGGCCCTGCACAGGCCATTTTCATTGCCAATGATATTATATTTGTAAGCAGGGACCTTGTTCGCCGGGCCCGGCAGCGAATTAACGAGCTTACCGGTGTACTTGCCGATAATATTATGATAACCGCCACACACACGCACTCCGGCCCTGTCACCGTCGATTACATTAGCAGCCAGGCCGATACCATTATACCTAAAGCAGACCCAGCTTACTTAAAGTTACTCGAAGATGGTATTGTCACCGCAGCCTCACAAGCTTTTAAAAATATTCAGCCCGCACAAATCGGCCTCGCACTCGCCGATAGCACCGGAATCGGAACTAACAGAAGAGCTCCTGATGACCCTGCCGATATGCAGGTACCTGTTCTTATGGTACGCTCCCCCGACGGCAAAACAAATATTGCCTGTATGCTCATCTGCTCAATGCACCCCACGGTGCTGCACGAAGATTCGACACTTATCAGCGGTGACTTCCCTGCCATGGCAAGACTCTATCTGCAAAAAAATATTTTGGGCAGCCGCTGCCCTGTTCTTCACCACACGGGGCCGTCCGGCAACCAAAGCCCGCGGCATGTCACTAAGGCCAATACTTTTCAGGAAGCACAAAGACTCGGAAAAATTCTTGCCCATGCAGTAGCTGAAGTTTTCGGCAGCATTGAATACAAAACTGATGTTAACTTAAGCTCTAAGCAGGCCTTTACAGATTTGCCACGAAAAACCTTCCCAACCGTTAAACAGGCCAGGGACAAACTTGATAAAGCCGAACAAAACCTTGAATATTTAAGAAAAACCAATGCATCTCGACAGCAGATTCGCACCGCCGAATGCGACTGGTTCGGAGCCGAGGAAACTTTAACTTTAGCTCATGCAGCTCAGCTTGGCAGATTGCAAAAGACTTACGATTCACTCCTGCCTGCTGAAATTCAGGTCATAAAGATAGGTCCATGGAAATTTGTCGCCTGGCAGGGTGAAATCTTTACCGAATATGCCCTGGCCGTGAAACAAAAATTCGAAAATACCTTTGTAATATCCCTTGCTAATGGTGAGCTGCAAGGCTACATAACTACTGCGCAAGCCGCTACCGAAGGTGGCTATGAGGCCTCGAACGCCCTCTTCAGTCACGACAGCGGCAAAGTAATAGTAGACAAAACCCTCGAAATTCTGGATAACCTCAAATGACAGAACTGGTTCTCGGAATTGACCTCGGGACAACCTATTTCAAGCTGGGTCTGTTTGACCGGGCTGGGCGGCTTTGCGGACTTGGACGCGTCTTTGTTCCACACAATTCCCCGGATGGCAAACGCTGCGAATTACCCGCGGAGCGTTTCTGGTCTCTCCTGCAGGATGCTTTACACTCAGCCTGCAGTCAGGCCGGCGTGTTGCCAAGTGACATCAAAGCTGTTTCCTATGCCTCACAGGCCAACAGCTTTATTTTGCTCGACGAAATTGATTCCCCCTTAACACCGCTTATACTTTGGCCGGATAGTCGTATAGATAACCTCGATTCAGTTGTGCAGGACCTTTGGCAAAGAGACGACTTCCTGAAAACCACCGGTTTGGGCGTAGATTCTTCAGCTACTTTTTGTGTGTCAAAATTGCGATGGTTTCAGAAAAATCAATCGCTAGTTTGGTCCCGCACCAGGCGGATTATGACGATCTCCGATTATTTAACCTTCGAATTGACTAATCAAACTCTCGCAGATGCCGGCACCGCCTCTCTTCTCGGCTTACTCGATTTAAAAAATTGCCGCTGGTGGCCGCAGGCCTTGGATATTCTTGGCCTTTCCGCCGCGCAGCTGTCAACACCCCTAAGACCCGGCACCAGGGCGGGAAAGATAACAAAAAATGGTTCACAGCGTCTCGGCCTCAAGACTGGAACTCCTTTTGTTCTTGGAAGTCTCGACCATCATATTGCCGCCATCGGCGCAGGCCTCGGGCAAATTGCCGATTTGAGCGAATCCACCGGCACCGTCCTCGCCTGTGTGAATTTTACAAACCGCTACCACCCAGGCGCGAATTTTTGTACGGGACTGGGCATAAATGATGGTGAATACTTTCAGCTTGCCTTTAGCGATAATGGCGCCGCCTCGCTCGAGTGGTACCAGAAACAATATGCCCCGAATCTGGGCATCGATGAGCTGGTTAAAATGGCTGAATCCGTCGAAATTGGAAGTGATGGCCTGATTGCTTTGCCGATGTCACATCGATTTGATGACCTGAAAGGTTTTAAAAACACCTCTGACTCGCACAAAGAAAAACATTTTGTCCGGGCCATTATGGAATCTACCGCTGCGAGTCTGGCTCAGCTGGTTGACCAGCTCTGCGGTCAGAATCGGCCTGAAAAAATCGTCGCAACCGGCGGCGGTGCTCGCAGTGACCTCTGGCTGCAAATTAAAGCCGACCTCTTGGGCACAGAATTCATAACCACACGCTGTTATGAGCCTGCCTGCATGGGCGCCGCCATCCTCGCTGCTGTCGCCGCCGGCTGGTTCAAAGACATCCGCCGGGCTTCCAGCCGCCTGATTGCAGCACAGAAATCCTTTTCCCCCAATCCCATCGACTCAAAGACTTACCTTGATTGGTATAACAGACTTCCCCTATAACCTCTCTTTGGCCAAAAACCGGCACGGTAATCTCAGAAATACTTAGCCTGGATTTCCCAAGTAATAGGTGACAAATGAACAGAATTTTGATATTATAGAATTTATGGATGCTGTTAAAACCAGGTTTGACTGTTTTTATTTGGAGAACCTGAAAAATCTTAAAAATACTTGTTGTTGTAATTCGAGGAAGATTTTGATATTATTCCAGAATTGAAAGGCTTGGTTGCGTAGCCAAGCGTTTAATATGGGACATACCAGCGAACAGGCCATCACATATTGACCACTGCTCGTAAAGTACCTAATCCAGGAAGGTGGTATATCCGAATGCAAATCAAAGCCTTTGAAAAATGTTGCCAGAAAAGATAATCGCTATGGAAAAGAAAATAAAAAATATTCACATCATTATTAATCCCGCCTCCGGAAAAGGAGAATCTACCTTACCTATTATCAATGCGTCCATGAAAGAAGCCGGCATTAAGTGGGAAGCATCAATTACCCACCAGGCGGGCGATGCGATCAAGTTTGCAAAGGCTGCCGTCAAAGAAAGAATCGATGCCCTCGCTGTTTACGGCGGCGACGGCACACTCACCGAAGCAATCAGCGGCCTCATTGGATCAGAGATTCCTTTGGTTATTTTACCGGGAGGATCGGCGAATGTCATGGCCACTGAACTTGGAATACCCACCGACCTTAAAGAAGCCTGTACGCTCCTGAGCCACGGGCCGATAGAGACGAAAACCATTGATGTGGGGCAGTTCGATAAGCGCTATTTTATTGTAGGAATAAGCCTTGGTTTTGAGGCGGATGTCGTCAAAGGCGCGGATCGCAAGACCAAAAATAAGATTGGCATCTTCGCCTATTTTCTTTCAGCGGTCGCGGCATTAAAGATAACTAAAAAAGCCGTCTACCATCTGAAAATCGATGGACAAGAGCACGAAGTTCAAGGTTTAATATGTCTTATTACTAATACAGGAAATCTCGGGTTTAGTAACATATCTTTCGATAAGCATATAGATGTCAGCGATGGGTTCTTGGATGTTGTTGTCGTGCGAAAAGCAAATCTCAGTCTGCTTAAGCTTATGGTTGTCACCTGGCTTAAACGGGAACGTCCGGACAATTTGGAATTAGTGCAGCACTGGCAAGGCAAAGATATCAGCGTTTTCTCAAGCCCCAAACAGGCGGTTCAATGTGATGGCGAGGTATTAGAAAAAATTCCTCTTCATATCAAGATCATTCCAGCGGCGATCAAGGTTTTGGTCCCTAAAAAAATGGAGAAAGTTTAATTAGCTCTTCAAATTCCTTCAAGGTTTCCTGCAGCTTCGCCAGTTCCGGAGTACGCGCCACCGGAATATCACCTGCTCAACTGCTCACCTGCTCAACTTTACTCCGATGAAATGCGATAGTTTACCCCGCCTGCCATGTGGGATGCGTTGTTTGCTATCCCACCGTGGTCGTTCACTATCTCAGCGGGGTGAGACGCGCCTGCCCTGAGCACAGTCGAAGGGAGCGGTTAATAATAACAGAGCCGCGCACGTAAGTAAGCGGTAGAAAGACTATCGACTAACGACAAACGACTGGCAACTAAAAGCTATATCATCAGGGCATTTCATCGTCCTTGCGTTACATCTGCTCTGCTTACCCGTGAGATGCGACAGTTTACCCCGTGAAGTGCGAAAGTTTACCCTGTGAGATGCCGCATCTATCCCAGGACCTTTCAGGATATCTCTTAGGGTTTTTCACCTATCGCCTGCCCTCCGCTTCGTCGGCTATCTCATCAGGGCTACTTCATCGGGGCATATCACGCTTCATCTGCCTCAGGTCACGCCTACAATGCCTCAATGTAAGCCTTCAAAAATCCCTTTAAATGGTCAAAAACCGCGAATCATGGCTTCTTGCTCAGATTTCACCGGAACGGGGAGTTCAGTTGACGTGTGGTTTCCACGCGGTCAACTGGAGCAACATGTTCTGCTCACCTATCAATTGATTTCTCACTTATTGATGGGCTGTGGTAGCCAATATCGTTGTCCATCTTTACTCTGAGTTACCACAAAACGATGTAACCTCTCCCTGCGCCAGGGCAACCATCTAATCGGCCGAAATGACAGCACTATCGCTATGTCAGCGTTCTCAACCTGATTATGTTCAAGACCAGAGAGCGGGAGTAGTTCTGAATACTCCTCTCCGGCAGCAATCACACGTGCAACCTGTTTCGGGTCAGAAAACCTGTTCGTGTAGTCTCCCAGACCAATTGAAAGGGGACCCCCGGAAGCAAATTTGAGATATTTCATCGAGCATGAAAACTTGACATCACAAATAGCCAGATACCCATCATTACGGACAACGAAGGGAGTGAATAACGGGTTGTTTGGATCAAGAGGGATTGTTGGATACACAAAGACACGGGGAGTGACTGCTACCCATATAGTGACTAACACGCTCACTGCTGCAATAGCGTTCCAGACAATCAAGGGAATCCTTCTGATAGTGGTTGAACCCAAATGCCATTTGACGGTCATCTTCTTCTTTTTTGCAGATTTGCTTTTCTTTGCCATCTTTAGATCTTTTCATCAGAACAATGCTTGTACGGTCTGTATAAACCGAGTCAAAGCCCATCGGTCTGGCCACGCAACCAAGCCTTTCTTAATTATAGTATCTGTACCTTTTTCTCAAAATTACCGCACCGCTTCATTTTCCGCCCCTTCATCTTTTTTATCTTTCAGGGTGTAAAGCAAGACCCCTGTAATTAAGCCCACTATGGCGCATTGGATTATAAGGCGGACAAAATCAATATGAGCTCGGACGGATATGTAAGATGTGTAACTCGACGGCCAGCTCTTTGGTTCGACGACTGAGATTCTATCAGAAAACAAATAGGCATAACCCCTACCATAATACTCACTGCCGCTATTCGAAACAAAGGGCGGGAAAAGGCACATATCCACAATAACAAAAGTGCCAGCCCAGAGAATAGTTAGTTTTTTTATTTTCCAAAGTTGAGCCAAAGCTTGTCTCCAGATTACAAACCGGATTACAAACAAATGAATTCCGCTGGCAGTTGTTGCAAATAAGGCCAAAAGTACCAGATATTCTTCAGGTCGCAAACCTCCAGTTATCAAAGCACAAAATCCGCAAATTGACCAGCCTATACACCCCAAAAAATTGATGTATGAAACAATTTTCGTCAGTAACAACCTGTTCTGCCCGTAAATAAACAGATAAATCCCTGAACCAGTTATTGCAAGCGCAGCAGGTATCACCAGTAATAACAGGATATACTCACCTCGTGGCGGTGGCGGCTCAACTATTAACCCTATCAAAATAAAAATAGACCAGCCGATGCAACCCAAAAAATGAATGTAAGAAATGATTTTAGTCATTTTCATTTTCCGCTCTTTATGAAGTTTCCCATTTAGCTCTAACCTTTTGTATCAAGCAACAAAAAATATTACCCATATTCCTAATGTTGCAAAGACCGTCACATAACCTGAAATATTGAATTCCCTAAGCAAGAATCTTCCGCTTAAAACTGCATATTGTGTCAATAAAAAAGTGATTGGAATCAATAGCCCAGGCAATGGCGTAGCTGTAAACTTATCCCAATTGTATTTAATTTTTGCGTTCTGCATAAGAAGTTCTGCAAACAGATTTGATAATTTCAGGGTCAAGAGCAGCATTCTGCCAGGCATCTATTGCAGCGTGGCGTAAGTCGTCATAGTTAGCGTAACTTCGATTGGCCCAGTAATGGCTGCGTAAATAGTGCCACAAGTTTTCTACAGGATTTAGCTCCGGCGCGAAAAATCTGGGGACACCATATCTATTTTCATTACAAACCAATCTACAATTCCCGTCAACTAAATATCAAATAATAAATACTTAACCTTTTAATGATTTCTCTCCGAAGTTGCTCAGCCAATTATATCCCCTTTCTATACCCCGTCAAATGGTAAATCCTCCGTAGCTTAACCATGCGAAGGAGGACCAAAAAAATGATGCGAAGCGTCACCTTGCTTGTGCTGCCTACTGCTCGGATACTTATTTTTTCGTATGCCTGCTCAAGTATGCCTGCCCCAGCATGCCCGCCCTCGAATGTCTCTGTCGGGGGTCTTAGGCCGGGGTTTCCTCGTCGCGACCTTCGGCAGCACCGCGCAACCCGAAATCCCACATACGAAATACGAACGGTAATCGAGCAACCCCAAATCCCTCACTTCAAAACACTCGCTTATTAAAGCACTATATAAGTATATACGCATATACTTATATACCCCCGACCCATTTTCTACATTTACAAAATCTTTTTCCACTTTTCTTTCCCTGCCCGCTGCACGCTTCCATGAAGCTTCGGCAAAGGTGACGGCGAAGCCGGAAGTTTTAGCAATACGGCAATCCGGATTCTTGTTTTAAGGCAAAGATGCGAAGCGGTAAAATTCAAATGGATATGCCGGCAACAAGCTGGCTTGGAAGCAAGGCAGCAGCCGTTTGAATTTCAGCCCGTCATTCTGTCGGGCCGAACGCCTTAAAACAAACTTTGTGCCTTCCTGTCCTCGTGGCAAAGAAAAAAGCAGTGTCAATCTGTGTTAACCCGTGTCTACAATAACTAGAACCTATCCCAAAACCTCAATTATTGAGTGAATGTGAGCCGATATATGGTCTAGGGACATTACAAACGAACAATGGCAACGGATTGCCCAGTATATTCCGAAGCCCAAAGCACAGCCTGGAA
>Ga0209777_10008266_pt1 | contig 11407 bp, 11 predicted proteins | sample FrelakmetHBP12HB_FD_187147 | JGI IMG/M metagenome (GOLD analysis project Ga0209777, IMG submission 187147) | Freshwater lake sediment microbial communities from the University of Notre Dame, USA, for methane emissions studies -HBP12 HB (SPAdes)... | ecosystem: Environmental > Aquatic >...
GTGGGCGGCCGGCGTCGACCTGTTCGGCGACTCGGAGATCGCGGAGAGCTACCGGCATGGCGACCGGGCCGGCCGGATCGACCTGGAGCGGATGATGGGGACGCCGGATGATCCCTCGAAGGCAGATCTCTACCGGCGCGGCTCGCCGCTCTATCGCGCCGAGCGAATCGAGGCGCCGCTCCTGCTGCTCCACGGCCGCAAGGACCGCCGCGTCGTGCCGCTGATGACCGAGAAGATGGTTGAGGCGCTCGAGATCGAGGGCAAGTACCACGAGGTGCGCTGGTACGCCGACGAGGCCCACGGCCTGGAGCGGCGCGAGAATCGTCGCGACGGCTACAGCCGGATCCTCGCCTGGCTGAAGCGGCACCTTGCCGGGGAGCTGCCGCCGCCGGCGCCCTGACCGGCATGGAGACGATCGCACGGCTCGCGGTCCTGCTTGCCTGTGCCGCGGCCGGCGGTACGCTGCTGGTGGTGCTGGCCGGGCCGCAGTCGGCGGGCACATTCGATCGGAAGGCGCATCCGGGCAGCCTTCCCGGCCTGCTCCCGGCGGCGTTGGCGGGGTACGTGCTACTGGCGGGCGGGGTTGCGTTCACCGGGGCTGGCACGCTCGACGCCGGGATGCTCGCCACGGGACTTCGGGTGGGCGGAATCGCGCTCCTGGTGGCTACGGCCGTCCTCGCCGTCCTCGTGGTCGTCCCGCCCGGCGAGCGCATCCCGATGACCGTGGGAGGGCTGGTTATCCTGCTGTGGGCGGGCGGCGCGCTGGCACTGGTGAGCTGGCTGCTGGCCATCGGCGGCGTGGTCGTTGCGCTGGTCGGCGGTATCCGGGTCGAGCCGCGTCGCTGAAGCGCTCGCGTGCGGTGGCGCGTGCGGTAGCCTTGCGCCGCCATGGCGGCGTCGCCCGCCGATTCCTGGAGGCCCTTTGATCATGCGCACGAACGGAACGCTCCACGACGCTCCGGAGCGGGCGCTGCGGTTGGTCTTCCTGGGCCTCTCGCACCGTCGGTCCCTGGGTCGGCTTGCGGTCAGGGTGCCGATCACCCGCCCGATGGTCGGCCGGTTCGTGGCCGGCGAGACGCTCCCCGAGGTGCTCGGGGCGCTCGAGCGGCTCCGGGATGCCGGCTTCATGACGACAGTTGACGTCCTGGGCGAATCCGTCTCGTCAGCCGAGGCCTGCGCGCTGGCGGCGGGTCGCTACGAGGAGACGCTCGCGGCGCTCGCCGAGCGCGGCCTCCACCGAAACGTGAGTCTTAAGCTGACCCAGATGGGCCTCGACATTTCGGAGGAGGTCTGCCGCGGGACGGTCGCCCGGGTCATGCGGGCGGCTGCGGCAACCGGCGCATTTGTCCGGATCGACATGGAGGACCACACGACCACCGATCGAACGCTCGGACTCTGGCGCGAGCTGCGGTCGATCAACCCGGAAACCGGGGTCGTGATCCAGGCCGCGCTGCGCCGCAGCGCCGCCGACGTAGAGGCCCTGATCGCCGACGGGGCGCGGGTTCGCCTGTGCAAGGGTGCTTACAACGAACCGGCATCCGTGGCGTTCCGCGAGCGCGAGGAGGTCGACGCGGCCTACGAATCGCTCGCCCGGCGCCTGATGCGCGACGGTGCATATCCGGCGCTGGCGACCCATGACGGGCGGCTCCTCGGGCGCCTGCTTCACTTCGCGGAGGAGAACGGGATCGCGCCGGACCAATACGAGTTCCAGATGCTCTACGGCGTCCGCCGCGATCTCCAGGCGGAGCTGCTGCGCCGCGGCCAGCGCGTCCGCGTCTACGTGCCGTACGGGACGGAGTGGTACCCGTACTTCATGCGGCGCCTGGCCGAGAAGCCCGCCAACGTGATGTTCCTCCTGCGCAGCCTGTTGAAGGAGGGCCGCGGCCCGGCGGCCTGACGAGCGGCCGCGGCGGCGGGCGCGGCGCGGGCGTGGCGGCTCAGGGCTGGAGCCGCGCCCGGAGCCAGCCGGTCATCTCGTCGACGATCCGCGGCCCGTCCAGCGGGTCGTGGTGCAGCTCGTGGCGCACGTCCGGGTAGACCCGGCGCTCGACGGACGGATACGCGGCGGCGAACGCGCTCGTCTCGGTCGGCACGAGCGGGTCTGCGCCGCCGTGGACCAGCAGGACGGGGAGAGGGAAGCCGCCGCGCTCGGCCAGCCGGCCCCGCACGCGATCCATCGCCCGGAAGATCCCGTTCCCCAGGCGGAAGCTCGTCCGAGTCTCGCACAGGGGATCCGCGGCGACGGCCGCGCCGATCGCAGGGTCGCGCGACAGCGCCGCGCCGTCCCACGGGTTGGAGATCGCGACGCGCGGCAGGATTGCCGCGAGCAGCGGGGACGCTCGCCGGAGCGCCGGGTTGACGCTCGATCCAAGCGCCGGCGCCGACAGGATCGCGACGTTGGGCAGCGGGCGATCGTCCAGCAGGTAGTCCGCGACCAGCAGGCCGCCGAGCGAGTTGCCGTAGATCGCGGCCGGGAGGCCTGCCCGCCGCGACGCCACCAGGCGGTCCTCGATGTCGTCCAGGAAGCTGGCCCACCGCTCGATGTCCGCACGCCGCCCGGCCGATGCCCCAAAGCCGCGATGATCGTAGGAAGCCGTCGCGATCCCGGCCGCGGCGAAACGTCCCGCGGTCGCCTCGTGGCGCCCGGAGTGCTCGCCCAGGCCGTGGACCACCAGGAGCGTTGCCCATGGCTCCCCGGCCGGCGGCCAGCGCCGCGCCAGGAGCGCGGTGCCGTCGCGCGCGGCCAGCGTCTCTATCTCTACCATCCCGCCAATCGTACGCTCGCTCAGGCTTCCTCGACGACCGTCGACGGCGTCGCGCCGGGCGTCGTCTGGGCCACGATGACGCCCACGATCACGAGAAGGCCCCCGATCAGCTGCACCGTGGACAGGCGTTCCCCGAACAGGAGCGTCGCGAGCGTGATCGTCCAGACCGGCTCCACCGTGGAAACGAGGGCCGCCTGGGCCGCCCCGATCCGCGCCGTCCCGGCGTAGAACGCGGAAATCGCGACCGCCGTGGAGAAGACGGCGATTCCGGCCAGGCCGAACCAGGCGCTGCCGGGCACCCGCCACGGGACAATCGGTTCGCCCATCGCGGCCGCCAGCAGCGCGACCACCCCGAACGTCGCGCTGAGCATCACGGCGGCCGCCACGGCCGGCCGCGTCTCGGCGCCATCGCCGCCCGTCCGGTCGTTGGCCGTCTCGCCGCGGCGCTCGCCCGCGAGGCGGGCCGCCAACACGATGTACACGGAGTACAGGCACGGCGAGGAGACGGCCAGCACGAGCCCGATCGGCTCCGCATGCGTCTCGATCCCACCGAGCGTGAGCGCCACCCCGGCGCTCACGATCCCCAGCGCGGCCCACGGCCGGCGCCCATGCAGCCCGTGCCCGAACCGGATCGAGAGGACGGCCACGAGTGCGGGGTAGATGTAGACGATCAGCGATGCGAGCGAGGCGGAGATGTATTGGAGCGCGGCGTAGTAGGTGCTTGCGTTGGCCACGAAGAAGGCCCCCAGCCCAAGGAGCGCCACGAGGCGACGCCGCGGCAGTGCGCGCAGCCCGGCCCGGTTTGCCGGAAGGAGGATCGCCCACGCCCAGACGAGCAGTCCGGCAATGAGGAACCGCCAGTAGAGGAGGGCGAGCCAGTCGAGGCCGGCACCGTAGACGCTCTTCGCGAAGAGGGGGCCCGACCCGTAGCCACACGCGGAGGCGGCGGCGAGCGCGATACCCAGGACCCGGCGACGATCCACCGCCGGAGCCTAGCAAGCACGGCGGTCCGACGTGAGCCGGCCCCGCGGATCGGCGCGCCTCCGGAGCCTGACGAACCCATGCTCGTGCGGTACGCTTCGGTACCGGCCAGCGCCGCGCCGATCCCGCCGGTGCGCCGGCTTCGAGACCCAGGAGGATCGCCAGGTTCCGTGACGACCACGAAGGGCCACGACGTCCCGGTCCAGGAGCTGGACCGCGTCACCATCCGGTTCGCCGGCGATTCCGGCGACGGGATGCAGCTGACCGGCACCCAGTTCACCCGCGCCACCGCCGTTTTCGGCAACGACATCAGCACCCTGCCGGACTACCCGGCCGAGATCCGGGCGCCCGCGGGCTCGTTGCCCGGCGTCTCCGGCTTCCAGATCAGCTTCAGCTCCAGCGACATCCACACGCCGGGCGACGCCCCCGACGTCCTTGTCGCCATGAACCCGGCGGCGCTCCGGACCAACCTGAAGGACCTGGTCCCGGGCGGCGCGATCATCGTCAACAGCGACGCCTTCACGCCCCCGAACCTGGCCAAGGCGGGCTACGCCTCGAACCCCTTGGGCGACGGGTCCCTCAAGCCGTACATGGTCTTCGAGATCCCGGTCTCCACGCTCAACGCGCGGGCCCTCGAGGGGCTTGACATGACCTCCAAGCAGGTCGACCTGACCAAGAACTTCTTCGCCCTGGGCGTCATGTTCTGGCTATTCGAGCGAAGCATGGAGTCCACGCTGCGCTGGATCGAGGAGAAGTTCGGTGGCCGGGCCATCATCGCGGAGGCCAACCGCCGGGCGCTCAACGCCGGCTATGCCTTCGGCGAGACGACCGAGATCTTCCACACCCGCTACCTCGTCCCGGCTGCCCTCCTTGCGCCGGGCACGTACCGCAACGTCACCGGCAACGAGGCGACCGCCCTCGGTTGCGTCGTTGCTTCGGCCCTTGCCGACCGCCCCCTGGTCTACGCCAGCTACCCAATCACGCCGGCCTCGGAGATCCTGCACCAGCTCTCCGGCTACAAGAGCCACGGCGTCAAGACCTTCCAGGCCGAGGACGAGATCGCCGCCATCGGCGCCGCCATCGGCGCCTCGTACGGGGGCGCCCTGGGGCTCACCGGGACATCCGGTCCCGGGATGGCCCTCAAGGCGGAGATGCTGGGCCTTGCCGTCATGGTGGAGCTGCCGCTGGTCGTCGTGAACGTCCAGCGGGCCGGGCCTTCGACCGGCATGCCCACCAAGACCGAGCAGGCGGACCTCTTCCAGGCGCTCTACGGCCGCAACGGGGAATCGCCGCTCCCGGTCGTCGCCCCGGCCTCGCCGGCCGAGTGCTTCGACATGGCGATCGAGGCCTGGAGGATCGCCCTGAAGTACATGACGCCGGTCGTCTACCTCTCCGACGCGCTCCTGGCCAACGGAACCGAGCCGTGGCGGATCCCGGAGCTCGAGGAGCTGCCGGACCTGCGGGTCCCCGACCGGACCGAGCGCGCGGGCTTCCTCCCGTACGACCGGGATCCGGAGACGCTGGCCCGGCCGTGGGTCGTGCCCGGCACCCCGGGGCTGGAGCACCGGATCGGCGGGCTCGAGAAGCTGGACGGCCTTGGCACGGTCAGCTACGACCCCGACAACCACCACCGGATGTCGCTCCTGCGCGCCGAGAAGGTGGCCCGGATCGCCCGCGACATCGCTCCCCTGGAGGTCTTCGGGCCGCCCCAGGGCGACCTGCTCATCCTTGGCTGGGGCTCCACGTACGGTGCGATCCGGAGCGCGGTGGAACGCCTCCAGGCGCGCGGCAAGAAGGTCGCCCACGCCCACCTCCGCCACCTGCACCCGTTCCCGTCCAACACCGGCGAGGTCGTCCGGAGCTACCGCACGGTGCTGATCCCGGAGATCAACCTGGGGCAGCTACGGACCGTCATCCGGGCGGAGTTCCTCGTCGACGCGGTCGGCTTCAACCTCGTGCGGGGCAAGCCGTTCGCGATCTCCGAGATCGAGATCAAGGCCGAGCAGCTGCTCGGCGACCTGTGAGGCCCACGAGATGACCGACCAGCTCGCCCCGTCCGCTGCGGATGCGGCTCCCATCAAGCTCACCCGGAAGGACTTCGCCAGCGACCAGGAGCCGCGCTGGTGCCCCGGCTGCGGCGACTACTCGATCCTGGCCCAGACCCAGAAGGTGATGCCCGACTTCGGGATCCCCAGGGAGAAGATCGTCTTCATCTCCGGGATCGGCTGCTCCGGCCGCTTCCCCTACTACATGAACACCTACGGCTTCCACTCGATCCACGGCCGGGCCCCCACGCTGGCGACGGGGCTCAAGCTGGCCCGCCCGGACCTCATGGTCTGGGTGGTGACCGGCGACGGTGACGCCCTCTCAATCGGGGGCAACCACATCCTCCACGCGATGCGCAAGAACGTGGACATCCGCGTCGTGATGTTCAACAACCGGATCTACGGCCTCACGAAGGGCCAGGCGTCTCCCACCTCGGAGCTCGGGCAGAAGACGAAGTCGACCCCCGTCGGCTCGATCGACTACCCGATCCACCCGCTCATGATCGCCCTCGCCGCCGAGGCGAGCTTCGTGGCCCGCACGGTCGACACCCGGGTCGACCACATCCAGCACGTCATGGAGCGGGCCGGCTTCCACCGCGGCTCGGCCTTCGTCGAGGTCCTCCAGAACTGCAACATCTTCAACGACGGCGCGTACCGGGTCTTCACGGACCGGGACGTCCGCGACGACCGCATGCTCGTCCTCGAGCACGGCAAGCCGATGCTCTTCGGCAAGAACCGGGACATGGGGCTCCGGCTGAAGGGGCTGCGGCCGGAGATCGTGCGGATCGGTGAGGACGGGATCAGCGAGGCGGACATCCTGGTCCACGACGAGACCAGCGAGGACCCGACCATCCACAACATGCTCGCCCGGATCTACTGGCCGGAGTTTCCGGTGCCAATCGGGGTGATCCGCAACGTGCCCCGGCTCACTCATGACCAGTTGGTGGACGTGCAGGTCCGGGACGCCATCGCCAGGCACGGCCCGGCGGACCTGGCCTCGCTCCTCCGTGGCGGCGAGTCCTGGACCGTCGAGTGATCGTCGCTCCTGTCTCCGTCGCACCCGGCGTCCGTCCCCGGATCCCGGCCGGCCGCTTCGGTGATCGGCTCGCGCGCGCGCAGGCAGAGGTTGCGGCCGCCGGCCTGGGGGCTCTCCTGGTGGGTGTCGGCCCGGACCTCGTCTACCTGGCCGGCTACGAGGCGATGCCGCTGGAGCGGCTCACGATGCTCGTCGTCCCGGCGTCCGGCCGTGCGACGCTCCTGGTTCCCCGACTGGAGGCGGCACCCGCGCGGGCCTGCTCGGGCGTCGCCGGCGGGTACGTGGACCTCGAGACCTGGGAGGAGATCGAGGATCCGGTGGATCGGGTGGCGGGTCTCGTCGGCCGCGGGACCGGCGCCGGGTCCACTCACCGCGTGGCCGCGGACCGGGTGGCGGTCTCGGATCGCCTCTGGGCGCTCCACCTCCTGCGGCTCCAGGCCGCACTGTCGGGCGCCGCGTTCGTGTCGGCCCAGCTGGTCCTGCGCGACCTCCGGATCATCAAGGACGCCGACGAAATCGGGCTGCTGCGCCTTGCCGCCCAGGCCGCCGACCGTGTCGTCTGGGAGATCGCCCATGGTCGGCTGGTTGGGCGGACCGAGGCCGACGTCGCCCGCGAGGTCCGCGACCGCCTCATCGCCGAGGGCCACGACCGCGCGGATTTCGCCATCGTGGGCTCCGGGCCGAATTCCGCGTCGCCCCATCACGAGGCCTCGGAGCGGGTCATCCAGGCGGGCGAGCCGATCGTCCTGGACATCGGCGGTCCGTACGGCGGCTACGGGAGCGACACGACGCGCACCATCTGGGTGACCGGCGGCGACGCCAGCTGCGGGCCCGACGACGAGTTCCTGCGGTTCTACTCCGTGCTCCGTGCCGCCCAGGCGGAGGCGACCCACGCGGTCCGGCCGGGTATCGCCTGCGAGCGGATCGATCGGGTTGCCCGAGAGCTGATCTCCGCCTCCGGCCACGGCGCCCATTTCTTTCACCGGACCGGCCACGGGATCGGCCTGGAGGGGCACGAGGATCCGTACATCGTGGCCGGCAACCCGGAACCGCTCCGGCCTTGCATGGCGTTCTCGGTGGAGCCGGGGATCTACCTCGCGGGGCGGTATGGAGCCCGGATCGAGGACATCGTGATCTGCGGCGAGGATGGCCCGATCGTCCTCAACGAGCTGGACCGCGAGCTCCTGGTCGTCACGGGGTAGGCGTTGGCCGGGTGCGGTCTCGCCGCATCGGTATCGCGGCGGGACCGGCGCTATGATCCGGCCATGTTTCAGCCCACGCCCGGACCGGTCGCGACCGCCGCGGAACCCGCATTGCCGGAGGCCTCCGACGGCGCGGGCGGGGCTTGCACCCAGGCCCAGCTTCGCCGCTTCATCAAGAGTCGCCCGTACGTGCCCATTCACGAGCTCCGCCGGCGCTTCGCGCTCGGGGGCGACGACGACGACGTCACCGGCTTCGAGTCGGCGGGCGGGCACATCTTCGTGGGTCTCCCGGCCCGCGAGGCGCGCCTGCTCGCCGACCTGGTCCTCCAGGGCGACGTGGGATACGAGCTCCTCCTGGATCCCACCAGCCCGATCATCGTGGGGGTCTTCCCGGTCCGGCCCATCCAGCGCTTCTGACGCGCCACGATCATCGGCGTTGTCGTCAAGACGACAGCTGGGCGGTCACAACAACCCTTTACCCCGTTCGCGATGAGGCGCACCCTGCGCAGTACAGGCAGCGGGCGACGACGAAGACCCGGGCCAGAAGGAACGCTCAGATGCCGAACAAGAAGAAGCCAATGGAGGACGACGTCGAGGGACATCGCCTCGCGGTCCCGAAGGCCAGCGAGGACGACGTCGAGGGACATCGCCTCGCGGTCCCGAAGGCCAGCGAGGACGACGTCGAGGGACATCGCCTCGCGGTCCCGAAGGCCAGCGAGGACGACGTCGAGGGACATCGCCTCGCGGTCCCGAAGGCCAGCGAGGACGACGTCGAGGGACACAACATCGGCCTCATGCACCCGATGCTCGCCCGCGACCTCATCCGGGCTCGTGAGCGCGACATCCAGCGGGAAGCCTCCCGCAACTCGCTCATCGCCGAGGCCAAGCGGGCGCCCAAGCGCAAGTCCTGATCCTCGCCCCAGGGTACGTCGCCCCAGGAACGGGCGGGGTCGCAGGACTCCGCCCGTTTTCGCGCCCGCCACGCGTCCCGCGAACACGGAACACCGTTCATCCGCCCCCCGCATCACCGGACGCAGTCACGCATTGCGCGGCAGCCGGTGCGCCACTAGCATTCGGCGCGTCGACCGGGGATCGGGCGCAAGTGAAGGGACCGAACGTGACAGCGACCGCGCGGACCGCCGCCGATGCGCTCCGACGCTGCGCGCTCTTCTCGCGAGTGGACGACGCCACGCTGGCCGTGTGCATCGACTCGCTGCGGACCCGCCGCTACCGGCGCAACGAGACGATCTTCCACCAGGGCGACCCGGGCGATTCCCTCTACATCATCGAGTCGGGTGCCGTGAAGATCGTCCTGCCCTCACCGGAGGGCGAAGAGGAGGCCATCATCGCCACGCTGGGCCCGGGTGACTTCTTCGGCGAGCTCGCGCTGCTCGATGGCGCCGAGCGCTCGGCGACCGCGATCGCCCACGAGGCGACGACCGCCCTGGTCCTCCGCCGCGATGCGTTCGGCCACCTGATCGACACCGTCCCCGCGCTTCGCCACGAGCTCCTGGCGGGCCTGGTCACCGAGCTGCGCCGCCTCACGCACCACGTCGAGGAGCTCCATTTCCTGGACCTGCCCGGCAGATTGGCGCGCCGGATCGTGCGCCTGGCCCGCGAGGCCGATCCCAACCCGAGCGGGCCGATCACGCTGGACTGGAGCTTCTCCCAGTCGGAGCTCGCGGCGATGATCGGTGGGACCCGCCAGACGGTAAACCGGCTCCTCGGCGAGTTCACGGCGGAGGGCCTGATCCGGATCGACCGCGACACGCTGGTCGTGCCCGACCTGGACCGCCTCGAGCGGGCGGCCGCACGCTGAGCCGCGGCGGCGACATCCGATGACCGACGCACGACCCGGCTCGCGTCGTCGCACCCCCGCGTTCGATCGCGACGCGCGCGCCGCGCTCGCGGCGATCGGCTGCCGCGCCGAGGTCGCACGCCGGCTGGAGCTGGGGAGCGCCGAGGCCGTCCTCCGCTCCGTGGTGGAGGCGGCGGTCGCGCTCTTCGAGGCGGAGGCGGCATCCATCGCGCTGTACGAGCCGGCCCGCAACCTGCTCGTCTTCCGGGTCGCGGCAGGGGCGCAGGGCCAGGGCGTCGTCGGGCTCGAGATCGCGCCGGACCGCGGCCTCGTCGGGTACGTCTTCTCGAGCGGGCAGGCGCTCGCGATCGCCGACGTCCGGGCGGACCCGCGTTTCGGCCGGAACTTCGCCGAGCAGACGCAGTACGTGCCGCAAAGCATCGTGGCGGTCCCGCTGCTGGACGAGCGCGGCACGCTGGGCGTCCTGGAGGTGCTGGACAAGCGGGACGAGGGTAGCTTCTCGCTCCGTGACATCGAGCTGGCCGGCGTCTTCGCGCGGCAGGCCACGGTCGCCATCCGGGCCAGCCGCGTGGAACGCGATGTCGCGACGCTCCTTCGTTCGGTGATCGGCGCTCTCACCGGCGGGGAAGCGCCCGAGGGTGGCGTGGAGGCGCTCGTCGCGGCCGCCCTCGTAGACGTCGGCGACCCGGACGACCCGCTCTGGCCGCTCGTCGAGCAGATCGCCGCGCTCCGCCGGGCCGGGCCCGAGCAGCGTGAGCTGCTCGGCTCTCTGCTCGACGTCCTGGTCCGCCAGGCCGAACGCGGCCGGGGCCGGCGCGCCGGCCGCCTCCGCGCGCCGGGCGGATGACCGATCAACTCCTCCCGGCCTGGAGCGAGCCGTTCGTCGGCGCGCGGCGGGACGCGCTGCGCCACCTCCCTCCCTTTGGCGCCCTCGACCGCGGCTGGGCGATTGGCGGCAGCGACGGGAGCGGCGTCATGGTCGCGATCATCGACTCCGGGGTCGAGCGGGACCACCCCGCGATCGGCGGGAAGCTGGTCCGCAGCGTCAGGGTGGAGCTCGCCGCAAACCCGGACGACGACCCGGTCGTCCTCGACGATGACGACGCCCTCGACGTGGTGGGGCACGGGACCGCTTGCGCCGGGATCATCCACGCCATCGCGCCGGGCGCCGACCTCGTCTCGGTCCGGGTCCTTGGGCCGGACAACCGCGGAAAGGGGATCGTCTTTGCGGCCGGCCTGGACTGGGCGATCGAACAGGGTGCCGGCGTGATGAACCTGTCGCTCTCGTCGAAGAGCGACGCGCTCTTCGGCCTCCTCCACGACCTGGCGGACCGCGCCTACTTCGCCAATGCGCTCCTGGTGTGTGCGGCCAACAACGTCCCCGGGAACAGCTACCCGTCACTTTTCGCGTCGGTCGTCTCCGTCGCCGCGCACGACCTCCCGGATCCGGCGGCCTGGTTCTACAACCCGCGCCCGCCGGTGGAGTTCGGGGCGCACGGCCTGGACGTGGACGTGGCGTGGCGCGGCGGGAGCCGGATGAGGGCGACCGGCAACAGTTT
>Ga0209777_10008267_pt1 | contig 11407 bp, 22 predicted proteins | sample FrelakmetHBP12HB_FD_187147 | JGI IMG/M metagenome (GOLD analysis project Ga0209777, IMG submission 187147) | Freshwater lake sediment microbial communities from the University of Notre Dame, USA, for methane emissions studies -HBP12 HB (SPAdes)... | ecosystem: Environmental > Aquatic >...
TGTTGTCTTTTGGGTTCATAAGTTTTACCTCTGTGTCTGCATTGTAATATGCGTGGTTGATAATGTCAACTGACAAGCGAATGGATATTGAAAAGGATTCCATCGTGTCTGCGCATGGTCTGGGAAGTGAATGGATGGTAGAACCAAGATTCATTGTCAGTCTTACGCAACAGGTGGACCTGACGTTGCGCAGGCCTTCTGCGCAGAAGATGTAACAAATGTAAGAGTTGGTAACAATTGTAACGAAATGTAACGAAAAAGTTGTAACAATTTGTAACTAGGGAATAAATTTCACCACTCATCGGAGAGCTTCGGGGCAGCATCGGTCCTACGTGGATAGTTCCCGGGTTCGGATTCTTCTTCATTTTCTTTGCTATGTTTATCACATAGAACCTTTACCCAACCACCACTGCGGGATTTTCCAGGAGAACCACATTCTTCACATATGCGGGAGGTCATTGCTTCAGCAAATTCGATATAGTTATGCATTTCTGGTGTGCCGCCATCTACATAAAATCGTAGAGTACCAAATTTCTCTTTGACTTGAATAATGGTAGGAAGTTCCTTAAAGGCTGCGGCAACATCTGCTTCTAGTTCCGATATAGATTTATTAAACTTGGCATCGGAATTTTCCATTGCATACTTTAGGCGCCGCTTGACACCCTCAACCTTGTGAGATAGCATCCCACATAAGATATCAACGATGTTATACCAACCGTCACCAATGCTGAATTCAAAATCACCAGATTTTTGAAACAGGTCGGGCCAGCGTTTGGCCAATTCTTCAAATCTTTGATCATCCATATAATCGGTCCTAAAATTGTATTATAAGGTCTATGCGTGTATAGGTCTATGCGTGTGAAAATTGCACACGATTTCTACGCAAGAATCGCGCGCAGAATTGGTATTTTGATTTATGAATCTGGTTTGGAATTTTAAAAAGGAATTTCTTAGATATAAACTGGACACAATACTCTGTATAGAAGTGAATCTTTTTGTAGAACTTTTGCACTAGTTCTTACATCCGAATACTCTATACCAGCAAGTGGTATACTAATTCTAGAGGGCATTGCTGTTTCAAAATATAAATCATATACTGGTGCCATTAATCCACTGTTGCATTCGATAATCATTTGTTTGACCATGCTTCTGGCTTTAATCTTTTTTTGCCCAACATTGAATTCTAATATCTTATCGGATGATATAAGTATCTCACCATAATTGTATTCTTCACCAGAATCTGTGCTACGAGTGGTAATATGGCTGTTGGCATCTATATATGCTCTTTGTCCTTCCATTTTAAATCCGACAATCGGTTGCCAATTGTTAGGTTTTTTCGGAATTTCTTTATCACCACCTAAGGTATAGAATGAAATTGTAAGACAAAGTAGAGCAGTCAATATAGGATAAAGCTTCATGGGTGTATAATCCTCCTAGCCACACTACTTACCCTTTTCTTCTATAACTGGCTCAGTTATAATAAGATTGGGAAATGTAAGCTTCAGTATGAGGACTTCTTCACCGGTGAGTCTAGTCGTGTAAATGCAGATATGTTCTGGTTTTGGTGGTATCCAGGCTATGTCTAATTTCCTAGCTGTAACAACCTTTATGTCATACTTGATTGAATTATCGAAGAGATAACTACCGACATCTCTTTCTTCGGTCCACGGTTCTATTATATTGAAATATTTCTTTAGGTTAGAAACCATTTGAAATACTTTCGCGCAGTGTTCAGTGTATTCACGCTGGCTCTATTCTGAATAATAGAAACATCATCCACAGAAAGTTTAATGGCAGATAATTCGTGCTCATCAATCAGAACGGTATATTTCTTTACAAGATCGTTACTGGTCTTGCTTGGATTAATATAACCAAATTCTTTCAATTCTTGAGCAAAATCAGCACCAAGTGTATACTTGATACCCTGACTATCAAGGTACTCTGCCAGACTTCTGTGTTCTGGAGTGAATGCTTGTATCAGAGTATAGTATTGTCTCACACCACTTCCTTCACAGGAAGCTGTACTAATTTCTTCATAGGACAAGACAAACGCAAGAACAGCAATTCATATTTAGACAATTCGACAATATAGTCGTATTGAGACCATCCGTTGGTTGATGTCAATTTTGACTCGAAGGATGTATCAATAGATAGAGATTTTGCAGCATCCTGAAAGGAACTCCAATTATCTCCATCAAGGACAATATGGTAGCGTTGCCTCATCATGGTGTGGCAGGCCCACCCATTGGAGTATGAATAGTAACCTTAACCTTGTGGCGATCATCTCGGGCCTTTTCCGCTGCAAGTTCTTCCTCCGAACGAGCACGACGGATCTTCACAAACTTCATTCCGAGACGGAAAGTAAGAGCAGCTTCTGGATCCATATCAATAACCATCGCATGGTCGGATTCTGCAGGCTTATCTGGCTCAACAAGATGGACATCCTGTATAATAGTATATTCGTTGTCTTCGAGACGACTTAGTACCTCTCTGAACTTGCCTTCATCGGACTTATCAAATGTGAATGTATATTCCATATTATACCCTTATTGCTTTAATTTGTCTTCCAATTGTTTTCTGAAAATTCATACATCCTATCAAAGGAAAGGATAGTTTTAGATTTAATTCCTGTTGTGTATCCATATTTAGTGCATACATAACATGACTTTCGGCCCCACCGAAACAACTTACCATCTGTTCAGATGAAATAGAATTTCTTATTAGATGTAATTCAAATCTAGCCAGATCACAGTAAGCAACCTTAACATAATATTTGGATGTCACCTTTGCTTCCAATCGGATTGTATATCCAGTTTGTGACGTAATTTAATTGATAGAGCAGCTTCGGGAGAAACAATCATACCAAATTGAACCACCGCGGCATTTGTAATCCAATCCCATGTATCTTGGATTGCCGGAAATATCTTTTGATCGTGAAGCCATTCTATCTCCGCGTCCTTATCCTTCGGCTTAACAGTGTATATGATTTTAATCATACCGTATTATATTGCAGATTAACAAAGTTAGCGATTGGTTTTAGCGAACCTCGGTGGAACATCTCTACAGACTTCCCGATCACCATATTTCAGAAGTAGAGCAAGTTGTTCTTCTTTACTTTCGGAATATACTGTAACCCATACAATATCTTGTGCCTGTTTTAAACCATCTGTTCGTTTAGCAAAGCGAGTATTGGCTTCCTTAAAAACAGTAAATTCCTTAACAAATTCTTTGCGGCCACCCTTACGCCATTCTTTAAGATTGAAGACAAATACAAATTTATTCATCTCTTCCATACCTTATCTTTTCCAAATTTAAGCGTTAGGAGGGTAGCCTCTTCTTCTGTTGTTTGAATATTGAAATATTGTGAGATTCCGCCTAGTTCCCTTGATGTATGAACAATTCGAAATTTTTCAGATTCTAAATTATAGATTTCTCTACTAAGATGCATAGGAACAAGAACATTCAGTTCAATCACAAACCTTTCACTAACCTTTCCATGTCGGGAATACGAGTATGGGCATTCTTACTTCCGAGCAAGATGAGTATTCTTTGGCCAACATCAGAGTTCATCATCATGACAAGACATCCACCTGCAGGATTTGTATATCCTGTTTTGGACAGAATGATGCTGAACTTTGACGTAAGCGGATTAGTGTTATTGACTTTGATAACTTTGCCATTGGTTTCAACCTCAGCCTTTGGCATACTAGATAATTCAGTAATGGTAGGATGTGTCGCTGCTGCTATCACCAACTTCAACAGGTCCTGCGCAGTAGAAACATTACCCCTGTCTAAACCAGTAGGCTCATTATAGTGAGTATTCACCATTCCTAATTCTAATGCCTTATCATTCATTGCTTCCACGCAATTGGGTACATTGGTACACAATATCTGTGCAGCAAAATTATCTGAATGGACAAGAGCCAACGTAAGTAATTCCTTGCGGCTCATAGTTGAGGTCTTGCGCGGGATGGTGCTTTGGACTGCACGAGTGGTAGGTATCCCCAATTGCTCAGTTAGATCCTGTTCAGCAGCAAGCAAGGCAACCATTAATTTACTAATAGATGCAATCGGTCTTACCGTTTCACCTTCTTGTTCCCGCAAAATTAAACCATCAGAATCAGCAATTAGAAAACTCTTTGCGCTGAAGGTAGGTATAGGTTGGACCTTGGCCTTGTGGATGCGATGAGCTTCAACAGTTGAAGTGAACAGTAAAGCCATGGCAACTGTTATTAGAGTCTTCTTCATGATGCTAGTATAATATACTTATTGCACAAAGTCAAGTATAAGGACGTATAAACAACGAATCTGCAAGCCTGAATTCATCATTCGGACCTAAGTTTTTGGTTATATTTGTTTCCCACGTTATCAATATATTATTGGATACAATACAGAATACTGTTAATGCTTCGGGATCAAATATATACTCGATTGTTCTTTGCCTTATTAGAAACGGTTGAACAGGAGTAGCACCGTGTATCAATGTCCACAATCTTCCGGTACAGGCAAATCTATCAAGAATTCTAAATTCTTGAACGTTGACTAGAACGTTATTCTTTAAGATAACACTAATCTCATTCACTTACATTTTTTATCCTGTACTGAAACCTTGATCAGGTGCCTGCCATAGAGGTCCTATAGATACTCTACCATATGTCTTTACCGGTGATGTAAGTGTGGTCCCGTCATCCAATCGAAAGCTGATATGTCCTCCGCGATCGGATATATCTAGATAGTTGTCCTTTACCCGAATCATAAAGGTACCCAGGGTATTATCTACTAGAATCATTCCTCTTGTATCAAATGTAACGGTTGCTGGATTTCTAGGATACCAATCAACAGAAACTATTCTATCTAGATTAGATCCTGTGACTTTGAAATAACTGGGCACACCACTTGTAATGATAATACCGACAATGCCTGTGCCATTGTATGGGCTAAACGGTAAAGCTTGAATGTCGGCTATAGCTGTCATCAACTATTTATCTACTTATTAGGAAGCATAGTTAATACAGCCTTCTTAAATTCTTTTGTTCGAGCCTTGCTAAGGAACACAATACTGTCCTCCTTAAGACGATTATATTCATCGTCCGAAACATATGCAGGTGAGAAGCCATACTTCATCATGCAATATAGTTGGAAATAATCATCTGCCTCAAAAATCCAACCATCACAGTTATTCTGTGTTATTCTAATATTCCCACCACCGAGTGTTTTAGTTTTAACCTCAACCAATAATTCGTGACCAATATATTCAATAGAACCAACTCTATGGTTTCTGACATAGAACATCATTTTCGATACTTATCTTTTAGGTCCTCTGGAATATATGAGATTCTCATTTTTCCAGCAAGTGTAGGATTCTGTAGCTTTATAACCGATGCAGTCATCGAGTTAATTCTTCCCGAGACACGTTTATATTCAATACGAATCCCGTCTGTGTCATCCTCATACTCGTCATCACATCTTATACTTGTAAAGTCATCACCCAGGGCCACCAATTTACTGAGTTCCTGGACGTATTCGTCTAAGGTAAAAAGAAATTCGACTAGTACATATTCTTTCATAGATTATAGTTGTGTCTTGCAGGATGCGTTAAATTCATCCAATTTTGTATTGAATCCTAAAACATCAAATATCACCTTATACCTCACGGTATCATTTCCTGTCCAGGCAAATTCCACAGTATGAGCAATCTTCATTGCATCAATAATATTTTTTGCTTTGGTCGCCGATCTATGCAAAATATGATCTTCTTGGAACCAAGTATTGGTTGATAATGGTTTTCCATCGATCGAAACCATAACCGTTTGTGTAGGACTTGCAATCATCTGTCCATTCCAGAATAAGATAAGAGCTGGTTCTTCGGGACTCTTTACTGAACAGGCAAGTCTCAGCCCCGCTGTCACCTTCTCGGTCTTGGCACCTATTTGGGTACCAACAGCATAGGTATTATAGATGTAGCCTACAACCGACGTTACTTCGGTTATATTCCATTTAGGTGTTTGGGCAACAGCGCCAATAGATACAGAGGCAAGAAGACAAGTGACAAGCTTTTTCATGGGGTGACCTTTATGTCATCGTATTGTATAATTTATTAAATTTATCGTCAACAGGATTCAGATAAATAACATAGTATTTAATAGAAATAATGAGCCTACCTGTCTATATAATTTCAGATGCAAAGCTAAAGGTTATCGTAGATAGAATACGAGCCAACACCTTTATCAATCAATCCTTTGAATCACCAAATTCGGAATTAACTTCCGATATATTAATTTCGATAGCAGAAGCGTGTCCGATAGAATATTTTTATGTTATATCAACTGATGTAGAATTATTTTTTCCTAATTTTGATTTTTCATTTAAACCAAAAGAATGGGACAGTAAATATATACATATTTGGAATAATGACACTAAGGTTAGATTATTCAATAAGAAAGCGGTATTAGAAAATCCTAATAAATTTACCGACGGAGCCTTGCTCGCAGGTGCAATTGAACTAAAGAATATTGATAAAATTATATGGGAATATCCATTAAGAGATATTATCTTCTTAAGTTACGATGAAATATATGCTGATGATAATTATCAAAGGTTGAAGAAAAGATTTCCGAGAGTCAACAGAATTAAAAACATTAAGGGAATTTTTGAGGCACATAAGGCTGCTGCAAAATTAGCTACAACAGAAATGTTTTATGTGGTTGATGCAGATGCAGATATTGTACCCGATTTCAATTTTGATTATCAACCATTAATATATGATATGAATTCTGTGCATGTATGGCATTCACATAATCCAGTAAATGACTTAGAATATGGGTATGGTGGTATAAAGTTATTTCCTACCAAAATGCTCTTGGAGTATAATGGATCACCAGTAGACTTTACTACGAGTGTATCTAAGAGTTTTAAAGTTATACCCAAAGTAAGTAATATTACACGCTTCAATACAGATCCATTTTCTACATGGAGAAGCGCATTCAGGGAATGTACTAAACTTGCATCAAAATTGATTACCAATCAGGATAATACAGAAACTGAAGAAAGGCTACATATTTGGTGTACTAAGGGTATAGATAGAGAATACGGGGAGTTTGCAATTATGGGTGCAAATGAAGGAATGGAATTTGGCAAAAAGAACATTGACCAACCCGATATGCTCAAGTTGATCAATGATTTTAATTGGTTAGAAAATAAGTTTAATTCTTAACAGTGTGAGCCGAGTAGTTTTTCAACTAACTCGTTAATATCCTTTTCAAGTCTATCTGTATTAATGAATACCTTTACATCTCTCATTTTCTTAAATGAATCTTCCATTGCAGCCCATTTAACATTCTTATTTAATGGTATGGGATGTGAAATTTCATTACCGCTTAATTCAATAACATTCCCATCATAATACTGAACAAGTATCTGTTCTACATACTTTGCTGGAATTTCCTTAGCCTCAACTTCTTTAACTATCCTATCAAAAACAGATGGTTTAGCAATTCTACTAATGGCCCTGTCAAGATTAAAGTTCGTTGTCTTCTTAGTCATCTCTGGATCTCCCACAATGTATTATTTATAAGAAACTAGGCAGTAATTGTCTGCCTAGTTTATGTGGGAGATTGAGATTAAACCTTCGCCGCCCTTGCTTCATCACGTGCAATCTTTGCCGCAACCTTAGCATCAAGAGCTGAAGCCTTCTTTTCGGCTCTGGCTTCTGCTGCTTTCTGACGATCACGCTCACGACGCTTTTCCTTGCGTTCTTCAGCCTTTTCAGCCTTGACATCTTCCGGTAAAGTAGGACGTCCACGACCCGGACGAGAATCTGGATCCAGAGCATATGCTTCTTCACGTTTAGCTGCTGCATCCTTCTCAAGCAATTCTGCCTGTAGTATTAAGCCCTTAGCTACTGCTGATGGGTCGCCAACAGGTGGAAGAACCAATGGTGCAACCACTTCTGAATTTGATTTCTGTTGTGCTATATATTGATCTACCTTCTTATCAATAGTTGCATTGATAAGAGCCAACGGAACTACATGACCGGGAAGTGGAAGCATGGTAACATTAGTTACCGGTTCCTTACGCAAGAAACCTCTTTGATGTAAAGAAGTTAGACAATTGGTACCATCCGGAAATGTTCTACGATTTAATACTTCGTAGAAATCATTAGTTTCCGATGCTTCCTTACTATTCAATGTTTGAATAATATAATCATGATAGCTATCTGGAAGTCGTTCTGTCTCAACAATTAAACAATGTGTCTCATCATTAGGAAGCTTTCTAAATACAACAGCAACGCGGACTCCAGTATTTGCGAGTTGCCCCATATGTTTCTTTAAATTTTCTATTGCCATATTATCTCCTTAAAGGGGAGGCTCCCCTTTAATCACGCTGCTGGCGCTTCTGTTGTTGTTGCTGCCGGTGCTTCTACCTTCTCAGCTTCTTCCTTCTTTTGTACGCTTTCGACGTATGCTAGGAAACCTGCGAGCTTATTGAAAGCATCACCGACTTGCGAAAGTTCGGCTGCTTGGAATGCGCCACGACGCGATGCCAAATCAACAATACGCGATAGGAGTTGTAGATCAGCAATGGTTAGCTGAACTGGCTCTACTGTAGTTGTGGTTTGTGCTTCTGCTGCAGGTGCTGCTACTGTTTCTTGAACTGCTGCTTTCTTTGGTGTCTTTGCCATTATATTCTCCGTTAAAAATGGTTATGTAAGATCTAGTTCTATACGTTTTTATTTATGACTTTCGTACAAGAAATTCCGATTTTATTGTACAGAAATCGGCTCTTTTTGCCATTCACGGAGTACATAATGAACGAAAGGGATCCGAAGATCCCTTTCTGTGCTGCTTTAATACAGCTTATCTCTAACCATGTATACCTGGTTGAGGAAGCACCTTTATCAGATGCTCCGGCCAATCAATGTAATGTCTCCATTCTTCATCTCGAAGATGGATTGGTAGAGTCTTGCGCTTTGCAAGAATTTCATAGTAGGTAGGCTTATGTGGTTTCTTCTTTGGAAGAACCTTAGAATCATTGCCTTTCTGGCTATTACATTCCTTACAAGATGTGCAACAGTTGAGCCAGTTAGTCTTGCCGCCCAACGACCTGGGCACAACGTGATCCAGCGTCAATTCGGTTAGTTTAACCTTGCCCTTCTGCTCTTTACAACGCCATGTTGTCTGCAATTGACAGGTAAAATCATCTCGCAGATAGATATTTCCACGGCTGTACTTCAATTGCTTGCTGTACTTGATATGCTCAGTAGAGATAACAATAGACGGAACCTTCATCGACAGGTATTGAGAACGAATGGTCCAATTATCGTATTCCTTAAGAACCTTTACCTTGTCGAGATAAATCAGACGTAGAGCATCAGTCCAGGGAATGGCAGATAATGGGATCAACGATAATGGTTGACCATCAGTGTTAAGATGTAATACGTCAGACATTGGGTAATACCTATCTTGTTTATGTAAGGGCGAGTTGCCCTATTAATAGTTTACTATGGGTAAACTAAATTGTCAACAGACTGTTAGTTAACAATTTCCAAGTAGTTTTGAAACTCATCGGGTACGCCTTTGAGCTTTAGAGCAACGGCATCTTCCATCCGTTCGAAATCTACACGAAATGTTTCCATAACCGGTGTAGATTTATAATCATCGTGTGTGTAATCACGCATCAATGAATATCCAACTTCATTATTACAGGTGTCATCTACCCATGCTTTAAAGAACATTTCGAGAATTTTCTGTTTGTCTGAATCCGATGTGTTCTTAAATTTGAAATAGAGTGAAGTTATATACATCAAATGCCTTTGATATATTTATACTCTATTCTATAGAAGTAATAAGCTTTAGATTTATAGTGTTAATGGCTGCGATGGCATCTCTTCTATACATATCTCTTTGCATGACATCATTGCAATCTGTACCAGACCAAAGAGTTTCAAATATACGATCAACAGTTGGTTCTACCAATTTTTCTAATAGAGAAGTATCTAAACCAAGCATACCCTTTAAAGAAGCTATCGCTTCATCCTGCATACGATTTTTTGCAATAGCTTTGGCTACAGCTTCAACAAGGGTGCTATCGGTTGGTACGAGATATTGACTCATACCGTTATCTCTTCCAATATTTTTATTCTACTGCCCAGATACCAAATACCGCCCTGACATTCCGGACGAATGATTTTATCTGTTTTAATAAATTCTACCTTGCACCAAACCCTGTCTTTCTTACTTAGATGTGGTGCATTAGGTGTGCTACAAATATGCCACCCGGGCCTTACAGCATAACCTTTAGTTGGATGTGATTCAGCCCAATAGCTTTTACCGAGCACAAGTCTTAATGGTCGGTTGATGAATAAGGGACCGAATGTCCCATCCCTTCTTTTACGGAAAAGTTTATACCCAATCATACTACTTCTTTGGAGTATGATCAACTAACCAATGTGAAATACGATTACCTGCTGTACTTGCATTTCCAACAACAAAGTTGGAAACTTCAGTCCAATAAACGACCACAAAGATAATTAGGGCAACTAAAATCATTTTTCTCATGTGTTTTTGCTCAACAGTAAAGGCTACGCGGCCTAGTTTTTAACCTGTAGATTCTACGATTTTGTGTGAATCTACAGCTGGCTCAGTGATGTCTTATGCGCTGAGCCAGCTTATATTACTTCTTGCTTTGAGGAGAATGGCTATCCGGTTCATACCAGGCAGTCATACCAAACGGTGCAACCAAACGACGCTGCACATCACCGTGAATCAAAAACAGTGTATTACACCAATTCTCATCACCCCAGCTACCACAAGGATAACCGTCGGTCATCATAATGAAGCGTTCGGGCTGAATGTCGTGTTCCTTCATGTATTCCCAATTACACATGAAGTCGGTACCGCCGCCGCCCTTGATTTCATACTCATCAATCTCATCCAGATTTTCCGGAGTGAACTTGGCATAGTTGTAAACACGAGTATCAAAGCACCAAACCTCGAGATCAAAGTCCATGAATTGCTCCATAATACCCTTAGTCTCGCTCAACAAATCTCTGAGCATATCTTCACTCATCGAACCCGAACAGTCGATTGCCACAGCAGCTTTCACCTTGACATCTTCCTTGGTACCGGGCAGATAGATACCGCTGGATTGGCTCTTGCGTGAGCAGCGACTCCAGGTATAATCATTCCTGATCATCGATTGGATCTGCATGTTCAAAATCTCGCGCCAATCCATCTGTGGATCGGTCAGGTCCTTCAACATGCGCTTTACACCACCGGGTGTGTTGCCAGCACCAGCACTCTTCGCCGCCTGCATAACCGCAGCGCGAATCTCGTCAGTAAGAATGCGACGTTCTTCGTCAGTCATCGGAACGCCCTTGCCATCGCCTGGCTCGAGGTGAATGTCGAAT
>Ga0209777_10008268_pt1 | contig 11405 bp, 11 predicted proteins | sample FrelakmetHBP12HB_FD_187147 | JGI IMG/M metagenome (GOLD analysis project Ga0209777, IMG submission 187147) | Freshwater lake sediment microbial communities from the University of Notre Dame, USA, for methane emissions studies -HBP12 HB (SPAdes)... | ecosystem: Environmental > Aquatic >...
GTCACAGGCGTGAGAAAGGATTATTTGCTTGGTGTTCTGGTCGTAGAATCAGATCTCGGACGTTATACTGGTGGATGCAATTTCAAAGAAAGCAAAATGAGCGGAAGTCGCGCCGATATTTTTAAAAGTATCTGCAAAGATTTAAAGTATGATTATAATAAGCAAAAAGTTTCCTGTCCGCCAAGAGGATACAAAGGCACGGGCGGGGCGATGGGTGTGGCGCAGTTTATGCCGGATACCTGGTCGGGTTATGAAAGTTCTATCACTTCTGCAACGGGGCATAATCCGCCTGATCCCTGGAGCTTAACAGATGGCGTAACAGCGATGGCCTTGAAACTCGCCAAAGTGGACGGCGTGACAGCACACAAAGAGAGCGCGGAAGCGAAAGCTTATTGCGTTTATTTAGCTGGCGGAAATTGGGCGAGTTATTGCGACAGCAAGGGAACTGATTATGGAGATTTGGTCCTTTATTGGGCGGATAATTACGAGAAAAAAATGGGCAGTTAAAGTTATCCACAGGGGAGGGCTTGCAGTGATAAATTGCAGTGGTATAATATCACTGTAATTTTTTAATTTCTGCCTTGTTGGCGGATAAATATAAAACTATGGAAAAATTAACATCCAGACAAAAGATGGTGCTTGATACCATCAGGGAAATAATTGAGGAAGAAAAATCCAACCCGACAACCTACAAATTGCACAAGCACTTGAAAGAAAGGGGCGTGCGAGTAGGCAGTCTTAAGGGTACGGCGCAAATCGTGGAAGCGCTGGAAAGAAAGGATTTAATCAAACGCGATGAAGATCGTAAAATTTATTTCATAGAAAATAATAGTTTTGCCAATTTCCAAAACATTTTTTCCATGCCGATGTATGGACTGGCTTCTTGCGGAGAAGCCTTGGCGTATGCGGAAAATAATGTGGATGGATATTTGCAGATTTCCAAAAGCCTTTTCCGCGAAGAAGAACCGGCGAAACTTTTTGCGGTGAAAGCGCTGGGAGATTCTATGGACAAGGATGGAATAACCGACAATGATTACGCGGTTTTTGAAAAGAGAGATGCGGATTTTGATTTTGACGGAAAAATTGTGGTGGCGGTGATCAACGGAATGGCGACAATTAAAAGATACAAAAAATTGAACCATGGCATCATCGGACTTTTTCCCAATTCCACCAACAAAATTCATCAGCCGATTTATTTGGACGAATCCGATTCCATCCTCATCGCCGGAGTTTTCAAAAAAGTTCTGCCGGTGAGCTATGTGAGCTTATAGGAGGGGATAAATAGGCTTAAATTAGGCATAGATTGCCATTTCTTAATTTGCACAGAAGATGCTAAAATAGAAAGCATAATATATAATTAAATTATTAAAAAATTATGACAAGGCGGATTACAATTACGGCGGAATATTTCCAGCAATACCGGAAAAAATTAGGCTTTGCCAATCAATCGGATGTAAAAAACTTTTTTGGAGCAAAAGATATAACACCGACAGTTGATTTTAATTATATTAAATTGTTGAATAAACGGCTTTACGATATTATTGATAGAATAAATGGTATTGTTGCGGAGGAAGTCAAAATTGATAAATTAGCTATTTTCAAAAAAGAGCACATAGATCGCTCATTTCAAATAATGAAGAAGAGCGGAATTTTATCAGCGCTTAATAATCAAGGCAGAAGACCGGAGCAAGTTTATTTTTCTTGGATGCGCGGATTTGTTATCTCGAATTATTTTTTGAAAGCGCTTAGTTTGATTTTTGATGTGAATATCTCAAAAATTAATTTGATAGGAGATGATGATTTAAAAAAGGCAGATACTTTTAAAAGAACTCCAAAAGCCGATCTGGAGATAAAATTAAATGGAAGGGAAAAAGTAAGGATAGAAATGCAGTCCGGATTTACCGGTATAAATGATATCAAGCAGCACAAAGTATTGGAAGCGAAAAGAGTTTTTAGGGATTCCGGCAAGCGCACAATAGCAATCCACTTCGATTTATATAATGGGCAAGTTGCCTTTCTAAAACTTGATGAAATTGAGGATAATAATGTGAATTGGATAACCAGGCAACAAATGGAGGGTCAAACAGTTTTCAATATTGATCAAAACTATTTTGTTTGGAAAATTACAGAGAAGCCCGTTAAGTATAAAGAAATAAATTTTAGCTAGTTTTCTATAGTTGTGAATAAAAAAATAAAACTAAAAGTAATCGATTTGTTTTGCGGTGTAGGCGGATTAAGCTATGGGTTCGCTCACAATGACGCTTTTGAAATAGTAGCGGCAAATGATGTTTTACCAAATATGGCAAAAGCGTATTCGCTGAATCATCCGTCGGTAAAAGTTTACGCGGAAGATATAAAAGATTTCAATGCTCAAAAAATAAAAAAAGATCTAGGCATTAAAGCTGGAGAAATAGACATAATTGTTGGCGGACCGCCTTGTCAGGCGTATTCAACTGTAGGAAAAAGATTGATTGACGATCCAAGAGGGAAGCTCTTTCAAGAATACTACAGAGTATTAAAAGAATTTGATCCAAAACTTTTCCTTTTTGAAAATGTTAAAGGTCTCTTGTCAATGCAAGGCGGGGAATTGTTGGAAACAATAGTTTCACTTTTCAAATCACTTGATTATAAGGTGCAATTTAAAGTTTTAAATGCTGCTGATTTTGGCGCTCCGCAATTAAGAGAGCGGGTTGTAATGATCGGTTCAAAGTTGAATTCAAAATTTCAATATCCCGAGCGAACGCACAAAAATTCAAAAGAAAAGAAATCTTTATTTGAAGAAAATTTAAAACCGTATTTAACGCTCGAGGAAGCTATAAGCGATCTTCCGTTTATAAAAACCGGTGAAGAAAGCTTTGAATATGCAATGGAACCAAGAAACAATTTTCAAAAATATATGCGTTCAAATGCTTCTGAAAAATTAATGGATCATAACGCGCCAAAAAATAATGAAAAATTAGTGAAAATAATGGAGTTATTGCCTGACGGCGGAACACCGGAAGATTTGCCGGAAAATTTAAGACCAACTTCAGGATTTAAAAATACCTATTGCCGACTTTGGTGGGAAAGACCGGCGCCAACCATAACAAGAAATTTAAGTACGCCATCATCGTCAAGATGTATTCATCCAAAAGCGCCAAGGCCATTAACAACAAGGGAGGGAGCAAGAATTCAGTGTTTTCCGGACAGTTATCAATTCTATGGTTCGCGAAGCGATAGAAATTTGCAAATAGGAAATGCGGTACCGACAGTTTTATCCATTGCAATATCAAAAGCAATTTTAGAAAATTTCAAAGCAGACAACTTGGCATAGGCGCTAACGATGGAATAGGGCTGTGGATAACTCCATTTTTTGGCTTGAAATGAGGGCTTGGCAGGGCTTTCGCTTGTGGTATAATTGTTCTTGTAGACACAATATATAGTGTTCAATGTAAATTAGGAGCTATTTTTATGAACTGTCCTTTTTGCAACAATGCGGAAACTAAAGTAGTTGATTCGCGCGAAACGAACGATGGAAAAATAACTCGGCGCCGACGGGAATGTTTGAAATGCAACTCCAGATTCAGTACTTATGAAGAAGTGGAATTGTTGCGATTAGCGGTTGTGAAAAAAGACGGTTCCAGGGTAGAATATGATAAGTTGAAAATAGAAGCCGGAATCAGAAAAGCCTTGGAAAAACGGCCGGTGGGCGAAGAAAAAATTGCCAAATTGATGGGGGACATAGAATATGAAATCAGAGCTTTGGAAAAAACGGAAGTTTCCACCAAAGAAATAGGAAAAATCGTTTTGAAAAAACTGCGGGAATTGGATGAAGTGGCTTATGTGCGTTTCGCCAGCGTCTATAAATCATTCGGAAGCGTGGAGAGTTTCAAAAAAGAGCTGGATGCGTTGGAGAAGTAATTTCATTTTTTTATAATTAAATAACTATCCGACCGGTCTTGGGGAAAAATCTGGTCGCGGACAAACATGGCAAAAACAAAAAGAAAAAAAGGGGAGAAAAAGGCAGAGAAAAAGGGGAAGAAGGTAATGGCAAAAGTCCAAAATAAAGTCACGAAAGTTGTGAAAAGAAGTGGACGAGTAGTTCCTTTTGAAAAAGAGAAGGTGGCCAAAGCGGTTTCCAAGGCTTTGATGGCGACAGGCGAAGGCGGAATGAATGAAGCTGGAAGAGTAGCAGACAAAGTCGTTCAGCTTCTCAATAAGAATTATAAAGAAGGTTATGTTCCTCAAATAGAAGAAGTTCAGGACATGGTGGAAAGAGTTTTGATGGTTTTGGATTTTGAAGAAACAGCCAAGGCCTACATTCTTTACCGCGAACAGCATCGGAAAATGCGCGAAGCGGAAGAATCTTTGAATGAAGCGGTAAGCTTGGTAGATAAATATATCCAGGAAATTGACTGGAAAGTCAAAGAAAACGCCAATATGGCCTATTCCTTGCAAGGTTTGAATAATTACATTTCTTCCATCGTTAGTTCTAAATATTGGATGAATCGGGTTTATTCCAGAGAGATAAAAGAGGCGCATGAAACCGGTGATTTGCACATCCATGATCTTCAATCCATCGCGGCTTATTGTTGCGGCTGGGATTTGCAAGACTTGCTACGCCGCGGTTTCATGGGGGTTCCGGGAAAAGTGGCCTGCAAGCCGGCCAAGCATTTGGGGTCGGCTCTGGGGCAAATTGTGAATTTTATTTATACTCTTCAAGGAGAAGTGGCGGGGGCGGAAGCTTTTTCCAATTTTGACACTCTCTTGGCTCCTTTCATTCGTTATGACAATTTGCCATACGAAAAAGTTAAGCAGGAAATGCAATCGTTCATTTTTAATATGAATGTGGCGACGCGCGTCGGATTTCAAACTCCTTTTTCCAATATCACGATGGACATAACTCCGCCCAAAACTTTGGCGAAGGAAGCGGTAATGATTGGGGGAGTTCCGCAGAAAGAATCATACGGAGATTTTCAAGAGGAGATGAATATGATCAATCGCGCTTTTGCGGAAGTGATGACGGAAGGGGACGCCAAAGGAAGAATTTTCACTTTTCCCATTCCGACTTACAATATCGGCAAAAATTTTAATTGGAATGATGAACGTTTCAATGCTATCTGGGAGATGACGGCGAAATATGGCATTCCTTACTTTGCTAATTTTATAAATTCTGATATGGATCCGGATGATGCCAGAAGTATGTGCTGTCGATTGCGTTTAGATAATCGCGAACTGCACAAACGTGGTGGCGGACTTTTTGGCGCTAATCCTCTTACCGGTTCCATCGGCGTAGTGACGATTAACTTGCCAAGATTAGGCCATATTTCCAAGAATAAGAAGGAGTTCTTTAAGAAACTGGATGATCTGATGGATTTAGCCGAGGAAAGCTTGGAAACAAAGAGGAAGATGGTGGAGAATCTTACCGACCGAGGTCTTTATCCTTATTCTAAAGTTTATTTGGAGCCGATTAAAATGCGCCGCGGGCAATATTGGGCTAATCATTTTTCCACAATTGGGCTAGTGGGAATGAATGAAGCACTTTTGAATTTAATTGGCAAAGGCGTTGCTTCCCGAGGAGGAAAGAAACTGGCCAAAGAAATTTTGGAGCATATGCGCAACAAGATGGTGAAATACCAAAAAGAAACCGGCAATTTGTACAACCTGGAAGCGACGCCAGCCGAAGGCACTTCCTATCGTTTGGCCCGTTTAGATAAAGACAAATATCCTGAAATAATTTTTGCGAATGGTAAAGTAGTAAAGAACAACGGCGCCGAACCTTATTATACTAATTCCTCCCAATTGCCAGTCGGTTTCACGGATGATATTTTTGAAGCACTCGATCTTCAGAATGATCTGCAAATCAAATATACCGGCGGAACAGTATTGCACGGATTCCTAGGTGAAAGACTTTGGGACATTAAAACTACCAGAGATTTAGTGAGAAAAATCGCCGAAAGTTACTCCTTGCCGTATTTCACGCTCACCCCAACATTTAGCATTTGTCCGGTGCACGGTTATATCCCCGGCGAACATTATACTTGTCCGAAATGCGTGATAGAACAGAAAACGGAAGTTTATTCCCGCGTGGTCGGTTATATCCGGCCAGTGGACCAATGGAACAAAGGAAAACAAGCGGAATTTAAAGACAGAAAAGCGTTTATAGTAGAAAACAAATAAGAAACAAACTAAAAGATAGAGGGGCATCCTGAGCAATTGGGATGCCCTTAGTTTGAATAAGGAATTATGTTAATTGCGGGATTCCAAAAATTAACTCTCATTGATTATCCGGGAAAACTGGCCACAACGATTTTTACTTTTGGCTGTAATTTTCGCTGCCCGTTTTGCCATAATCCGGAGCTAATCGTGAAACGTGGAGCGTGGAACGCGGGACAAGATAAAATAGAAAAGGATTTCCTTAAATTCTTAAAAACCAGAAAAGGGAAGCTGGCCGGTGTTTGTATTACCGGAGGCGAACCGACTATTCAACCGGATTTGATCGAGTTTATTAAAAAAGTAAAAAAGATGGGATTTTTAGTAAAGCTGGACACTAATGGAATGCGTCCCGATGTTCTCAAAAAATTATATGATTTAAAACTATTGGATTTTGTAGCAATGGATATAAAAAGCAGTTTAAAGAAATACGATAAGGCGAACGGAGTTAAGACTGATAAGGACAGAATAAAATTAAGCGTTGATTTGATAATGAACTCCAGGATTCCCTATGAATTTCGTACGACGGTTGTGCCAGGAATTCATACTATGGAAGATTTTGACGAAATTGCTGAGTGGCTTTCCGGCGCCGAAAGTTATTTTTTGCAAGAATATCGCGAAGGAAAAATTCTTGATCCTAATTTAAAGAAAAAAACTAAAGGAAAAAAAATAGACCTAGAAGTGATTAAAAAGCGAATAGAAAAAAGTTTCAAGAAAGTAGGAATAAGAAGCTAATGTATGCGAATTTACATAAAAATTATTCCAAGAGCTTCCCAGAACGAAATTGTGAAAATTTCCGAGGGGGAATATAAGGCCAAAATCACAGCACCGCCGGAAAATAATAAGGCTAATGAAATGCTCATTGAAAAATTGGCGGATTATTTCGATACGTCCAAGTCTTTAGTAAAAATTGTCGGTGGGAAAACCGCCCGGACAAAAATTATAGACATCGGTGTTTAAATCAAAAATATTTCTCATTTTATCTTTGAGTTTTATTGGCGGAATATTTTTTGCTTCTTTTTACTATCCGCGAATCCTAAGCAGTTTTTGGATTTTTTTATTTTTCATATCGGCGCTTATTTCTATTTTTTCTTTTTGGAGAAACAGGCGAGTGATGGTTTTTGGTTTTGCTTTTTTATCTTTCACTTTCGGAATTTATTCCACTTCTTCTAAATTGCAAAAAGTGGCTGATTTAAGCCAAGAAAAGGTTGATTTTTCTGGAGAGGTAGAAATCGCGAAAGAACCGGAAATAACGGGCCGGAACCAAAAAATTATAGTTTTGGAGAGGGGAGAGGCGGCAAGAAAATTCTTAGTCAACTCTCCTATTTATCCGGAATTTCACTATGGCGATAAAATAAGATTAGATTGTGTTTTGGAAATTCCAAAATCCTTCTCCCCTGCTCCGGATAATGAAAATACTTTCGATTACAAAATGTATTTGGCCAAAGATGGAATTTTTTACATTTGCCAAAAGCCGAAAATAGAATTTGTGTCTGCTGGAGGCAGTGGAATTTACAAAGCCATTTTGAACATCAAAAACAAATTTGAAGAAAGCATTGAAAAATTCACGCCCTCTCCGGAATCAGGACTCTTGATCGGGCTTCTTCTGGGCGGCGATGATAAATTATCTAAGGAAGTGCAAAACAATTTTTCCCAAACCGGCATGACGCACATTGTGGCGGTTTCTGGATACAATGTTACTATTGTGGCGGAATATCTAATGATACTGGGAATTTTTTTGGGATTGTGGCGGCGGCAGGCTTTTTGGTTTGCGGTAGTTGGCATCGGCCTTTTTGTTTTCATGACCGGCTTTCCGTCCAGTGCAGTGCGAGCGGGAATCATGGGAACGCTTCTTCTTTGGGCGATGAAAAACGGACGGCTGGCTAATTCGCAAAACGCTATTATTTTTTCCGCGGCGGTTATGCTGCTTATAAATCCGTTGCTTTTAAAGTGGGATATCGGTTTCCAGCTTTCTTTTTTAGCGACGATGGGCATCATTTTTCTCTATCCATTTCTGGAAAAAAGACTAGTTTTGAAAAACAAAACTTTTGGCATCTGGGAAATACTCCTTCTCACTCTCTCTGCGCAGAGCTTTGTTTTGCCGATTATAATTTACAACTTCGGCCGGCTTTCCATCATTTCTCCTCTGGCGAATATTTTAGTTCTGCCGATTATTCCGGCGACCATGCTTTTGGGATTTGTGTCTTCTTTCTTGGGAATATTTTCTAATTTCCTAGGCACGATTTTTGCTTGGCTCGCTTATCTTCCTTTAAGATATGAAGTAGAAATAATAAATTATTTAGCGCATCTACCATTAGCCAGTGTGGAAATTAAACACTTTTCATGGATAGCGGTTTTGTTTTGGTATATAATTTTAGGAGGAGCACTGGTTTATTTGAGAAAAAAACAAAAATGTCCAACAGAAAAATAATTTACGGAACAATTTTTATTTTAGCAATCTTGGCGCTGGTTTTTGGTTTTGTTTCCGCTTCAGCGCAAAACCAGGAATTGAAAGTAATTTTTTTGAATGTGGGGCAGGGAGATGCGACATTGATTATGCAAGGCGATAAACAAGTGTTGATTGATGGCGGGCCGGACGGGCAAATTCTCTTGGAAAAATTGGGGAAGTATGTCCCCTTTTGGGACAGAAAAATAGAGTTGATTGTTGCTTCACATCCCGATCAGGATCATATCCAAGGGCTAACGGATGTTTTAGAAAAATACCAGATTGGGTCGGTGATACAAAATTCTGATGAAAGCGACTCGCAGATTTTTAAAAAATATAAAGATCTTTTGGCACAAAAAAATATCAATATCATAGATGCCCAGCCGGGAGCGAAAGCGGAAATTGGCAATGGTGCCGGAATGGAAATTCTAGGACCGCTAGAGGAGAAAAATGACAAAAAAGACACCAATATTGATAGTGTGGTGGCAAAACTGACTTTTGGCAAAAACAATTTTCTTTTCACGGGCGATTCGCCATTTGAGGAGGAAAATGATTTATTAAAAACAACCGAAGAAATTTCTGCCAATGTTTTGAAAGTTTCTCACCATGGTTCCAAATATGCCACCAGCCAGGAATTTTTGGAGAAAGTCCAGCCGAAAGAAGCGATAATTTCTGTGGGCAAAAATAATTATGGCCATCCTTCGCCGGAAATCTTGGAAAGACTGGAAAAAGACAAGATTAAAATTATCAGAACGGACGAAAGCGGGGATGTCGAATATGATTGTCCAAGATTAGAAGAGAATTGTTTTCTGCTATCCGAAAATTAAACTTGTCAGCAAAGAGTAATTTTGCTAATATACTCCCATAAACCTGCCAAAGGTTTTTAATTGAATTTAAAATACAACAATGAAATACGAAAAAGAGTTTCCGCTTTTTTCTACAAAAGTGGCGGGCGTGGAAGAAAAATTTGATTTATCTGATCCGGCGGAGCGAAAAAAATATTTTGAAAGAAAAGCCGGCGCGGAAATTGAAAAATTGAGAAAATATTTTAATGAAGGCGGAACATTTATCGCCTATTTTTTAGGAAAAAAGAATGCCGGCAAAGGAACTTACACCAAGCTTTTGATGGATATTTTTGGCCGGGACAGAATCGGACATCTTTCCGTGGGTGATATTGTGCGAAGCGTTCATGAAGATATGGCGGACGAAACCAAAAAAGCGGACTTGCTAGAATATTTAAGCAAAAACTATCGCGGCTATTTGGCGCCGGAAGATGCTATAAATGCGCTTCTTAACAAAGACCAAAAAACTCTTTTGCCCAATGAATTCACCATGGCGCTTATTAAAAGAGAGATAACTAAGATGGGCAAGAAGTCAATTTTCTTGGACGGCTTTCCGAGGAATTTGGACCAAGTTTCCTATTCGTTGTTTTTCAAAGAACTAGTGGACTTCCGCGAAGATCCGGACATTTTCATTGCTATTGATATTCCAGAGTCGGTGATTGATGAGCGAATGAAAAACCGCGTGGTCTGTCCGGTTTGCCACACGCCGAGAAATTTGAAACTTTTGGCGACGAAAAAAGTCGGCTACGACGAAGAGAAAAAAGAATTTTATTTGATCTGCGACGATCCGGCTTGCAATGGCGCGCGCATGGGATCAAAAGAAGGCGACAATATGGGCATTGAATCAATCCGCGAAAGATTGGAGTTGGACGGCCAATTGATTGAAAAAATATTTTCTTTGCATGGCATCCAGAGAATTTTCTTACGCAATGCGGTGCCGGTAGATAAAACCAAAGAATTGCTGGACGACTATGAAATAACCCCGGAATATGTTTATGAATTGGATGAAGCGACCAAAAATGTGAAAGTTCTGGAAAGGCCTTTTGTGGTGAAAGACGATGAAGGCGTGGACGTGGTGAGCCTTCTGGCTCCGCCGGTAGTGCTGGCGCTTATTAAACAACTAACAAAAACACTTGAGCTCTGAACTATTTAAAGAAAAAAAACCTGATATTTCGACGAGGATTAAGCGAGAATTAGAAGATGTAATGCGTCCTGGAGCTGCTTACAACATGCATATTGAAGATAGCGAGATTATATGCACACCAGGATTTAAAGTTGTGCTATTTGTGCAAAATGAAATTTCTAAGATATTGATTGAAAAAAGCTGGATGAATGTAATCCAAAAAACATTAGACAAAGTTTTGGGAGAAGGACATTCCTTTGAGATTAAAGTTGTGCCGAAGCAAACGAGCATAGAAGATCAATTAAATAAAAAATAGAAACTATCTCGCTGGACGGGATAGTTTTTTAAAATATGAAAAATTTTAAGTTAAGCGACAAAAATTTAATAGAAATTATCAAAAAAGATGGGGTAGGCGTTTTGCCGACCGATACTTTGTATGGTTTGGTGGGAAGCGCGCTTTCCGAAAAGGCGATAGAAAGGATTTATAAAATAAAAAACAGAGAAGAGCGGAAGCCATTCATTATTCTCGTTAGTTCTTTGAAAGATTTGGAAATCTTTGGAATTAAAATAAGCCGAAAAGAAGAAGTATTTTTGGAAAAAATTTGGCCGGGGCAAGTGAGCGTAGTACTCCCCTGCCGGAAAGAAAAATTTTCCTATCTTCATCGCGGAACAAAAACGCTGGCTCTGCGCTGGCCGGAAAAGAAAAGCTTAACAGATTTTTTGGAAAGAACCGGGCCATTGGCGGCGCCTAGCGCCAATCCGGAAGGATTAGCGCCGGCGAAAAATATCAAAGAAGCAAAAA
>Ga0209777_10008269_pt1 | contig 11403 bp, 7 predicted proteins | sample FrelakmetHBP12HB_FD_187147 | JGI IMG/M metagenome (GOLD analysis project Ga0209777, IMG submission 187147) | Freshwater lake sediment microbial communities from the University of Notre Dame, USA, for methane emissions studies -HBP12 HB (SPAdes)... | ecosystem: Environmental > Aquatic >...
GGCTGGCCGGGCGCCTGGCATTGTCAGCTCGCTCATCCGATGGCACCGCATCGGCCCTCGCTCGCTTTCGCGCCATGCATCCCGGCCAGCCTCCGTCGCGGCCATGTCTTATTTGCGGATAGGCCCTAAGACTGCGGAGAAATTCGGGCGTGCTATCCTGACTGCCTGCGGGCCCTCTGGCTGCGGGCCACTTGGAGGGGGGTGAGGGATCTTGGGAAAAGACCACGTGGCCCAATTGATCCGCGAGCGCGCCTCGAAGTACGGGGACCGCACCGCCTTCCGGTACAAGCGGGGCGCCGCGTGGGAGGGAATCTCCTGGCGCCAGGTTGGGGAGCGGGTTCAGGCCGTGGCCCAGGGCCTCGTCGAGCTGAGCCTTCCAGAACTCTCGAGCGTGGGCATCTGCGCGCCCAATAGGCCCGAATGGAGCCTCGCCGACCTGGGGACCTCGACGGCGCGCTGCGTGTCCGTGCCCATCTACCCCACGAGCAGTCCGAAGCAGCTCGCGTACATCCTCAACGAGGCCGAAGTGAAAGTCCTTTTCGCGGGCGGGCGCGGCGGCTACGACAAGGCGCTGTCTGTGGCGTCCGAGTGCCCCCACCTGCAGAACATCGTGCTCTTCGACGAAAGCGTGGAGACGCGGGGCGGGCTCTCCTGCTCCTTCTCCGACTTCCTGAATTTCGGGAGGAACTCCTCCGCGGCCGCGGAGGTGGAAGAGCGGCTCTCCCGCGCGGGTCCGGACGACCTGCTCACGATCGTCTACACCTCCGGGACCACGGGCGAGCCCAAGGGTGTCATGCTCACGCACGCCAACCTCTTCGCGGCTTTGAGGGCCCACGATGGGAGGCTCCTGGACCCCAACGACGGGGACCTCACCCTCTGCTTCCTGCCGCTCAGCCACGTTTTCGAGCGGTGCTGGACCTACTACGCCCTCTACAAGGGTATGACGAACCACTACCTCGAAGACCCCACCGAAGTGGTCCAGGCCATGCAGGATGTGAGACCCACCATCATGTGCGCCGTGCCGAGGTTCTTCGAGAAGGTGCATGCGGGTATCCTCGCCGGCCTGGAGGAGATGTCCTCCGCGAAGCGCGCGGTCTTCTGGTGGGGCCACGGCGTCGGCCGAAAAGCCCTGGAATACCGAAGGCGGGACGCCCGGCTCCCACTGGGCCTCGGCCTCAAGCACGCCATCGCCGACGCCCTCGTCCTTAAGAAAATCCGGGCCCTCTTGGGAGGCCGGGTCAAGTTTCTGCCGTGCGCCGGGGCCCCTCTGCCCCGCGGGATCGAGGAGTTCTTCCAGGCATCGGGGCTCTTCATCACCCACGGATACGGACTCACGGAAACGACGGCCACCGTCACGTGCCACGAGACCACCGGCTATGAGCCTGGGACCGTGGGCAAACCGCTCCCCGGTGTCGAAGTGAAGATCGCCCAGGGCGGGGAGATCCTTGTGCGCGGCGGCAACGTGATGAAGGGCTATTTCAAGAAGCCAGAGGCCACCGCCGAGGCTTGTGAGGACGGCTGGTTCAAGACGGGAGATGCGGGAAGCCTGGACGGGGAGGGCCGCCTGACCATCACCGACAGGCTCAAAGACCTCATGAAGACGTCGTCTGGCAAGTACGTAGCGCCCCAGCAGATCGAGGTGCTGCTGGAGGGAGACCCCTTCTTTGGACAGGTCTGCGTGGTGGGGGACGGGCGGCGCTTCGTCTCGGCGCTCGTCGTCCCAGATTTCCCTGTCCTCGAAGCTTTCGCCAAAGCGCGAGGTATCGCTTCCTCATCCAGGGCGGAACTCTGCAAGAACCACGAGGTCCTGGCCCTCTTCCGGGAGAGAATTGACGCGCGCACCAAGAATCTCGCGAGGCACGAGCAGGTCAAGAAGTTCGTCCTTCTCTCCGAGCCATTCAGCATCGAGGGCGGAGACCTCACGCCCACCCTGAAGGTCAGACGAAGGGGCATCTGCGAGAAGTACGCCCGCCTCATCGAGAGCCTGTACGCCCAAGACTGAAAACGGAAAGAATCACTAGATCAACCATGACCCCGGTCAAGCGCGCCTGAACTCCCGGCTGAACAGGGCGGAGAGACCCGTGAGGGCGGCGAGGACGGCGATGACGCCAAAGATGACGTTGACGGGCACGACGGTGGCGCACAGGCCCGTGAGGCCCGAAGAGACCGCCGTGAGGCCGAAGACCATGATGGAGACCAGCGCGAAGACGCGCCCCATCTGTTCGGGGGGGGCGATGCGCTGGATGAGGCTCGATCGCGTGACGGTGATCATGGGTATGGAGAGGCCGTGGAGCGCGATGGCCAAACCGGCGCCCCAAACGCTTTTCGTCCACAGGAGGGGCAGGTAGGTGATGCCGTCCAGCGCGATGCCGGCGATGAGGATCCAGCCCTGCGAGAAACGCTTGTTCAGGCGGGCCGTGAGGGGTAGGCCCGCGAAAACGCCCAGGGCCATGAGGGCCTCCATGAGCGCGTACACCTGGCCTTGGGACTTCAGGATGTCCTTGACCAGGATGGGTGTGCCCACGATGGCCGGGCCCATGATGAACAGGTTGTCCACCGCCGTGATGAGCATAAGCCAGCGGAGGCGGACGTCCCTCCAGCTCGCGGCGAGGCCTTCGAAAATGGCCTTGGCGGGCGGTGCGCTTTCTCTCGTCGCCGGTAGGGCTGGGGGAAGCCCCAGGAGGAAGGCCACAGAAACCAGGAAGAGCAGGCCCACGCCGCCGAGGAGGGGAACGGGTTCGACCCACTTCAAAAAGAGCGAGCAGAGCGCCGGGCCAAAGAGCCAGCCCGCCGGGAGGCTCGTCTGCACGAGGGCGTTGGCCGCCACGAGGTCCTTCGAATCCACGAGGGAAGGGATGTAGGCGTCGCGGGCCGGGTTGAAGAAGGCCGAGGCGGTGAAGAGGAGGAAGCCCCCGGCGGCGAGCACCCACGGCCCGCCGAGACCGACGTAGGCCAGGGCCGGAAGCGAGAGCGCTACGGCGGACCGGGCGGCGTCCGAGACGATCATGATGCCGCGCCTGGGGAGCCTGTCCGCCGCGAGGCCGCCGACCATCCCAAGGAGGAGTACGGGCAGGTAGTTCAGAGCGGCCACGGCGCCCACTACCGCGCGGGACTCCGTCATCTGGAGGACGGCCCAGATGATGAGCACGGCGAAGGCCGCGTCCCCAACCTGCGACGCCACCTGCGCCCAAAGCAATCTGTACACATCACCCGGCAACCGCCTGATCATACTCCGCCTCGGAAACAAAAAAGAGATTTCACCACAAAGGCACAAAGAGCACAAAGAAAACAGGATTCTTTCTTATCAATGACAGTTTCTCTTGGTGTCCTTTGTGTCTCTGTGGTGAACTATTTCAAGAGATTTTTCCCGTCGGCGTGGGGTGGGGGAGGGATTTTCAACAAGGCGCAGATCGTCGGGGCGACGTCTATCCCGCGGACCGCATCGAGGCGCTTGCCGACGGGCACGCCCGGGCCCTCCGCGTAGAAGATGCCGCGCATATCTGGGTCGTCTGGCTCGTAGCCGTGCATTCCCTTGGAGATCTGCCGGTCCTCCTTCCTGTGGAAGCTGGAGAAGAAGGCGCCCTTGGGGGCCACGAGAAGAAAATCGCCCACCCGTGTCCCAGTGCCGTAGCAGAGAGCCGGCGGGAACCGTCCCTTCTCGTAGACCTTCACGTCCTGCGGGAGCTTCTTGAGACCTTCGGCGACGGCCCGGTGCTGGGCCGCCCCTTTGACGTAGACGTTGCAGATGGCGCCGGAGGTGGCGATATAGGGATAGAGGGCTTTCTTGGGGATCACTTGCACGACGTCGATGACGTGGTTCACAGCGGCCATGCCGTGATCGCTCACCACGATGAGCGCAACGGGGACCTGGGGCCCCAGGGCGCGCATTTCCCGCCGGAAATCGGCTAGGAGCCCGTCGGCGGCGCGCATGGTCCTGTAGACGGCTTCGCCGTCTGGCCCCTCCTGGTGCCCCGCGCCGTCGGCGCCGTGGGTCCACGCCATCACGAGGCGCGGTCGCGTGGCGGGAGGGCGCCGGAGGACGCTTACGATCCACGCCGTGGTCTCCCTATCGGGACGCTCTTCGTCGAGGGGGAGCCACTCGGTGGCCGAAACGCCCCTCCACGGGCCCTTTGAGACGGGCCATCCGGCGACAGCGGTCCGAAGGCCCGCCCGCTCCGCCAGGACCCAGAGGGGCGGTTCCAGGAGCCACCGCGCGTCGGGGTCCGCCCCGAATCGCTCGCCGGTCCCCGCGTCGAGGAACGAATTGGCTACGATGCCGTGCTTGCCGGGGCAGCAGCCCGTGGCCAGTGTAGAGTGGCTGGCCTGCGTGAGAGTGGGAAACGGCGGGATGAACGCCTTTGCGCTGAGGCCCCTTGAAGTCATCTCCGCGAAGGCCGCCAGGTGATCCCTCTCAGGGTAGTCCCACCGAACCCCGTCCATCGAGATGAGGACCACTGTCGAGTGCGGCGGAGTGGCCTGCCCGAAAAGATAAAGCCAACTCACCACAAAGGCACAAAGAGCACAAAGAAGGAAGGCCCTGTTTTTGTCAACAAAATCGTTTCTTGGCGTCCTTTGTGTCTTAGTGGTGAATTTCATTCTTGTCCTTCCCTGGCGACCTGGATGGCGAAGGCGAGCTCCTGTTCGCGGCTGCGGACAAGCCTCTCTATTTTGGCCGCTTTGGTTTCCAGGAGGGCCTTGGAGATGGCCGCGGAGGGCGCCAGGCCCTGGGCGATGAGGTCGTGGCCCGAAATTTCGAGCTTCACGAAGCGGTCTCTCGTCAGGAAGTCCCGCACGAGGGCCTGGCGGGACGGGGGTTGGACCTTGGCCATGAGGTAGAGCACCCACGTCAGAGGCCTGCCGAGAAGGACCTTGTAAACGCTCCCCGCGCCGCATCCAGGCTCCCGGCCGATCTCCTTGAGGGCGTGCCACGTGAAGGAGCGGTAGCTTTCGAGCGCCACGCGCGTGTCCTGGGAGAACGGGTAGTGCATCCGGAAAGCCTCCAGTTCGGCCGACGAGAGCCGCTCGCTGAGGGCCATGAGATAGACGCAGGGTTTGTCCGTGGGCTCGTCCGGAAACTGCGTCTCGAAAAAGCCGAGGGCCTGCTGGACCCGGTACAGCGTCTCCATCACCTTGGGGGTGAGCTTCAGGGCGGGCCAGAAGATTCCAAGCAGGCCGTACTTCTCCATGGCCTTCAAGCCTTCGACGGCGTTGGGTCCCGATAGGGTCTGCTCCATCTCGGCCAAGACCCGCTTGGGAGAGAGGTGTCTGAAGACCCTCTGTTTGAGAGTGGCGGCGATGAGGTGCTCCGTCTCGGGGGGCAGGCTAAACCCGAGGCGCACCGCGAACCGCACGGCCCTGAAGGCCCGCGTCGGGTCCTCCACGAAGGAGAGGCCGTGCATGACGCGGATGCGTCCCGCCTTGAGGTCTCGCATCCCGCCGAAAAGGTCAAGGATCTCTCCGAACCGCTCGGGCGAGAGGTAGAGCGCAAGGGTATTGATCGTGAAATCCCTTCGGTAGAGGTCCTGGTAAAGGGCCGCGTGGGCCACCGTGGGGAGGGCCGCAGGCGTCTCATAGTACTCGGCCCGGGCCGTGGCGAAGTCCCAGTGGGAGCCGTCTGTGCGGATCCACACGGCCGTGCTGAAATCCCTGTGAGCGCGGATCCGCCCGCCCGCCTTCCGGGCCCAGGCTTCCGCCAGCTCCACGGCGTCCCCCTCCACGACGAAGTCCACGTCCTTCACGCCCTGCCCCATGAGGAGGTCCCTGACGGCGCCCCCCACGAGAAGGCACGGCGAGCCCATCTCCTCTCCGAGGGATCCCAGGGCCTGGAGCTTCTGGACCTCCTCGGAGGAAAAGGCCGAGAAGAGAAGGTGCTGGATCTCCTTGGGCGAAGGCTGGCCGCCGCTCTTCTGCGCCGCTGGCTCCCGGTCCTGCCGGTAGATGGTCTTGAAGAGGCGCATGCGGGAGATGAGCCCTTCGACGTTCTCGGGGGAATCGCCAAAGAGGGCGATGCGCCAGTTGTGCTCGAGCATCTGCTTCCGGACCTCCTCCACGGAGGCGTCGGGAGAAAGGAGCGGGGGTTGGGATATAACGAAGTCCGCGATGGGCGCGTCGTAAAGCCCGTGCTGAATGGCCCCGTCCACCTCCTGGCGGGTCACCACGCCCGCGAGCCTGCCTTCCCGGAAGACGGGCAGGGCGTTCACGCGGTAGCGGTTCATCTCCTGGAAGGCCTGGCGTGTGGTCGAGGAGGCGTCCAGGCGCCTGAATTCCCGCGTCATGACGTCTTTCGCCTTGAGGCCCACGGGATGCGAGGTGGTCAGCTCGTCCAGGAGGAGGTCCTTTACCTCTTCGGGCGTCTTGCCCCGGATGACGGCGGAGGCTGCGGAGGGGTGTCCGCCGCCGCCAAACACCTCCAGGAAGCGGCCCACGTCCACGAGGGGCGTCCGGGAGCGGGCGATGATGTGGACGCGGTTTTCGAGGTAGGCCAGGAGGAAAAGCACCTGGAGGTCTTCGATGGCGAGGATCTCGTGCACCAGGAGAGAGAGGTCCGGGACATAGTCCTTGAGGCTGAGCGTGGTGATGTGGACCCGGACGCCGCCCACGGGCACCGACTCCAGGTTCTCGAAGAGAGTGGCCAAGAGCCGCATCTGCTCTTCCGTAAAACCTCGCCTCAGGACGAGGGGCACTTCGGAGAGGCTCGCGCCCCAGCTCAGGCACTTCAGGACGGCCTCGAAGTCCGCCCTGCGCGTGGTGGGGAACGTGAGAAAGCCCGTGTCCTCGTAGATGCCGATGAGCAGGAGCGTGGCTTCGAAGGGCGTGGGGACGATGTCTTCAGACTCCAAGACCCTGGCCATGAGCGACGCGCAGGCGCCAGCCTCTTCCACCAGGTGCCGCTGGCCCGAGAGGTCGCCCATCCCGGGGTGGTGGTCGAACACGTCGATTGGGAGGGACGCGTTCTTCGAGATGAGTTCAGCGAGGGGGCCGAGGCGCTCCTTCTGGGAGACGTCCACGCACACGAGCCTCGCGACCTTTGTGAGGTCCATTCCCTTGAGGTGGACCATCTCAGGCAGCTCCTCCCGGTGCCTTTCGAGGTAGCGCCGGACGAGGGCTTCGGCGGCCCCCGAGAAAACGAGCTGCGCCCCGGGATAAAGGCGTCGCGCCGCCACCATGCAGGCGAGGGAATCGAAATCCGCGTTGGTGTGCGACGTGATGAGGATCATCTCGGAAGAGGGTCCGGGAAAGGAGCCTCGCATTTTCGTCTCCGGCTCTCCGGCTCCCCGGCTCTCCGGTTCAATCCGTTCACCGCTCCAGGACTTTCTTAGTGGCCGCAAGGAAGCGCTCGTTGCCCGCTCGGGTGTGGAAGGACACGCGCACCGAATTCGGGAAGCCCCAGCCAGCCATGGGCCTCACGATGACGCCCTCCTGAAGGAGCATCTCGAAGAACGCGCGGCCGCCGATCGGGGCGTCCATGAGGACGAAGTTGGTAGTCGACGGCGTGGTCACGACCCCCATCTTCTGGAGCTCCGAGAAGACGTAGTCCCGCTCCGTCCGGTTCACCTTCACGTACCGGCGCACGAACCGCTGGTCCCCCAACGCGGCGATCCCGGCCACTTGGGAAGGCACGCTGGTGTTGAAGGGGGAGCGGATCTTGTGAAGCGTGGTAACGACCTCGGGGTGGGCGAAGCCGTACCCGATCCTCAGCCCCGCGAGGCCGTAAGCCTTGCTGAATGTGCCGAGGACCATCAGGTTGTGGAAGCGGGGGAGGAGGTCCAGGCAGGACCAGTAGTCCTTCTTTTCGACGAACTCCTTGTACGCCTCGTCCACGATCACGAGGACGTGCTCCGGGACGCGCTCCAGCAGGCGCGCCACGTCGTTGTGGGAGTTGTAAGTGCCCGTGGGGTTGTTGGGGCTCGCGATGAGCATCAGCCGTGTCTTCTCGTCGACCGCCTTCAGCATGGCCTCCAGGTCGTGGGTTCGCTCCCGCATGGGCGTGGCCTTGATCTCGCAGTTCATGGTCTGGCAGGCGATCCGAAACATCCCGAAGCAGCCCTCGCTGATGACCACGTTCGACCCGGGGCCGAGGAGCGTCTTGGCTGCGATCTCGATGATCTCCATGGAGCCGTTGCCGAGGATGATGTGGTCCGCGGCGACGTCGTAGAAGCCAGAGAGCGCCTCGCACAGGTAAAACCCGCTCCCTTCGGGGTAGATGTTCAGCTCGGGGAGGATGGCTCTCACGGCCCGGACCGCCTTCGGCGACGGGCCGAGGGGGTTCTCGTTGCTGGCCATCTTGATGGTGTCCGTCAGGCCGAGCTCCCGCTCCACCTCTTTCACGGGTTTGCCCGGGACGTACGGGTTGATGGCGGCAACGTGCTGCGGAATGTGTAGCTTCACCGGAGTCCCTCCTTCTCACGGTTTCGCGTCCTGCGCGGCGGGCCTTTGGCCCTTCCGCCTTTTCGTGCCTGTGCGTCTCCGGCCCCGACGGCGCCCGAGAGGCCCGCTGCCGCCTTGAGCGCCTCAACCTCGTCGCGGGCCAGCGGCCGGGACTCTCCGGGTGACAGCGCGCCGAGGCTCACGGGGCCCATGGCCAAACGCTTGAGCTTGATCACGGGGTGTTCGATTCGGAAGAACATCTCCCTGAGCTGGTTCTTGCGCCCCTCCGTCATCTCCACCTTGAGCCAGGTGTGGCGCGTTTCGCGGGAGGGGATCTTGCGGATCGTGACGGGAAGGGTGCGCCGTCCCTCCAGGAGGATCCCCCTCCGGAGCCGGTCCAGCATCTCCTGGGACGGGTCCCCTTTCACTTTCACCTGGTAGGTCTTGAGGACCTTGTACCTCGGGTGGAGCAGCCTGTTGCTGAGCTCGCCGTCGTTCATCAGGAGGAGCAGGCCCTCGCTGTGGTAGTCCAGCCGGCCCACAGGGAAGAGCCCTGGCGCGCCGGGAGGCAGGAACGCCTTCAGGCAGGGGCGCCCCTCCGGATCTTCGAGGGTGCTGACGACCTCTTTGGGCTTGTAGAGAGCGAAGTACGCGCCCCGGTCGGGGAGCCGGATCCCTCTGCCGTCCACCTTCACGAAGTCTTTCCCCGGCGTCACCGTGGTGGCCAGGTCCGTGATGGTCTGGCCGTTGAGGGTGACGTGCCCTTCGCGGATGAGGGCTTCCGCGGCCCTTCGGGAGGCGAGTCCCGCGCGGGCCAAAAATTGATTAATGCGCAGCTTCCCGCCGTCACTAGGCACGATTCGCCTCCCCGGCGCCGGGTTCCGTTTCGGGTTTTTGCACGCCGTCACCGGCCGCGGCGACCTCCGGCTCTTCGGGCGTTTCGGCCCCCTCCGCCTCAGCGGGCTCCGGATCGGCGATGTCTATACCTTCCTTTGCGCCTTCATCTGCGGCAGGAATTTCCGGCGCCTCGGCCGGTGGGCTCTTGGGTGGCTCCTTGAAGAGGCTCTCCTGCCGCACGCTCTCCCTGAAGACCTCCTCCAGTTCCCTGAAGGAGGGGAGGTCGTCTAAGGAGTTGAGGCCGAAGTGTACGAGGAACTCCCTCGTCGTGGCGTAGAGGAGGGGCCGTCCCACGACGTTCTTGCGCCCCACGATGCGGATGAGCTTCTTCTCGAGAAGACCCTTGAGGACGGTGCCCGATTCGGTGCCCCGGATGGCGCCCACTTCGGCCGCCGTGAGTGGCTGCTTGTAGGCCACGATGGCCAGGGTTTCCACCGCCGCGGGCGTGAGCTTCCGGAGGTTCTGGGCTTTCAGGAAGTTCCGCACGAAGTGGCCGTGGGACGGGCGCGTCACGAGCCTGAACCCCTCCGCCACGCGCTCCACCTTGAGGCCGCAGGAATCCTGGTCGTACCGCTCCTGCAAGCCCTCGAGGAGGGCCAGGACCTCCTGGGACGTGAGGCGGCTCTCCAGTGCGTCCACGATGGCCTGCACCGTGACGGGGGCGGAGGACACAAAAAGGATGGCCTCCACGGCGCCCACGCGGTCCGCTTCTCTCATGGCTCCTCCCGGGGTGAGATTCTAGCAGAAAGAGCTCCGGTGCGGGGAAGGATGGAGCTGGAATGAAGACCGAATCAACGAACCAACGAGCCAACGAATCAACGAATCGACGCGGCGGTGGAGGACGCGGGGACACGGGGACTATGAGACGCGGGGACGGGGGGACGCAGGGACACGGGGAAAAAGACGGAGGGGGAGAGTGGGGGAGTGGGAGAGGGGGAGCTTGGAGGGCCTATCCTCGAAGGACAGCTCCTATCCTCTGCTTACTACTTCTGACTTTTCACTTTTCACTTTCTCCTCACTGCTCACTTTCCTAACTCCCAGTGGGCTACCCTCGCAGGTTCCCTGGGGGTAGGATAGGCTCTTGCGCCAGCCGGGGACCTTCGCCCGCACCGAGAAGGCAGGCTGGCCCAGACCGCGAGAGGTGCCCGCATGCTGGCCGTAGACCCCTCCACCGAAGAGGTGATTCAGGAATACAGGGAGCACACCTCCGACGAGATCGAAGAGAAGCTCGACTTCGCGGATGAGGCCTTCGAGTCTTGGAGGGGCTCGGCTTTCGAAGAGCGCGCCGGCCACATGAAAAACGCGGCCCGCGAACTTCGGGAGGGGAAATCCGAATACGCCCGCACCATGACCCGCGAGATGGGCAAGACGCTGGCTTCTTCAGAAGCGGAAGTCGAGAAGTGCGCGTGGGTCTGCGACTACTTCGCCGAGAACGCCGCGCGGTTCCTGGCCCCGGAGCGCGTCGCGACCGACGCCACGAAAAGCTACGTGCGCTTCGACCCGCTGGGCCCCATCCTCGCGGTGATGCCCTGGAACTTCCCTTTCTGGCAGGTCTTCCGCTTCGCGGCCCCGGCGCTCATGGCGGGGAACGTAGGGCTCCTCAAGCACGGCTCCAACGTCCCCGGTTGCGCGCTGGCCATCGAGGAGGTCTTCAAGAGGGCGGGGTTCCCCAAGGGCGCCTTCCAGACGCTCCTCATCTCCTCGAAGCTCGTTGAGGCCGTGATCAAAGACGCAGCCGTGAAAGCCGTGACGCTCACGGGGAGCGAGCCGGCCGGCTCGATGGTCGCGGCGCAGGCGGGAGCGGCGCTGAAAAAGAGCGTCCTGGAATTGGGCGGCTCCGATCCCTTCGTCGTGCTCAAGGACGCGGATCTGAAAGCCGCCGCTTCGGCGGCGGCGACGGCGCGGACCATCAACAACGGCCAGAGCTGCATCGCCGCCAAGCGCTTCATCGTCGAGGAGCCGGTCGCCGCGCGCTTCGAGGCGGCGTTCATCTCGAGCATGGCGGCGCTGCGCGTGGGCGACCCACGCGATCGCGGGGTTCAGGTGGGGCCGCTCGCGCGCCCCGACCTGGTGGACGATCTGGAGGACCAGGTCCGGCGCACCGTGACCGCGGGCGCCACGCTGCGCCTGGGCGGACGC
>Ga0209777_10008270_pt1 | contig 11402 bp, 19 predicted proteins | sample FrelakmetHBP12HB_FD_187147 | JGI IMG/M metagenome (GOLD analysis project Ga0209777, IMG submission 187147) | Freshwater lake sediment microbial communities from the University of Notre Dame, USA, for methane emissions studies -HBP12 HB (SPAdes)... | ecosystem: Environmental > Aquatic >...
GATCAGTAAACTATTAACCAGTATACAAAGATTTATTCCCCAGAATTTCAATGATTTACTGGCTCTTGGAGCTATTATAATCATACCCGTATTATGGATTCTTCAAGGTAAAGGGTTTATCTCAATGCAACCAGAAGTTACTGGAGCTTTGATTGTTACTTGGTCATTAATTTTTCAGTTTTATTTCCGCAAAGCTCCCAGTGAATAAAAGAAGGAGAATACCATGATTTTAACCGAATTACTGGAAAGTCTAAGAATAGAGTTGCAAGATCAGGATGAATCCTTATATGACGATAAGGAACTTGAAAGAGCTATTGATAAATCCATATCCCTGATGTCAAGGCTTGTACCAAAGAAAAGCATAACTGAAGCTACCATATCTGGAGATGTAACATCTGAAACACTTGTCATAGCTTCCAGTACAGGTACACTGGCACACTCTCCCATCAAGCCCAAGTCCCTTACTATTACCGGCAAGACTTTGGATACCCATTATAGCGTCAATTATCTGACTGGTGTAGTTACTGAAATAGGTTCAGGTCTTACGGATGGAAACTATACAGCAAGTTATAGCATTGATGCTTCAATGATAAAGATATCCAGTATCCTTCCTGACTGTATCAAGATTGAAAGGATAGAGTACCCAGTCGGCAACTCTCCTCCGAGCATTGTTACCTTTGATGTATTCGGAGATTATGTCTATATAAGAGGCAACAGTAATCCTCTCAAAGAAGATGAACACATCAGATTTGTATACCTGAGCCGATGGACTCCTCCTACTCCAAGTGCAGCAGGAGATTATCCTACCCATCTGGATGATGCTGTAATCATTGGGAGTTCAGGACAAGCTCTGATATTCAAAGCAGAGAAATATGTTAAGTCGGCTACAACAGCAATAGCCACAGCAAGCACAGCATTAACAACCCTACATGGTCTATCCCTGAGTTTGACAAATCCAGCAGAACCATCTGTTCCCACTTTGGGAACAATCTCTCTGGCAACAATATCTGTCACAGCTCCAACAGAAGTTACTCTTGAATCTGTTCCAACCAAACCCAGTTTTTCTGATTCTGTCCATGATGATATAACTTCAATCTTTACCAATATCTATAACCCTTCTACACCAGCAGGAACACTGGTAACAGCTCTTTCTGATGCCAACACTGCATCAACCTATATTAACGCAGCTACCAGAGGAGAACAGGTAGCAGCCAATTATATAGCTATGGGTAATGCCAAAGCCAACATATCTCAGGTAGCCTTAAATGTCGCTATCGGCAGAATGAAGACTTATGAGAACGCCCTTCAGAAATATGCTTCTGATGTAACTGCGTTTGGTTCAGAAGTCAATGCTTATGCCAACCAGATGTCTGCTGTGGTCAATAAATTTAGGGCAGATGTTGACTCAGCCCTTTTAACAGTCCAAGCCGGTCAAGCCAATGCCTCCATAGCCAGTGCTCAAGCATCCCTGAATAATGCCCTGAATGGTAAGTACGCAGCTCAGGTAGACAGTTATAGAATTGATGTTTCCAAGGATCAGAACAAGATAGCTGCCTATTCAGGACAAGTACAAGCCTATGCTTCTGAAGCAACTCAAGCAGTAGCTCTTGCTACCAACTATCTGGATATAGCCGGCAGATATTTGGCTAGTGGTCAGGCAAAGATCAATGAGATGCTGACAATGCTTGGGATTAAAGCGGAACTTCAGATGAACAAAGCCAGTTCTGAACAAAGATAAAAAAGATAAATCAGTGAGGAATTCCGGAAATAGTTCTTAGAGATTCTAGAATAACTAAGAAATAATAGATAACAAAGAAGGGTAGTCAGATGTATGGCTACCCTTCAAAGTCTTTACCTTGAGGCATTTAGAGGGCTAGTTGATAAGCGATAAACCAGTTACCATCAGGAAAAGAGCTATACCAGCTCGGATTAGGCGGATTGAATGATCTTTCAGCCAACTTTGACCTATATAGAGTCTAATGGATATTATACTGTCACAGAATAACCACATACCAAGTAAGCCAATTATATAACCCTGCATTATTTCTTTTCTCCTTTCTTCTCTGTTACTGTATAACAGTATTTATTGGTTATTGTTATCATAAGACAACAGTTGGCTTTGACATCAAACCAGACACACGTACTTCTTATACAGCCTGATTTTAGAATAGGACAGACACCTATACCTGTAAACATAATCTTTTCTGCAAGAGAAAAGGTAGTCCCTCTGCATAGAGACTACCCTTTCCGGCTGCGTACTAACCTCCTATAATTTTTTTATTCTTTCACAGGCTAACCTGTGATAAGTCTCATCCAGTTCATAACCTAAAAATTGCCTTCCAGTTCTATGACAAGCTTCAGCAGAACTGCCACTTCCGACATAGGGGTCAAAGATCAAAGCTCCTGGCTTGGTGGCGATCTCTATGCACTTCTTGTATAGATCAACTGGTTTCTCTGTACTATGTATCCTGTTATTGCCGACTCGGTTCAGGTTATATTTGGCTTCTTTCTCATACTGATTGCCCCAAATATCAGGAATCCTTTCTCCGTTAAACTTCCAGTTCTTGTCTTTTGTTCCCAAGAAAACTACCTCATAGGTGTTTGCCAGACTACCATCAAGATCACCGGCTGTCCAGTTACCCTTGTCCCAGATAATCATATTTCTCAGGTGGGTATAGAACTGGGATTGAAACCACCAAGCTTCCTGCCAGTTGGTGAAGAAGAAAAAGGCGGAATCTGGTTTGAGCTTTTTCAGACATTCTCTCATAACTTCAAGCTGATCATCCCGGCTTTGCTGGATTAGGCTTTGGGATAACTTGCCTGTTTTGTCTTTCCTGTAATTGGTTTTGTAGTCAAAGTATGGCGGATCAATGAGGCACAGATCAAAGATTTCATTATCCATAGCTTTCAGAGCCTCCAGACAATCCCCATGAATGATGGTGGGTTTAAGCATTTTTCCTCTCCCTGTCTAATCTTGTATCTTCCTGTTCGTGGTGGGTCTTGCATAACCATACTCCCTTATAAGGATTTTTATGATCTGGATGGTGAAATTCAACCTGAAGATTGGTCACACCATTCTTTAGACATTCTATACATGGTTGTTTCTGAAGATTTTCCTCATACTTTCTGGCGGCTTTCTTATCTGGATGGCGATTACGGTAGCGTCTTTGCTTTTCTCTAAGCTTCTGCTTTTCAGCTTCAGTCTTTTTCTCCATTATTCTATGTCCTCCATTTCACCGTAGATTTTTCCTATTTTAGCAGAAAATGGATAGAGAGGGAAAGCCTGTTTTAATTCCTTAGAAATCTCTATGGCTTGCTCTAATAGGGCATCAGGCACTTCCCATACCATTTCATCATGGACTTGGAGGACAAGCCTGATTTGCTTATTGAAAGCTTCCCTCAGGTACAGCATAGCCAGTTTAACTATGTCTACTGCTGTACCCTGAACTACCGTATTGACACATTCCCTCTCTGCCTTGGCTCTGATCTTCCATGTTGCTCCGGAAATTATGTCTGGAATTGGTCTGATCCTGCCAAAGAAGTTAGTGACAAAGCCATCCTCTTTTGCCTGTTGCTTAATCTGGTTGATCCAAGCACTCAGGACTGGGTAGGCTTGAAAGTAGAGGACAATGAGTTCATCGGCTTCTGCCTCGCTGATATCAGCCATCTGAGCAATCTTGAATGCTTCAGCTCCGTACAAGATAGCGAAGTTAAGCTGTTTGGCTTTATATCGTCTGGATTTCATTTCAGACTTGAGCCAAGCCTTTATCCAATCTTCTTCTGTTTCATCAATAGCCAGAGCTCCACCAATGGCTATTAGAGCTTCCTCAGCTTCTTCCTTTGTTGCCTCACCAAAGACACGGGCTGCAGTAGCTCGGTGCATATCTGAAGTTTCCGTATCCTGTATCATGGCGAGGTCTTGACTCAATCTGGCTACTACTTTAAGCTCTATCTGGCTGGCATCCATAGCCAAGAATATGTAGCCTGTATCCGCTATTATACATGACCTGAGTGTATTAGGCATTGGATTTATTCTCCTTGTATTCCTGTAAAACCCTCAAAGTATTCTCATAGATACAGATGGTACTTATCTTCATGATATGTTTGAATTCCAGCATTGACCTGTATCCAAACTTGCATCTGTATTAGACATCAGGTTCTACCTTGCTAAAACTTTTTCCTGTTTCTCCCATATCATTGAGATCAGAAGGCAACCAGCCAATCTCTATTCTATGCTCTGTTTCCATGTAAGCAAAGACATTCCATGCTACTGCAGCAAGGTGATCTTCATCTCTGCTTCCACCCAGATACTTGCATAGATGCCTCATAGCAGAGTCCAGATACCGGCTAAGATTCTGACCTTTCTCCCAATTCCTGTCTCCATATTTTTTAGCCCCATTCTCATAATGATTGGCTAATCTGGACAAGGCATACATGGCTATCAGATCATAGCGACCTTTGCCCTCTCTGGTATCCCGGACTGATCCAGTGGGGAATTCTTGTCTTTCTCCAGAGTCTTTAACAGCTTTATAGTTCATATTATCTACCTCTTAAAAATTGCTGAGGAGGCTGTCTTTGAACTTGAGGTGGTTGGATTTTCTGTATTTCAGACCAAGTAGCATAGATAGTTCCACAGTCAGCACAGGCATCTTTATGCACTATGAGGGCATCTACCGGAGCACCAGTAATATTACTTGGTAAAAGAGGAATGACCTGAACTTCCAGATGAGTCTTAACATCCCTTTCCATCTTACCAGTATCCTTTAATTCCTTAGTACCCATAGCTGATATTGTTACCGTAGAACCGCATACTGGACAACCTTTGACCTGATGAATGATTTTTGTTTCCATTTTCTACTCCTTATTTTTTTATTCTTCTAATATTTAGTAACGTATTCTCTTAAAGTAAAACACATAAATTCCAGTTTCTTTTCTGATAATTGAACAAAGTTCCCATCCATCAAGACCCCTCTCTATCAGATCTTGAGGATATGGAGTTACAGAGTCTGTAGAATCATATTCATATTTAACGCCCATCTATTTACCCTCCCCTTACTGTATGAATTGTTATAAAACTGGCAATATATACTAGGATTAAGAAAATACACCAAAGTTGAACTGTGTAATCTTTTTGCATCTATTTCTCCTCCAGCTCTTTTCTGATTTCTTTCAGGCAATAGGGGCAATATTTTTTTAGCCAAAACTCAACTGTATGTCCTGGCGAAGTATATGTGTATGGGCATGGCTTCGCCAACTCATCCAGCAGTTCCAGCTTTGCCTTTTTAGCTATGCTTTCTACGCAACCAGTAGGACAAGCCCTTGATATTATTATTGGTTCTACATTACCTACAAAACCATCGCTTTGTCTGCCTTTGCCTTGTATCCAATCAGACTTTTCTAACATTTATCCCTCCAACATCTTCTTTTTGAGAGCTTCAATTTGTTCAACAGGCAAAAGATAATGATAACGATGTTCTGAATCGTGAATAAAGTGCTTTTTCAGTTCCGCAAACACAGCCTTGACAGACTTGATATGCTGAGCTTTGAGCATATCTGGGCATGGTAAACAGGTGGTTTTAACTTTGAACTCACAATCAGGATTTTCACAGTTCGCCATAATATTCCCCTGTTCCTCATCAGTCAATAACACTGACGGGACTTCTGGTACATAGGGAATACAGGCTGGACAGACATTGTTATCACTCTTTTTATCTAAACACTCATCTGAGTCTGTGTGCGGACTATTGTGGAAGCATCTTCCATAACAGTTTTCAGCCAATGGGCAAATCATTTCAGACATTCTTAACCTCCCTATTTATAAGTGAATATATCTGGTTTACTTTGCTTATGACATTCTGGACATTTGGCAAGATGGGGATTGTTTTTATAATTCCCCAATGCTTTGCCACCGCATCTGGGACACTTGACCTCTTTGATTAAATCTTTTTTTCCCATTATTTTCTCCTGAAAGTTTCTTTGGTTCTGGTCATGTTGATTACCTTGAAATTCAGGTATATTATATGACCACATTGAATACACATTAGTTGCTTTGTTCCCTCTTCTTCTATCTGAAACATATTACCTTTACATCTGGGGCATCTAGTCAGCAAATTTTTCATCCCTCGTCATGTTTTGCAGATTAGGGTTACTGCTATTCCATCTACCAGTATTAGTATAACCATATTCAGTATGGATTTTCCCTTGACCATCTACGGATCGGAAAGCCGGTACATATGTGCTTATGGTTTTCATAAGGCTACGCCACTTCAGTATCTTGTCTGTTATGGGATTGTGCAAAGGGGCTAGAGATTCATCAGATACGCTGTCTTTACCGGCTTTGGTTTTTCTTGTTCCCAGTATGCCTTTCTTCTGAAGAGCTGTAACTATCTGAGGATTACTGGCTAGGTTTAGTTCACCTAGCTCTTCATGGATTTCATCTTCTAGTTTCCAGACTTTCTCCATTGTTTCCTGCTCAACCAAGGTAAGCTTATACTGATCCACTTTCAGACCCCACTTGTGCATCTCTATAACAAGTTCTATACAGGGTCGGTCTATGTCTCTATAAAGCTTGGTCTTTGGCAAAGTATCCCAGAGCTTGTATGTGTTCATAGCGTGTTGAATTGACCACAGTGCCATCTTCTTATGGTCTATGCCTATATTGCCTTGCTTGGAGTCTTTCCACTGGCTGGTAACGCTTGTGTAAGGTTTGGCAAGCAATTCCCTGCTCAGTGTCTCCAGATTATTGCTAAGTAAGCCAGCACTATAAGCCAGCATCATGGTATCTTCCCATCTCTGCATCTTGATATCCATAGCCTCAATAGCTGGAACATCAAAACTGGCATTATGGAAGAGGACTAAAGGGCTTTTTTCTATCAGGCTCTTAGCCAAGATATCTCGTGAGTTGAAGAAGTAAAATCCAGTGTGCTCTGATACCGCTATGGCTATGCCCAGTATGATCTTGTTCTCTAGGCTCACTGTTTCCAGATCAACGGCTACTTTTTCATAGCGTAAACCAGCCAACTGCAGAGCCTGTTCCTCATTCAAATCAGGATTATTGATAGCTAATCTCATATTGTTTCCTCTTTTTTACACTTATAACAGAAACGATAGACACAACCATTCCTGAGCTTTTTCCATTCACTGAAACTATGTCCATGAATAAGGCATTTGAGTCTGTTCAATAACTTACTGCACATCTTTGCCAACTGCCTTTTTCATGTTGTCTATGCCAATCTTTCCCAGACCTTCTATTTCAAGTAATTCTTTATCAGGTACTTGCAGGATTTTCCAGATGGTGTCGTACTTGTTTACAAGCCTGATGGCGACTTTCTCGGTCATGCGTGGACAAAGGGCAAGGAGTCTGGGTACAACCGGATTGGCTGATAGTTTGGTTGGGATAACGACTGGTCTGAGTTTCTTGAACATGGTATGGGCTTCTTCTGGTTTCCTTCTTTGCTCGTAGATAGTTTCTATGAGTTTGACTGAACAATCAAAGTTATCGGTTTCCAGTATCTCTATGCCTAACTCTGATAACCTGACCAGACAAGCTTTGACTTCTTTGTACCGGAAGTGGCTTTCAACCCTTGTCCTGAAATAACTGTCACCCCGTCTGGTCTTCTTGTAATGGGCAACAAAGCCCCCGACATCATCGTAGACACCCTCTATGAGCAGGATGACCTTGTTATAATCCAGATCACATCTGGTTAGCTGGCTTTCCAATTCCCTGTTTCTTATCTTCTGCATGAGGTTGCTTATCTCGCATCTTTCTATGCCCTCTGGCTCATTATTGCGGTCAAGAAAAGCATAGTCGGCTGAACCAAGTCTCTCTATCCTGTTGGGGATTTTAAGCCTCTCTACCAGATCTGGATGCTGAGTAGCCTCTCTATCATCAATGACCAGCATCTTTAGACCTCTCCATGAATGATTTGATGGCTTTACACTGGACTTCAGTCTTGTGTGTCTCCTGTTCATAGTAACCCTGATCTATTTTATACCAGTAGTAACTGCCATTTTTCAAGGTTAGCTTGCCTGCCGGAGAGACAATTTCCATGATTACATCGTCTGGTAAATCTTTCAGTTCTCCAATGGTAAATCTTTTTTTAGCTTTCATAATTCACGCCCTCTGAACTCACAATATTTAGCCCAGAAGCTACTGCCGGTAATATCAAATTCTTGGGTATGAATGAATGGTCTGCCTTTGTCCTTGGCTAATCTGAAATAGAAATGATTATCAGGTTTCTTGGACAGGATTGCTATGGTATCAAAGCGGTAGGGATTATGTTTTTCTCCCTCTAGTTTAACACCAAAAGCAGAAGCTAGTAAGCCCTCTATACCAGCTTTGGGAACTTTCTCTACAGGCAAATATGTATTTATACTGGTTGTTGCCATGACATTGAACTTGCTCCAGAGCAGGGCATCATCAAGCAAATCCTGATTGTGCAAGCGTTTAATCGTTACCCAGTCGGTCAAACCATCAAAGCCCCCAAAGTTTATAGCCTTAGCCTGTTCCCGCAAAGCCAGTAAATGTTCTGACATGGTTTGACCAAGAACAGTAGTTGAGTAGAAATTTTGGGCAAAGTCCCAGAACCTGTTCAACATATCAAAGCAAAGCCAGTCACCCTCAACCAGAACACTTTTAATCATTCTATATTGCTTGACCAGTAAGAGCCAGTCAGGGGTTATGGGTATGATGCTCAAAGCGGGCAAGCTATCTCTGTTAGGGACATTTGTCTCTGGAGAGAATTTGGTGTAGTCTTCAAAGCCCACTTCTTCCAGTACTTTATCTATACCATCATCAGGATCAAAGATCACGATCTTGCGGTCTGGATACAGAATGGCTAACTGGATTAAATTCATACTCTTGCTTGAGCCCTGAACTCCACCTAAAAGAACTTTCTCTCTACTCATTTTTTTCCTCTCTATTCTGATTTGCCAGTATACCTTGCGGGCAGTACATATTTACATCACAGTAGTCTGCACATCTTTTACCCTCCCAAGTCTCCGCCACTGTGCATGGGGTAGTCCAACCATATTTCAGGGCGTACTGGAGCTGGTCGTCTTTGAACTTGAAGAACCCTACCACATCTTCGTTTCTCAGGGCTTTGATCGGTATGCGGTAGACATTTCTGGTTATGCCTCTGGAAGAAGCGACAGCCAGACCACCATCACGAACCGTGACCTGCAACTGCATCCTTGCTATCTTGACTCCGAGCTCTTCCAGCTTGACTCTATATCTATTTTGCTGATACTCTACTTCCCATAGATCAATCTGGTCTGCCAGAGTAGCAAAGACCGGCACTTGCTTGGCTTCACCTGCCTTGCCCCATCGTGTCGTGGTTTTGTAGGTTGCTCCAGACGGGTCAGGTTTCATGCCCACTTTGACCAGACCTAGAGCCTTTGCCACCTTGAAACTGCCCCATAGCTTATAATCGGTCAAGACCAGATGATCATCTTCAATCTCTATCAGGTCAAAGATATCACGGTCAACGGATAGGGCGACTTCAGCCGGCAATCCCAGAGTCTTGGCAACTCGTTCCAAGCTCTGATGATGCTTAGTTCCAGCCAACATAAAAGCCCTACTGTCAGGGTCTACACAATAGGGCTTAGTCAGTTTCAGATATTCCATCATTGTTCCATTGAGTAGCTGTGTGGTGCTGGCTACTCCGTTCCATTCTCTCTCTTCAGAGGTTAGTGTCAGAGTTGGAAGAGTCATGCACCTTTCAGCCATCCGGCATTCATTCAGACAGTCCGAGACTTTGATGATATCTCCGTCTGGACACTTAAATTGTTCCAGCATATTCTTTCTCCTATAAGGTCGTTATTTTCTTTATGATAGGGATAGCAAATTCAACCAGACTCATCATTTCCTTTGGATTGAGAACCAGTACCCTAACCGCACTGGTACTTTTAACAGTCAGGACTACACCAAACCTCTCCCCATCCCACTTGGCTACTAATGATTCTGCTCTATTATCGGTGAGCACTACCGATTTTTGTTCTGATTCAAGCATATTTATCTCCTGATTAAATAATTAGAGGGAAGTGCAGAGAAAAAGTGTGGAAACACTTCCTGGAGAGCACTTCCCCCAGACCAATAGAATCTCCAGGTTTTAACTATACACTATCAGTATTGGGAACTGGAGCAGGTAAATCCTGCTTGGCAACCCTTTTGTATGATCTTTTGAGCTTCTTGGAAGCTTCGCTATTTATGGCTTTAATTGTGCAACCAAGACACAGATCAGAAGGACTGGCATCGGCATTATCCTGATTGATTTTGGCAGTAATCTTGAACTCTACTTTGCCAAATGCTCCGGAAAATTCAACACCAGTTTGCTTGATCTCTGTCTTGCAAATATCACAATAGGTTTTCTGCATGGGATAACTCCTGTTTTTTATTTTATCTGGTTTATAGCCATTATTCTCTATCCTCTAGCTTTGCTAGCAGTTGATACTGTGGCTATAAAATCCCTAACCTAACTGGTAGACTTGCTTTGAACCCTGTTGGACTACTTTCAGTTTGCCCTCGGAAACCAGAGATTGGGTGATTGCACCGGCTTTGGCTAAGGGTAATAGCGGGCTGTTGGCGAAGTTGGGGTCTAAGCCGATAGCCGATCTGAACTGCTGTTCGGTCTTGCCGACAGCCAGATTTCTAGCGATTTCCATGTAATCAATCTGAGATACCGGAGTTGGTACAGAAGCTGGAGCTGGAGTCTCCTGAAGAGGCAAGGTTGATTGGGTTGCTGGTTTAGACTTGGCTGCAACCGTTGGAGTGTTACCGGCAAATCCAATAATGATAAAGTTGGTACTATTGAACTTGGGGTCTACAGTGCCATTCTTGTTCTTGGCTTCCAGAGTCTTTTTTCTGAAAGATAAGCGTTTGCCGATCATGCCTTCAGGAATCTGGATTTTGAATTTGTCGGCTGACTCAAGGAAAGCATCCACCCAGAACGAGCCTTTGAAATCAGAGCAATTCACTCTGAAAGTCCAGCCCTCGGTGATATCCATGCTCAAGTCTTCGGTTACTTCAGTCGGTACTACATTGACACAAACGATCTGTAGAAACTCTTTGGGTGCTTTAGGCTTCCCAGAGTCATCCAGACTCGTTCCCCATGTGGCGAACTCGGTCTTGTCGCCTCTGGAATTGACTTCCACCACATCCCCATCAAAGGCGATCAGGGCTTCCCTGACTTGGGCAAACCCGCCCTCTTTAGCTTTGTTTCTGTCTAGTAATGGTGACATCTGTTTTTTACTCCTTTTAATTTTTTTACTGTCGGATAAGTTTTCCAGATTCTCTTTCTATTTCCTCATACTGCCCTCCTATACTCTATACTCTATACTCTATACTCTATACTCTATACTCTATACTCTATAACACATTCCACAAATAATTATTAAACCGGATA